>OLRF01001283.1_pt1 | contig 26883 bp, 20 predicted proteins | sample 1672061 | NCBI WGS metagenome assembly OLRF01 (sample SAMEA3136641, study PRJEB25190) | human gut metagenome | reverse complement strand
TCACGGCGGTCGGTACGGTGATTGCCTTTGTAACGCTGGTGGCGTTTGACGGGATTCAGGAGAAAATCCGCACCAGAAGACGCCCGGAGCTGGATCTGCAGATCGAATGTGACCACATGGGTGACATCATGGTGGAGCTGTCGCATCTGGCAGAACGGCATTTCGCAAAGCTGCTTAATCTGTCCTTTGGCAGAACTCCGCATAACACCTACATCATCAGCTTCCGTGCAAGCTTTCCACCGCACGGATATGAGTCCGCGCAGAATGCATTCTGTCAGGAGCTGGCAGGTGTTTCCGGCATGATCCGCATGGAAAATCAGATTGACCATATCTAAACGATACCTAATTATGCGGTATTGTCCTATTTCTTCCCGAGGAGGAACAGCAGCACCCGAATCAGTGGCATGGTCGGTGCTGCTGTTTCCTTTTACCCGCAATCATACACCGTCGGGAAAACCACAGCAGTTCCCGCGGTCATTTCTCAGACAAAGGAGTCGGTACAGTATGAACCCGGTTTTTGTTATCGGACACCGTAATCCGGATACAGATTCGATCTGCTCTGCGATCTGTTATGCAGAGCTTAAGCACAGGCTGACCGGAGAACCATATATCCCCTGCCGGGCAGGCCATGTCAATACAGAGACCAAATTTGTCCTTGAGCGCTTCGGTGTAAAAGCACCGCGGTATATCAAGTCGTTTGAGCCGTGTCTGAGCGATGTACAGTATCGCAGGATCCCCGGTATTGATGAGGAGATGTCGCTGCACCGCGCATGGAATTACATGAACGAAAATGATATTCAGACGCTGGCCGTTGTCGATGAGGACCGTCATCTCAAGGGACTGCTGACGCTGAGTGATATTGCGCGCTTCTATATGGAGGACAAGGACGCGAACGCATTGGCGGAGGCCGGCACAAGCTATCGCAATCTGGTGGATGTATTGGATGGTACGCTGATTGTTGGTGATATCGAAAAGCGGTTCGAGCAGGGCAGCGTGGTGGTTGCGGCAGCCAATCCGGATGTTCTGGAGGATTATATCGGGCCGCATGACATGGTCATTCTCGGCAACCGCTATGAGAGTCAGCTCTGCGCCATTGAGATGAATGCGGGCTGCATTATTATCGGGCTCGGCGCGAAAGTCTCGCGTACCATCCGCAAGCTGGCAAGTGAAAATCAGGTATCCATCATCGCAACGCCGCTGACGACATACAGCTGCGCCAAGGTGGTCAGTCAGGCTGTGCCGGTGCGCCATGTCATGCGCCGCAGGGGACTGATCACCTTTGAACCCGATGACGTGGTAGAGGATGTAAAGCGCGCGGTATCCAAAAAGCGTATGCGCTACTATCCGCTGCTGGATGAGCAGGGACGGTATATCGGAATGTTTTCTCAGCGCAATCTGCTGGATCTGGAGCGTCCGTCGGTCATTCTGGTCGATCATAACGAGCGGGATCAGGCGGCAGACGGCATTCGTTCGACTAATATCATTGAAATCATCGACCATCACCGCATTGATTCGGTTGAAACGAGCGGGCCGATCTATTTCCGCAATCAGCCGCTCGGCTGTACTGCGACCATTATCACAGGAATGTATCATGAGCATAATGTGCCGATCGAACCGAAAATCGCGGGTCTGCTGTGCTCTGCGATTCTATCGGATACACTGATGTTCCGTTCTCCGACCTGTACGCCGCTCGATCGCGCCGCCGCAGAGGAGCTGGCGCAGATCGCAGGTCTGGACATCAGAGAGTATGCAACGGAGATGTTTCGCTCCAGCTCGCGCCTGCGCGACCGTTCGATGGATGAGCTGTTCCACATGGATTTCAAGTACTTTCAGGTACAGAATAAAAAAATCGCCATTTCGCAGATCACGAGTGTCAGCGAGAATGAGCTGAACGGCATACGGGATAAAATGCTGGACTATATGGAGGACTATCTCAAGACGAGCGGACTGTCCATGCAGTTTGTCATGCTGACCGATATCATCGAGGAAAAGACCGAACTGCTCTATGTCGGCAGGGGCGCAAAGAATCTGGTGCATACCGCGTTCCGCAAGGAATGCGGGGAGCATTCGGTCGTGCTGCCGGGTGTAGTCAGCCGCAAAAAGCAGATGGTAACGCCGCTGCTCAGCGCAATGGAGGAGGAAGGGACCATGTAAGGCGGAAGCGCCTTGTGCTGCGTGCAGGCGCAGTTCGTGCGATACGGAACGAATACCCCCGTCCTGCACAATCTGTGCAGAATGGGGGTATTTGCGCTCTGCGGAAGGGAAAAAACAGTTCGGAGAGGCCGTATCAAAATAAAAATTTTCACAAATGCAGATATTTAGAACTTAATATATAATAATACGGTGATAATTAAATACACAAACGTTTGCGAATGTACAAATTACACAAAAATAAACAAAATACTTCTTACAATGTGAGGGATGAAACTTTGCCTGATTCGGTGTTATACTGTATATATACCAAGGAGTACGGTGTGTAAACCGACCATCAGCGCAAACGTGTGCGTAACGGTTTCCGCAGGAAATGAGGAGGAGCAGAACATGACAGAAACGATTGCATATCTTCGCGAATTTCATTTTGCATCGGTCGTGCTGCGGCTCGCCCTTGCGATGCTGCTCGGCGGCTGCATCGGTCTGGAGCGGGAACGAAAACGCCGTCCGGCGGGCTTCCGCACTTATATGCTGGTGTGTCTGGGTGCGGCGCTGACCGTGCTGCTCAGTCTGTATGAGTATACGCTGGTAACCGGCCCGTGGTCGGCGCTTGCGGCTGAGCTCGGTATGAAAACCGACGTTTCCCGCTTCGGTGCACAGGTCATCAACGGCATCGGCTTTCTCGGCGCAGGCACGATTCTGGTCACCGGTCGTCAGCAGGTCAAGGGACTGACTACCGCCGCCGGATTGTGGGCTTCAGCGTGCACCGGCCTTGCGGTCGGCGCGGGATTTTACGAATGCGTACTGATCGCGTTTGCTATGATCTTTCTGAGCATCCGCCTGTTCCCAATCGTGGATGCATACATTCAGGAAAACGCGCGCGACATCAATCTGTATCTGGAGTTTAACTCGATGGATGATGTCAGCACGATCATCAATCAGCTGAAGGCGCAGAATGTGCAAATCTATGACATCGACATCGAGCGCAACCGGAGCGGTGAGCAGCTGCATCCAAGCTCGATCTTTTCGATCCGTCTGAATGAAAAAATACCGCATACGCAGCTGCTGTCCGAACTGGCCGGGCTGGATTGCCTGTGCGCGATCGAAGAGCTGTAACGGGAGGAAGACAATATGTTATCTGTTTTTGACGGTCTGCGCAGCGTTACCACACTCTCTGTGTTTGTGCGTCTCGCCTGTGCATTTATCTGCGGCGGCATCATCGGCATCGAGCGCTCGTACAAGCGTCGTCCGGCAGGCTTCCGCACCCATATCCTCATCTGCATCGGTGCAGCGATCACCACGCTGACCAGTCAGTATCTGTATCTGAACATGCATTATTTTACTGATATGGCGCGTCTGGGCGCGCAGGTTGTTGCCGGCATCGGCTTCATCGGCGCCGGTACGATCATCGTTACCAAGCGGCAGAATGTGAAGGGATTGACAACGGCGGCCGGACTGTGGACCTCGGCCATCATCGGTCTGGCGTTCGGCGGCGGCTTTTATGAGGGCGGCATTCTGGCCACTGGCTTTATCATGCTGGCAGAGCAGGTGTTCTCGCGGCTGGAGTACCGTGTGCTGGAGCACGTTCCCGAGATCAATGTGTATATGGAATACGAGGATAAAACGTGTCTGGACGATGTGCTCCAACTCTACCGCAGCTGCAATGTCAAGGTATTGAATATCCAGATTACCCGTGCGGCGGAAAACGAGGAGCACAATGCCTGCGCCATCTTCACACTGCGCCTGCCGCGCAGCTGTACGGTAAACCGTTTGATGACACTGGTCGGCAAGCGTAAAGGCATCGTGTCGGTCGAGGAACTGTAAAACAGAACAAATCTATTGCATTTCATCCTTTCAGGCAACACCGCATAATGAGACAAAAGGCGATTTGCGAGCAGGTTTTGTGTGCTGACGAGGCTGGGTTCTGCAGTAATACTTGAGTATTACTGTGAAAGTACAGCAAAGTCAGGACGCAGAATTTCAGCAAAGCGCCGCAGCAGCGCGACCGGAGTCTGCGCAAGAAGCTGTGGTTCTCATTATGCGGTGTTGTCTTAACAGATCGTGAACCTTTTAACGCGCACTGGCGCGCGAATTATTTAAATTGCAGGAATAGGACCTTTTTGACAAGGCTGACGCTGCTGCGCGGCAGCGCGCATGAAATAGCATTTGCGGCGCAAATGCATGAAAACCGGGGGCGTGTACCTCGGCTTTCATACTTTCAGAGGGAGAAAGTTTCTGTATGGGAACTTTCGGACGACTCGTGTTCTGTATAGTCAGAACACAGATTGTCGGAAAAACGAAGTTTTTCGACAGTCTCAGACGCACATCTTGCGATATGCGTCTTTTTGTGTATTTGCACGGTTACAGCTCCGGCACATCTGTATCTATGAACGGCACATCTGTTTTGCATACCGCATCAATCGCTTTGGACATATGCCGGATACGGTACTGCCGCGGTGACGTACCGACCTTCTTAACAAACAGGTTGATCAGGCTGCCGCTGGTCGAGTAGCCGACCTCCTCGGCGATTTCCGCAATCGGCTTCTGCGTGCGCACAAGCAGGACTTTTGCCCGCTCAATGCGCGAGTTGATTACATAATCGGCAGGGGAGAAGCCGGTGCGGCGCTTGAACATATGCGCGAAATAGGATGCGCTCAGGCACACGGTAGACGCCAGCTCCTCCACAGAAATCGGCTGACCGATATGCGAGCGAATGTACTGGATGGCCTGCTCGACCGGCGTATCCGCTGACTGCTCGGCGGCACTCGGCGAGAGCAGCAGGTCAAACATGCGGTAGATGCGTGCCGAGCGCTGCATGTCGGTCTCTACACCGTTTTCATCGTAAAAGCGCACCATGTCATACAGCAGATTGCCGATCAGCGTGTTGTTGTCGCGGCGGATGAGCCAGCCGTGTCGGTCGGTGATGCGGCGGCACAGCTCGCGCGCGTTCGAGCCTTCAAAGTGCATATACACGAACTCCAGTCCGTCCTCGGCGTGGTAGTAGTGCGGCTCGATGCAGTCGAGCAGCAGCACGTCACCGGCTTCGGCGACATGGAATTCACCGCGGTACTCCACGCGGAAGCGTCCCTTGCGGATGTAGGCGATGAGCAGCGGCGGATAACTGTCGCGCTTCATAAAATAGTTGGCGGTGCAGTAGTAGTGACCGCACCATGTCGGGTAAAACAGCAGCTCTCTCGCGGTCTGCGACGGCGTAAACGGAAAACAAACCGACTCACTTCGGATGCCGGGATCAACACTTTGCATATACTCTTCTCCTTCCTTATTTTGCCCTCATAGAATCCGTGAACGAAATAGCAGGATTGATGAACTGGTTTTCTGCGTTTTCTCATAGAAAGCAGGATTGATGAACTTTACGGCAGAAACGCTTATTGAATATATCCATAAAACATTTTATACTTAGGTCAGAAGTTAGGAAATGGATACAATAAACAAAGATGAATCGAATTTGTTGTATGCATTTCACAAAACATCAAAATGAGCAGTACAAAAACAGAATCAAACACTTTTTGCAAATCAAAGAAAGAAGGAAAACATTATGTTTATCGGTGAAAAGAAAATTGCTCGTCCGTTCCGCTGGGGTATCGTAGGCGGCGGCCGTACTTCCGGCGTTGGTTACAAGCATCGTCTGGGCGCTATGCGAGACAACACCTCGTTCGTACTTAAGGCTGCAGCGTTCGACCTGGACTTCGCCCGCTGCGTAGACTTCGGCAAGAACCTGAACATGGATGAGGAACGCCTCTATCCGGATTACAAGACCATGTTCGCTGAGGAAGCAAAGCGCGAGGACGGCATCGAGGCTGTTGATATTGCAACCCCGAACTTCCAGCACTTTGAGGTCTGCAAGGCAGCTCTGGAGGCCGGCCTGCATGTAATCTGCGAGAAGCCGCTGTTCTTCAAGGTTGAGGAAGGCGAGGAGATCAAGAAGCTGGCTGAGGAAAAGGGCAAGATCGTTTGCGTAACCTACGGCTTCTCCGGTTTCGACCTGCTGAGCCAGATGCGCTCCATGGTCCTGAACGGTGACATCGGTGAGGTTACTATGGTAGACCTCCGCTACGCACACGGCTTCGCTTGCGACCCGACCGGCGACAAGCAGGCTGAGGGTCAGAAGTGGCGTGTTGATCCGGCAAAGTCCGGCCCGTCCTTCGTACTCGGCGACCTGTCCACCCACACCTTCTACATGTCCGAGCTGATCTGCCCGCAGCTGAAGCTGAAGCAGCTGCTGTGCGACCGCCAGAGCTTCATCAAGTCCCGCGCACCGCTGGAGGACAATGCTTACGTCCTGATGCGTTACGAGAACGGCGCAGTTGGCCGTATGTGGGCATCCGCAGTTAACGCAGGCGACATGAGCAGCCAGCACATCCGCATTGTCGGCACCAAGGCTTCCCTCGAGTGGAACGACATGCATCCGGATGAGCTGTACTACGAAGTACAGGGTCAGCCGCGTCAGACGCTGGTTCGTGCAATGGATTACCTGAATCCGGAAGCTCTCGAGTACGAGCGCCTGGGTGCTCTGCACTACACCGGCCTGATCGAGTCCTGGAGCAACCTGTACACCCGTTTTGCTATCGCAATGGATGCAAAGAACCGTGGCGACGAGGAAACCCTCAAGAATCTGGTTTACCCGGATCTGGAGCACGGCATCGACGGCATCCGCTGGGTAACCAAGTGCGTAGAGTCCGCTGACAAGGGCGGCGTATGGGTAGATTTCAAGTAAGTCTCCCGATTTCCATCTAAACTAAGACACTCTCTCATTTCTTTTCTCTGTGCCGCTGCCTTCCGTAAGGCGGGCAGCGGTAAACTCTTAAACGCTTATAACGCTAAAATTCCCTCCTGATAATATACTTGAAAGAATTCTCTCTCTAAAAATCGCTCCAACGATTTCTACTACAACAAAAAAGAAGAAAAGTGAGGTTTTTTATATGAAACTCGCAATTTGCACTGATGTTTTTGCTGATCTGTCCTACACGGATATGCTCGATAAGGTAAAGTCCCTCGGTATCGACGCGGTTGAGATGACCGCAGGCGGCTGGGGTGCCCGCAAGCACTGCAACACCGCGGAGCTGCTTGCTGACGAAGGCAAGCGCAAGGAATTCATGGGCGAGCTCGAGAAGCGCGGCATGCGCATCTCCGCTCTGAACACGTCCTGCAACCCGCTCTGGCCGAGCAAGACCGGCGAGGAATACAAGAAGTCCATGTACGACTGCGCTACTCTGGCAGGTCTGCTGGGCGTTAAGAAGATCGTTGCTATGGCTGGCCTGCCGGCAGGCAGCGAGACCGACACCACCCCGAACTGGATCACCTCTACCGTTTCCTGGCCGGATTTCATGGCTCCGGCGTATGAGTACCAGTGGAAGGTAACGATCGAGTTCTGGAATGAGTTCATCGCACACTGCAAGAAGTGTGGTATCGAGCACATCGCTATCGAGGAGTTCCCGGGCACGATGGTTTGGTCTGCTTCGACCCTGCTCAAGCTGCGCGAGGCTACCGACCCGATGCTCGGCATCAACCTCGACCCGTCCCACATGATGGTTCTGGGTGCTGACCCGATCGCAGCTGCACGTGCTCTGAAGGGCTGCATCTTCCACGTTCACGGCAAGGATGCCCGTATCGAGCGCGGTCTGGCTGACACCGACGGTCTGCTCGAGCCTCGTCCTGTTACCGAGTCCGCTGACCGCGTTTGGAACTATGTTGCAGTCGGCTGCGGCAAGGACCTGCAGTGGTGGAAGGAATTCTTCTCTGTATGCCACATGATGGGTTACGACGGCGATGTTTCGCTCGAGATGGAGGACCTGACCATGACCGTTGATGCCGGTGTCAACACCTCTATCGACGCACTGCGCCAGACCATCAGCCAGTAATTGGTGCGGAATCACCGAACAATTGCTCTTGCCGAATTGTCCGGTGATACCGTAAAAGAAAAAGATTTTTCATTAAGGCAATACCGCATAATTGAACAAGAGTGATTTGCGAGTAAATTTTGCGTACTGACGAGGCACAGTTTTGCGGTAATACTTGATGTATTACCGTGAAACTTCGGCAGCGCGGACGGAACTCGCGCAAGGAACCGAAGCCAAAGTCAGGACACAAAATTTCCGCAAAGCACCGCGGCAGTGCGACCGGAGCCTGCACAAGGAGCCGCCGCTTTAATTGTGCGGTGTTGCCTTTACTTTACGATGGTCTTTGCCTCCATGTAGTAGCGCTTCTCGTGCGCCTCACCCATGGAGAAGGTCTTGCGCGGCAGAACGCCGTCGAAAACAACGCCGCGGAACAGGTCGTTCTTGGCGATGTCCGGCAGGATGAAGCCGAGGTTGCCCGGCTTTTCCGCCAGCGAAACAACAACGTCCGTGCCGTGGATGTAGTCGATCTTCGCGGAGGTGTGGGTCTCGAGATAAGCGTCCAGACCGGTCTGGATGGTAGCGACCGGAATGGCCCACTTCGGGTTCTCGACAACGAACACGCCGGACTTGTTCGCCGAGCAGAACGGGAAGAAGTGCGCGTTCTCACTCTTGGGAGCCTCGTCGGCAACGTAAGCCTTGCAGCCCTCGCCGTTGTAGAAGTCGGTCAGAGCACCGAGTAGCTCATCGGCGTCTACGCCGAACAGAGCACGGTGGATCGGCTCGATGATCAGGCTCTCGTCATGGATGTTGACAACCTCAACGAGTGCAAAACGTGCCGGATGATTCTCCTGCTCCTCTGCAGTCAGGCCCTTCTTGACCTCTTCCCAGTACGCCTTTGCGGTGGCCATGGAGTGGTTGCCGTCGCCTACTGCATACGGCAGCAGCGCCTGTGCGTCCGTGCAGCCGTACTTCTTGTTGAAGGTCTCGCGGTCGCAGAGTGCTTCGAGCTTGGCCTCGATGGCCTCGGTCTCCGGACCGTTCGGCAGGAACCAGCCGGTGATATGGCCGCCGTTCTGCATCAGGTCGGTATCGTACAGCTTGTCATAAGAGGCGGTCTGCTCGAACAGAGGCTCGATGATCTGACGGTCGGGATCGTCGATCAGGATCATGATGTGCGGCAGCTCCAGGCATGCGCCCTGACGAACCTTGAGACGGGGCGGAATACGCTCGACAACCGTCTTTTCGGTCGGGCGGATGAGCGATGCGGAACCGGGCGTGTATTCATACGCTTCCAGATCGACCGACAGCATGATGCCGCGGCGCGGGCAGGAGCCGCCGGACCAGCGCTCGGTCAGAACGACGCCGGCGGGCAGGGTGCGCAGCGTGCCGTCCTGCACATACTGCTGCATGGTCTGATGGATTTTCTCCGTGCGGGCAGCAACGTCCGCGTCCTCCAGATAAACCTCCGGCAGGGTCAGACGCAAAGTAGAGGGTGCGTCACCGACGGTCTTGTCAGTCTCGGCCCAGTAGTCCGGCTGAGAGGTGTACTGGTCGCAGGCGATGACTGCCCACTTGGACAGGTCCACGCCTTCACGCGGAAACATGATCTCGGGAATACGAGTGCAGCGATTAGCCATAATTATCCTTCCTCCAGTAGAAGTAGTGTGGAATGCCTCTATTATAGCAGACAAATCCCGAGTACGGCACTCGTTTTTCAAAAATAAATGTCGGTTTGCAGAAAAAACTTTATTTGCTTGACGAAAGTATGGGGATGTTGTACAATATAATATAGGTTTGGTTGCGAAATTTGTATAAAAATACAATCGTAAAAACGGAGGAAAACCCCATGGTTAAATTCAAGGCTATCGGCGTTTCGGAGGGTCTGGCGAAGGCAAAGGCTCTCGTTATCAAGGAAGAAGATCTTTCGGTCGTTAAGGAGACCGTTGCCGATGCGGAAGCCGAATGCAAGCGCGTTCTTGACGCAGTGGAAAAAGCCAAGCAGCAGATCGAAGTGCTGCGTGATGATGCGGAAAAGAATATCGGTGCGGCTGAGGCGGAAATTTTTGACGCACATCTGATGATGCTCGACGACCCTGATTTTGTCGAGGGCATGACAAACATTGTAACGGATGAGAAGGTTTGCGCGGAGTACGCGTGCTTTGTCAACTGCGAGAACTTTCAGGCGATGTTCCGCGCACTCGACGACGAATATATGCAGGCGCGTGCAGCAGACATCGGTGATATTTCTCAGCGGGTCATTAAGAATCTGAAGGGCATTGCGGATAACGCGATCGACACGATCACCGAGCCGTGCATTATTGTGGCGAATGACCTTACGCCGTCCGACACGGCGAAGATCGGCGGCAAGCCGGTTGCCGGTTTTATCACGAAGATCGGCGGCCGCACGAGCCATTCGGCGATCATGGCGCGTTCGATGGGTATTCCGGCGATTGTCGGTGCCGGCGAGAAGGCGGACGAGATCGAGGACGGCGACCTGCTGCTGATCGACGGCGCGGCAGGTGAAGTAGTCGCGCAGCCGGATGAGCAGACGCTTGCCGACTTTGCGGAGCGCCAGAAGGCCGATGCGGCGCATCGTGCCATGCTCGCGCAGTACAAGGATAAGGAGGGCGCGACCTCGGACGGCCGCCGTGTAATTATCGAGGGCAACATCGGTACGCCGGATGACGCAGTCCGCGTAGCGGAGCTTGGCGGTGAAGGCGTCGGTCTGTTCCGCTCGGAGTTCCTGTTCATGGATCGTACCGACCTGCCGAGCGAGGAAGAGCAGTTCGCCGCCTACAAGAAGGCGTGTGAGATCATGCAGGGCAAGCCGGTTATCATCCGCACGCTGGACATCGGCGGCGACAAGGAAGTGCCCGCACTGGCGCTGGAGAAGGAACAGAATCCGTTCCTCGGCTACCGCGCGATCCGCATTTGCTTGAATCAGCCGGAGCTGTTCCTGATTCAGCTTCGCGCGCTGCTGCGTGCCGCGCAGTACGGCGATCTGCGCATTATGTTCCCGATGATTTCGTCGGTGGATGAGGTGCGTGGTGCAAAGCAGGTGCTCGAGCAGGCGAAGGACATGCTGACCGCGGAAGGCGTACCCTTCAATCCGAACGTCAAGGTCGGCATTATGGTCGAGATTCCGGTGGCGGCTGTCTGCGCAGATGTGCTGGCGAAGGAGGTTGACTTCTTCTCGATCGGCACGAATGACCTGATTCAGTATTCCTGCGCGGTGGACCGCATCAACGAGAAGATTTCCTATCTGTACCGTCCGCTGCATCCGGGTGTGCTGCGCCTGATCGCCATGACGGCCAAAGCAGCGAACGAGAACGGTATCGAAGTCGGCGTGTGCGGTGAGATGGCAGGCACGGCCGGCATGGCGCCGGTGCTGTGCGGTCTCGGCGTGACCAATCTGTCCATGTCGGCATCCGCAATGCTGGCAGCAAAGGCAGACCTTGCAAAGCACTCCTGCGGCGAATGTAAGGAGCTGGCTGACAAGCTGCTCGCGTGCGCAAGCGCGTCTGACGCAGAGCGTATTTTCGCGGATTGGAGAGAGTCCTGAGTAAGAGTAAAAAGCCGCCGTTTCCCTGTGAAGCGGCGGCTTTGCACTGTTCGGATGGATAGGAATTGACTTGTATCGGAAAATGGATATCGTTTATCAGGATAACAAGCATTATCTGAGCAAATCCATGTCGTTTTCCTCGCCCAGTGCGGCGGCCTGCTTCGTTTTGGGCGCAAGCGCGAACGGCTGGACGGAATGGAAGGACAAGAGCGGCAGAACACTCGATGAGTTGTTCCGCAGACAGGCAGAGAAAGCATAAGTAAAGGGACACGGAATGATTCTGTGTCCCTTTTTACGCAGGAAAGAGAAGCGTTTAGCCCTGGTTTGCCATATTCTGCTCGTAGGATTCGATCATCTTCTTGACCATCTGGCCGCCGATCGAGCCCGCCTGGCGGGAGGTCAGATCGCCGTTGTAGCCCTGCTTGAGGTTTACGCCGACCTCGGCAGCTGCCTCCATTTTGAAGCGATCCATTGCCGCGCGTGCTTCCGGTACCATGCCCTGATTAGAACCATTTTTCGTGTTAGTCATGTTTGTTCGCTCCTTTTCGATTCGGTTTGGTGTGTTGGGTTTTGCTGATAGTAGGTTGCGCACCAAAGGTCGAAATATGAGATGCAAATGCTGTGACGGAAGCCAGAAAATATGATAAGCAAACGCGTTTTGCCAGCGCAGGAAAACAAGCGTTGAAAATTTGCTTTTGGACAGCGCATAAAACCTGCTCTGCTCATATAATAAAGGAAAGCATAGACAGATACAGCCTTATTAGTTACGGTATATACTGCAGATGGGTTAGCTTGTTCTAACTTATCGTTTCCGCCCGTCACCTGCCTCCGGATGTGTTTTTCACTAAATTGTAAGCAAACATGTCTTGCAAGGATTTGTGCAATATGCTAATATGATGGTGATATATGTCCGATGCACAAATGTACAATATGCGGACACGGGAACGAATTCCGAGAAAGTCTGACAGCGATCGGAAGCGGCAGTGGAGGTGCCGCTGAAAAAGTCATATTCACTCAAATTAGGATGCTTAACCTTTTGCAAGCACAGATTTACGTGGGAATAAGGCGGCTATGCCGCTTTATCAATAATGGATAGAGAACAGAAAGGACATCATAGTATGAGCCAAAACGAGAAGAGGTTATTCGACAGACACAAGAAACAGGAAGAATCGCCTTTAGAGCAGACGCAGGCGGTGCCTGCGGTACAGGATGAAATCACGGCAGAGCCTGCAGCCGAGGTGTTGCCCAAGCGCAACAAATACGCAGACAAAATGAATCGCAAAAAGCGCAGACTGAGCAAGGGTGCGCGTATCGGCATTACGGCGGCGGCAGTTGCGCTGCTGCTTGGCGGCGGCATCTGGGCCGTGGTGAAATCCCGCGATGCGGGTACGGAGGACGTGACGCAGACCACGGCTATGGTCAGCTGCGGCGATCTGGAGACCTACATAGAGGGAAGCGGCGTTACTGCTGCAAAAAAACGCGAGGAACTTGGCCGGGAGGTTAAGGGCAAGGTAACACAGGTGCTGGTCGCCGAGGGCGACGAGGTACACACCGGTGATCCGCTGCTGGTGATCGACCCGACCGAAACCCGCAAGGAACTTGCGGATGCACAAAAGGAACTGACCGAGGCGGAACGCGGTGTCTCGGACGCGCAGCTGGAGGTCTCCAAGGCACAGTCCGACTTGAGCGCGGCGCAGAGAAAACTGAGCCGTCTGAACATCACGGCGCCGTTTACCGGCAAACTGATTCCGGCCAAGGATTCGGACGACAAGGATGTGTCCTTCCGTGTCGGTGAGCAGGTGAGCGAGGGTCAGGTCATCGGCTACATGGTAAATGACCGCCAGATGAAGCTGACGCTGGCGTTCAGCGCCGAATATGCCCGCAGCATTCGCACCGGACAGTCGGCCACGGTATCCATCGCTTCTGCGATGAGCGAGGTGAGCGGTACGGTATCGTCGGTCGAGACAGCACAGCAGATTTCGAGTGAGGGTGTGCGCGTTATCCGCGTCGGCATTACGGTGAATAACCCCGGTTCGCTGACAAAGGGCATGACAGCCACCGCGACGATCAATGCCGGGCGCCTCGGTGCGATCTATCCGGCGAACGCGGGCACACTGGAATACAGCCGCGAGGAAGCCGTCACCGCACAGATGAGCGGCGAGATCATCAAGCTGAACGGCACAAGCTACAGCACCTACAACGGCGGTGCGCTTATCATGTCCCTGTCGAGTGACGCTTCTCAGGATGAGATTGCAGCCGCGCAGAATGGTATTGCGGCGGCAAACCGCACGGTTGACAGTGCAAAGACGGCTGCAAACGAAAAGCGGGCACACATTGCCGAACTGCAGCAGCAGATTCAGAACTCGACTGTTACCTCTCCGATGGACGGCATTGTTGTCAGCCTGAACGCGGTTGAAGGACAGGAGGCGACCGGCTCGGAGACGCTCGTTGTGGTTGCCGATTTGAATGATATTGTCGTCAACGCCGAGGTCTCCTCGATGGATATCGGCTCGGTGCAGCAAGGACAGCAGGCGACTATGACGATGTACGCGTCGGACGGCTCCGAGATTTCGCTGACCGGCGAGGTGCAGTCGGTAGCGCTGGAGCCGACACAGAGCTCCGGTGATGGGCAGGGCAGCATGCCGACCTTCAAGGCGGTCATTTCGGTGGATCCGCTGGAGGGACAGAAAGTTTACAGCGGCATGTCTATCGAATATAAAATCACGACGGCCTCGTCCTACGGCTGCCTGATGGTACCGTCGTCGGCTATCGTCAACACGGACAGCGGCACAGCTGTATTCGCCAAGCCGCTGACGGACGAGAACGGAAACGAGATTCCGTTTGAAGAGACCCTGCCGATTCCCGAGGGTACCGAAGGCATTCCGGAGGGTTATCAGCTTGTACCGGTCGAGACCGGCATTGCCGATTCGACCAACACGGAAATCCTCGGCGGTCTGGAAGAAGGCACCGAGGTATTCCTCGCCGGACCGAGCGATCTGTACGCCGATATGTCGGATGACGGCATGTCAGTCGGTTGAGGAGGGCGCGCTTATGTGGGAAAGAAAGGCGCAGACTCCTGACACGGAGCGTCGCGCTGAATTGTTGATTGACGTTCAGCGCATGAGCAAGATTTACAACGAAGGAAGAGAAAACGAAGTGCGTGCACTGGATGATATCTCGCTGCAGGTATCCTGGGGAGAGTTTCTGTGCATTCTCGGACAGTCCGGCTCGGGCAAGTCCACGCTGATGAACATTCTCGGCTGTCTGGATATTCCGACCTACGGCTCCTATCATCTGAACGGGCAGCCGGTCAGCGATATGAAGCCGTCTGTGCTGTCCGGTATCCGCAACCGGGAGATCGGGTTTATCTTTCAGGGCTTTAATCTGATTCCGGCGCTGACGGCGCTCGAAAATGTCGAGCTGCCGCTCATCTACCGCGGTATGCCGCGGGAGGAACGCCGCCGTCTGGCGCAGGAGGCGCTGGTCTCGGTCGGACTGGAAAAGCGCATGGATCACCGTCCGGGTGAGATGTCCGGCGGACAGCAGCAGCGTGTTGCGATCGCGCGGGCAGTGGCGGCAAAGCCGCCGATCATCATGGCGGACGAGCCGACCGGCAACCTGGATTCTGCCTCCGGTCTGGATATTATGCGCAAGCTGACTGCACTCAATGAGCAGGGAACCTCCATCATCCTCATCACGCATGACAACCATCTTGCACAGATGGCAAAACGCATCGTGACGATACAGGACGGCAGGATCATTTCGGACACGAAAGGAGGGTCCGTATGAATTGGATGCAGACGGTTCGTATGGCGTTCAAGTCCATCCTGAACAACAAGGTTCGCTCGATTCTGACCATGCTGGGCATCATCATCGGTGTGGCATCGGTTATCGCTATCGTGGCGTCGATTCAGGGCACGAGCAAGCTGCAGCGCCTGCAGTATGAGGCGATGGGCGTCAACCGCATCGACATTTACGGATACGGTGCGAAAAACCGCGACTGGCAGGAGTTTGAGGACTATATGACGAATGATCTGTCCGACAAAATCGCTGCATGGTCGCCGCAGAGCCAGTATTACGACTGGCAGAACAGCGGCATCCAGTACCGGGCCAAAAGGCTGGATAACAACGACAGCAACAGCGGCTACACCTATATGTACTTCGGCAACGAGCATTACGGCGAGGTGACCAGTCATGCGCTTTCCGCCGGACGGGATATTTCCGCTGCGGACTGCCGCACGCGCGCCCGCGTCTGCGTGATCGGAGAAACACTGCGCAAGTATTTCTTCGGGGCGATGAGTCCGATCGGGCAGAAGCTGCAGATCGGCGGCAAGGGCTTTGAGGTCATCGGCGTGTATGCCGGCAAGTATGACGGCAAGCTGAATACAGACGATCAGATGATTGTGATGCCGTACACGCTGCAGAGCACGATGATGAGTGTATACGGCATGGCAGACCGCCAGTATATCGTGAAGGCGGCGGAAAAGGACGTGATTGCCGAGCTGACAGACGAGCTTCTGCCGGGCTTTATGCAGGGCCGCTGCGAGGCGGGAAACGGATACTTTTCTGCTTCGTCGGACAGCCAGTGGCAGGAGCAGAGCGAGTCCTCCAACAACATGCTTGCGCTGCTCGGCGGCGGTGTTGCCGGAATCTCGCTGCTCGTCGGCGGTATCGGCATTATGAATATCATGCTGGTGTCTGTTACCGAGCGCACCCGCGAGATCGGTATCCGTATGGCAATCGGCGCCCGCAAGCGGGATATTATCGGGCAGTTTCTGGTAGAAGCCTCGGTGGTCTCGTGCTGCGGCGGTGTGATCGGCATTGTGCTCGGCTGCTTTCTTTCGGCGGTGCTGGGCAATCTGCTGCTCGCAAAAACGCAGAACAGCTACATGCCGACCGTGGAGCAGTTCACCGTACTGCCCTCTGCGGGACTGGTCATCGGCGCATTTCTGTTTTCTGCGCTGCTGGGTATCATCTTCGGACTGTATCCCGCCAATAAAGCCTCGAACCTGCAGCCGGTAGATGCGCTGCGGACGCAGTAAAAGGAAAGGACAGGTAGGAAAATGAAAAAAAGATTTGTCAGCCTGTGTCTGGCAGGCTTGATCATGGTTGCACCGGCTTCGGCGGTGTTTACCGATATTTCAGACAGCAGGGTATCGCAGACGGCCGCCGTTCTGGATGCACTGGGTATCATGCAGGGCGTAGGCGGCAGCAGCTTCGCGCCGGGTAAGGCGCTGACGCGGGCGCAGTTCTGCAAGCTGGCGGTTACCGCCATGGGTGTGACGGATGTGAGTCCGTATGCCAGCTACACGATTTTTCCGGATGTTAAGCATTCGCACTGGGCAGCGCCGTATATCAACGCGGCAGTACGCCATCCGGAGCTGAAGGAAAAGTCCATCATCCGCGGCTATGCGGACGGCAGCTTCGGCCCGGATAAGATTGTCAGCTACGGCGAGGTCTGCACCATGCTGCTGCGTATGCTGGGCTATAAAGAGGAGGATGTCGGTCCGTTCTGGCCTGCAGACTATATCGCGCAGGCACAGGCCATCGGTCTGACGGACGGCGTCACGATTACGGATGCGCGTGCCGCAGTCAAGCGCGGAGACGCGGCGGTGCTTCTGCTGAACGCTCTGAATACGGATAAAAAGGGAGAAGAGGGCAGCACACTGCTTGACAAGGTCGCGTCCTCGACGGTCAAGGACTGCATTCTGCTTGAGACCGGAAAAACACACAGCGGCCTTGCTGCAGATGCGGCATTGTTCTATGAGGACGGTGTTGTGGATGCGGAATCTCCCCGTAAGACCGCCGGTACGCTGGACAGCAGCATGATCGGCGTGTACGGCACAATCGTTATCGGCAAGGGCAGCAGCAAGGTTGCGGTCGGTGTGATTCCGAACGGCAACAAGACTGAAACTTATGAGGTTGTCAATGCGGCAGCAGATCGTATCGTTACCACGAACGGAACACTGCGTCCGGACCGCAAGACTAAGTTGTATATCAGCCGCGACCATGTCATGAATGAGTACGAAAATGCATGGGCGAACCTGCAGTCCGGCGACACGCTGACCCTGTACTACAACGAGTACGGCGTGCTGCAGCTGATGGCAGTCCTGCCGAAAACGACAGCAGGTGCCGCGCACTCGTTTGTTTACGGTCTGGCGACCTCGCGCCGGATTCCGGCGGAGTATACGATCATCAAAAACGGTGCGAAGATCGACGCGAGCAAGCTGAAAAAGTACGATGTTGTGACGCTCGATGCCGCAAACCGTCAGGCGATCGTTTCGGATACCAGGCTGAGCGGAAAATATCAGACCGACTCGACAACGTACAGCCATCCCTCTCAGGTGGAGATTCTGAGACAGAAATTCTCGGTTTCCTCCGAGGCGGCGGCAACGTTCAAGGATATGAAGCTGAACGATTACATCACGCTGCTGTTTGACGCGGACGGCAATGTTGCGGCTGCGTACCCGAAAAAGGATGTCAGCGCGGAGATGCAGGGCATTGTAACCAAGATTGACGCGGAAAAGGCCACGGTCACGCTGACAAACGGTCTGACACTGCGGGATATTTCAATCGCCAAGGACGTAAAAACCGATGTGATGGGGCGTCTTGTTACGGTCAGCCAGTCCGGTGAGGGGGCAGACCTGATTCGCCGCACGCTCTCCGGAAAGACCGCCGGAAACTGGTCTGTTGCGGAGGGCAAACTGGGCAGTAACGCTGTTTCCTCCAAGGTGCGCGTGTATGAGGAGGTGCTCTCCGGCGCACCGCTGAACGCGATCAACGTCAGCGATATTGACCTGACCTCGGTTCCGGCTTCGCAGATTAAGTATACCGTGCAGGATAATGCAGGTACGGTGACGAATATTGTTCTGGGCGATGTGACCGGAGAAAGCTGGATTTATGGTATTGGCTATGGCAAGCGGGATAAGACGGATGAGGAAGATGGCAATTCTCCGGAATATGTTGTGCTCCGCCATTGGGACGGAGCCAAACAGGAGGAAAGCACATTCCGTGTACTCACGCTGCCGCGCGGTCTGGGCGGTGTACCGATTGCAGTCCCCAGAGGGTACTCAACCGATGAAAGCATCGTCAATACCTCGCTGGATACGCTCAAGCTGACATTGATTGACACGGTAAAGCCGTCGGCATTTGACGGTTCCTCCGGTGTCCGCACCAAGGACGGCTATTACGAGCTGGCAGAGAACATCGGCGTTTACGTCTCGGAGCAGAACCGGTTTGTTTCGCTGCAGACGGCGAAATCCAACTACACGAGCTTCCGCGTATACGCCAATAAAACAGCGGAAAACGGCGGAAAAATCCGTGTGATCGTCGCTTCGTGATTTGCTGTGTGCTGCGGTTATAGTTTTCTGTTAAATAATTGAAATTGCAAAAACGGATGCTTCTCTGTACCTGGAGAGGCATCCGTTTTGTTTCAGCTTGGATTTTAATGCAGTTTTCAGGATTTTGAAAACGCCAAATAAATTGCAAAAAAGCCGCTCTTTCCAACGAAAGAACGGCTTTATCTGGTCCGAGTGACAGGACTTGAACCTGCGGCCTCTTGACCCCCAGTCAAGCACGCTACCAGCTGCGCTACACCCGGATTTGCAACGGTCTATCAAACCTTGCCTAAATAGGATACCAAATCCGGAGGGAAAAGTCAAGTGTTTTGTGAAAATTCCTGAAGGAAATTTGCGTCATGCCGCTTGTTTTGAGCGCCACCGCACCGTCAACCCCAGCGAAACCGCATACACGCTGAGAGAACCCATCGCAAACACGGCCATTACCATCAAGACGAGCAATCCGTCAGCAGCAGAGAGCGCCCCGGATTCCTGAATCTCCACATCGCACAGGGGCGCGATGTACAGTGGCAGACCCAGCCAATCCGCGAGCAAATGCGCTGCCAGAACCGTACCCAGCCACAGCAGCGAATCTTTGACCGGACGAAACGCAGGCGTGCGTGTCACGCAACGCGAGAGCAGAAAACCGATCAGCACAGCGATCACAATCGCTGCAAACACGCTCTCCGTGCAGAAACATCCGCTCATACACTAAGCGCACGCGACATAATACGCTTTCCTCATCCGAACACCTCATTTCTCTCGGTACAAAAAGAAGCCCGCAGAAGCGGACTCCTTTTCTCATTTGATTACTGAACTTCCGCTGCCTCAACCTCACGCTTTTCCTCCGCGATATGATGCTTATTCGCGTAGCCGGTCAGAATAAGCGTCAGCGCGCCGTCACCGGTGACGTTGCAGGCGGTGCCGAAGCTGTCCTGCAGGGCAAAGATGGTCAGCATAAGCGCGGTGCCGGTGCCGTCAAACAGCAGGATGCCGGTGATCAGACCGAGCGAAGCCATAACCGTACCGCCCGGCACGCCGGGTGCGCCGATGGCAAAAATGCCGAGCAGCACGCAGAACAGGATCATGGTTCCGACAGACGGAATCTTGCCGTACAGAATCTGCGAGACTGTCATGACGAAGAAAACCTCGGTCAGCACCGAGCCGCACAGATGGATGTTGGCGAACAGCGGGATACCGAAATCGACCATGTCTTTACGCAGTACAGATGATTTCTTTGCGCAGCGCAGAGCAACTGCCAGTGTCGCAGCGGAGGACATCGTGCCGACTGCGGTGATGTACGCCGGACCGTAGTGCTTCACTACTTCGATCGGGTTCTTGCCCGAGTACGCGCCCGCAACTCCATAGAGCAGCGCCATCCAGATATAATGACCGATCATAACGATGATGATGACCTTGATGAACACCGGAAACTGCTTGGTGATCGTGCCCTCATACGCCAGACCGCAGAAGGTGGACGCGATAAAGAACGGCAGAATCGGGATGATGATCTTGGTGACGATGGCGAGGACAATGTTCTGCACCTCGTCAAGCAGGGACTCCATCATCTTGGATTTGGTCCAGGTGATAGCCAGACCGACCATCAGCGACAGAGCCAGTGCGCTCATCACGTTCATGATCGCCGGAATCTCCAGCTGGAACAGTACCTCGGGCAGCTCGCGCAGACCGTCAACCTGCGATACGATCGACAGGTGCGGAATGAGTGCGTAACCGGCTGCCGTGCTCATCAGCGCTGCGCCGACCGACGACACATACGCGATAATGAGCGCAATGCCCAGCATTCTGGATGCGTTGTGGCCCAGCTTGGTGATGGACGGCGCAATAAAGCCGATAACGATCAGCGGCACACAGAACGTGATGATCTGACCGAGCACCTGCTTGATCGTTACGACCACGTTCATCACGGCCTCGTTCGCCACCAGACCGAGCACGATGCCCACCGCAACGCCAAGCAGCAGCTTGAACGGCAGGCTGTTTAGAATTTTTTTCATACCTACATACTCCCTTTGTTTGCGTTGCATCTGGATGACATCGGCGGATTTCCCCTCAGCCTGTCACGCTGCCGCCAAGTTGCCATGTGGACACAATGATATACCTATATGATACAATTTACAGCGCGTTTCGTCAAGGCAAATACGGGAAATGGCTGCGCCAAATAAAAACAGAGCGGTTTTTTTCTGCAATTTATGGTATACTTAAGGCAATACAGAAACACCGACAAGGGAGGCAAAACTATGTCACAAACCTTAAACATAACGGCAGAGCAGGTGCTTGCGTCGGCAGAGCGCATCCGAGAGGATATTGTCCGCGACCGGCGGACGCTGCACGCTGCACCCGAGGTCGGCACCGACCTGCCGAACACCGTAGCCTGCGTCAAAAAACGCCTGCTTGAGATGGGCTATCAGCCGCGCGAGCTGGCAGGCGGCGTCGTCGCGGAGATAACCGGCACCGAGACCGGCCGCTGTCTGCTCCTGCGCGCCGACATGGACGCGCTGCGTGTGACCGAGCAGACCGGACTGGATTTTGCATCCGCGAACGGCTGCATGCACGCCTGCGGCCACGACATGCACGCGGCGATGCTGCTCGGTGCGGCAAAGCTGCTGCGCGAGTACCAAGGTGAGCTGAACGGCACGGTCAAGCTGGTGTTTCAGCCGGACGAGGAAGGCTTTACCGGCGCGAAGGCCATGCTCGCGGCGGGCGTGCTGAAAGACCCGGCACCGCAGGCAGGCTTTGCGCTGCACGTCAATTCGGGCACGCCGTCCGGACTGGTTCTGTGCGGACGCGGCACGTTTATGGCGGGCTGCACGCTGTTCCGCATTACGGTAAACGGCGTTGGATGCCACGGCGCAATGCCGGAAAAGGGCGTGGACCCGCTCAATATCGCAAGCCACATTTACCTGTCGCTGCAGGAGATCATCAGCCGCGAGATCGGCGCAAAAACGCCTGCTGTCGTGACCATCGGCCGCATGACCGGCGGTGAGGCGCCCAATATCATCCCGCAGACCGCGGTGCTCGAGGGCACCATCCGCAGCTTTGACCGCGACCTGTCCGCACAGATCTTCACCCGCATCGGGGAAATCGCCCGGTGCACTGCACAGGCGTTCCGCGGCACAGCCGTCACGGAAGAGATCGCGTCCGCGCCGCCGCTCAGGAATGACGCTGCGCTGACCAATCGTATGGCAGACCTTGCCGGGGCGCTGTTCGGTGAAAAGCTGGTCTATCGGCTGGACGAGGGCGGCATGGGCTCGGAGGATTTCGCGTCCTACACCTACGAGCTGCTCGGCGCCTATCTGCTGCTGGTGCGCATACCTGCTCATCGGTGCAGGCACCAAGCAGGAAAATCCTGCGTTCGGTGAGCCGATGCACAACGAAAGGGTCGTGTTCAACGAGGATATCTTGCCGCGCGGCGCAGCACTGCACACATGGTGCGCGCTGAACTGGCTGGCAGACGAGGGTAACGCATGAAAACCGAACAACTCGTCATCGAAAACACACCGGCGGTGCTGTACGGCGAACCGGCGGATACGTTGTGGCTGTTCATCCACGGACAGTTCGGCTGTAAAGAGGAAGCGCTGCCGTTTGCCGAAATCGTGTCTCCGGACGCACAGGTTTTGTCCATCGACCTGCCGAATCACGGCACACGCCAAAACCGGAATGAGGAATTTGCACCATGGACAGCCGCACCCGAACTCACCCGCGTGATGGCTTACGCAAGAGCACACTGGCGCGCGACAAACGTGCGCGCGACTAGCATCGGGGCGTATTTTGCGCGGCTGGCGTTTGCCGCACCGGAAAAAGCGCTGTTCGTGTCGCCCATCGTGGATATGGAGCGCTTGATCTGCGACAGAATATGCGCGGCAGGCATTACCGAGCAAATCCTGCGCGAGCGCGGCATGTATCCCGCAAGGGAAGGGGATATGCTCTCGTGGGACTACCTTTGCTGGGTGCGTGCGCATCCGGCAAAGGACTGGTACTGCCCGCAGTACATTCTCTACGGCGAAAATGACAGCATGACCGACTTGGCGACTATCCGCCCTTACACGGCAAAATCCGGTGCGGAGCTGATCATCGTGCCGCAAGGCGAGCACTGGTTCCACACACCGGAGCAGCTGGCCGTCATGGCTGACTGGGAACGCAAACATAAATAAGGAGCACAATATGATTCAGGAAATCTGCAAAGACGAGAAATTTTTAGCGCAGAAAGCCGAGCAGGCCACGCCGGACGATATCCAAACCGCAACCGACCTGCTGGAAACGCTCGAAGCGCATAAGGACGGCTGTGTCGGCATGGCGGCGAACATGATCGGTGTGAACAAGCGCATCATCGCGTTCGATAACGAGGGAACGTATATGGTGATGTTCAACCCGCAAATCGTCAAGCAGTCCGGCGGCTATGAGGCCGAGGAGGGCTGTCTGTCGCTGACCGGCACGCGCAAAACGCGTCGCTGGCAATCCATCAAGGTGCAGTACCAGAACGAAAAGTTCCAGACGAGACTGAAAACCTTCACCGGCTGGACCGCACAGATTATCCAGCATGAAATCGACCATTGCAACGGCATCATTATTTAAGGAAAAAGCAAAATGTAAACCAACGCATACAAAAAGGCACACCGAACGGTGTGCCTTTTTTCTGCCGTTCGCGCAAGCGCAGGCAGCGGCGTACCGCAGTACGCCGATTCAATTCCCTGAAAAAGTCCAGCTCTGCCGGACTTTTTCTCCACTGCCCGTGCCGCAGCGGCACGGCCTCGTCCGTTGTGCGGACGAGAGGGGGATATCCCCGGAAGTTTCTCCGGAACTTCCGAGGTATCTAAGGGGGACGGAGTCCCCCTTAGAGTCCGCAAGGGCATCAGCCCGGCGGCCAGGTCATATCCCGTCCGGAAAGAACGTGGAAATGCAGGTGGAACACGCTCTGGCCCGCCTGTTCGCCGATGTTGGAAACAACGCGGAAACTGTCCATGCCGCGCTCCCTGGCGATCTTCGCGATAACCTCAAAGCAGTGTGCAACGACAGCGCTGTTGGACGCATCAACGGCGGCAACAGACTGGATGTGCTGCTTGGGGATCACGAGAAAATGCGTGGGCGCCTGCGGGTCGATGTCGTTGAAAGCGTAGCAGAGGTCATCCTCGTACACCTTGCTCGACGGAATATCGCCCGCGATGATTTTACAGAACAGACAATCTTCCATGGAATGATCGCTCCTTTCTGAATAGGTGTGCCGCGGGAGGATTTCCCGCGTTTTTGCCCTGATTTACGGTTTACAGCATTGCGTCAACGATGTTATTGACAGCCTCGAGTGCTTCCTCCAGCTTTGCCGGATTCTTGCCGCCCGCGGTAGCGCTGTCCGGACGACCGCCGCCGCCGCCGCCAACGATCTTGGCAACTTCCTTGATGATCTTGCCGGCGTGTGCGCCCTTCTTGACGGCCTCAGCGCCGCAGACACAAAGCAGGCTTACCTTGTCGCCGTTGACTGCGGAGAGAACAGCAACCATGTTGTCCTTTTTGCCCTTGATGTCATCGCCCATGGTGCGCAGCATGTCAGCAGATGCGTCATCCAGCTTGGTGGCAACCACTTCTACACCCTTGATGTTGCGGGATACGTTGAACAGGTCAACCATCTGCATTGCAGCGACCTTTGCGCCCATCTTCTCGAGCTTCTTGTTGAGAGCACGCATATCGTTTACCTGCTGCTCAATCTTGGCAGACAGCTCGTTCGGATTGGTCTTGAGTGCAGCAGCGGCCTCGTTGAGAACAGCCTGACGGTCGTTCATCAGCTTGAGGACAGCCTTGCCGGTAACGGCCTCGATACGACGCACGCCTGCGGCAACAGAAGCCTCACCAATGATCTTGAGCGAACCGGCCTTCGCGGTGTTGTCCAGATGGGTACCGCCGCAAAGCTCGATGGAGTCGCCGGCCTGTACCACGCGGACGGTCTGGCCGTACTTCTCGCCGAACAGTGCCATAGCGCCCTTCTTCTTGGCATCGTCGATGCTCATTTCCTCGGTGATAACCGGGCTGCCAGCCAGAATCGCATCGTTAACCATATCCTCGACCTTAGCCAGCTCCTCAGCGGTCAGCGCTGCAAAGTGGGTGAAGTCGAAGCGGATATGATCGTTTGCGGTGTAGGAGCCTGCCTGCTCAACATGGTCGCCGAGCACGGTGCGGAGCGCCTTCTGGAGCAGGTGGGTGGAGGTGTGTGCACGGCAGATAGCCTGACGGTAAGCCGCATCAACAGAAGCCGTAACCTCGTCCTCAACGGACAGCTCGCCATCGGTGACAACGCCGATGTGCATATACTTGCCGTCCTTGGTCTTCTGAACATCGGAAACGGCCATAGCGCCGTTCTTGCCGGTGATAACGCCGTGGTCGCCGATCTGGCCGCCCATCTCTGCGTAGAACGGGGTGCGGTCGAGTACAACGGTGATCTTCTCACCCTTGGCAGCTGCGCCGGAAACCTCGCCCTCGTTTACGATAGCCAGAATCTTTGCGGACTCCTCGAGGGTGGTGTAGCCATCAAATGCGGTCTTGATGGACTTGTCCAGACCCAGATCCTCACTCTGCCAGCCGAGGTCGCCCATCTTCTTGCGGTCCTCACGGGCACGCTCGCGCTGCTCGTTCATCAGGCGGTCGAACTCCTCGCGGCTGGTGGTCATGCCCTGCTCCTCGAGTACCTCAAGGGTCAGGTCGATCGGGAAGCCGTAGGTGTCGTATAGCTGGAATGCGTCCGCAGCGGACAGCTCCTTGCCGTCGGAAGCGGCAATCTTGTCATTCAGGATAGCCAGACCGCTGTCGATGGTCTTGTTGAAGCTGGCTTCCTCGTTCTCGATAACCTTGTGGATATATTTCTGCTTCTCAACCAGCTCCGGATATGCGCCGCCGGTCTCGTTGATAACGGTGGAAGCAACGTCGGACATAAACGGCTTGTCAATGCCGAGCAGCTTGCCGTGACGAACGGCGCGGCGCAGCAGGCGGCGCAGAACGTAGCCGCGGCCCTCGTTGGACGGGATAACGCCGTCGCAGATCATCATAACGGTGGAGCGGATGTGGTCGGTGATAACGCGCAGGGAAACATCGGTCTTGTCGCTCTCGCCGTAGTGCTTGCCGGCGATCTCGGAAACCTTGTTGGTGATGTTGCGCACGGTGTCAACGTCGAACAGAGAGCCAACGCCCTGTACCACGCACGCCAGACGCTCCAGACCCATGCCGGTGTCGATGTTCTTCTGCTTCAGCTCAGAGTAGTTGCCGTGACCGTCGTTGTCGAACTGGGAGAATACGTTGTTCCATACCTCCATGTAGCGGTCACAGTCGCAGCCGACGGTGCAGCCCGGCTTGCCGCAGCCGTATTCAGGACCGCGGTCGTAGTAGATCTCAGAGCACGGGCCGCACGGACCGGAGCCATGCTCCCAGAAGTTGTCCTCCTTGCCGAAGCGGAAGATGCGCTCCGGTGCAATGCCGATCTCCTTGTTCCAGATCTCGAATGCCTCGTCATCGTCAACGTAGATGGACGGATACAGGCGATCCGGGTCAATGCCGACCCACTCCGGACTGGTCAGGAATTCCCAGCTCCAGTGAATAGCCTCGCGCTTGAAGTAGTCGCCGAAGGAGAAGTTGCCCAGCATCTCGAAGAAGGTGCCGTGACGGGCGGTCTTGCCAACGTTCTCGATATCGCCGGTGCGGATGCACTTCTGGCAGGTGGTAACGCGGTGGCGCGGCGGCTCCTGCTCGCCGGTGAAGAACGGCTTCATCGGCGCCATGCCGGAGTTGATGAGCAGAAGCGACGGGTCGTTCTGCGGGATGAGCGAAAAGCTCGGCAGGCGGAGATGACCCTTGGTTTCAAAGAAACTGAGGTACATCTCGCGCAGCTCGTTGAGTCCTCTGTACTGCATATAAATTGATTCCTCCAAAAAAGAATTTACGGAAATAAAACAGAAAATGAAAAAAGCCTCCGCCCGGACTT
>OLRF01001274.1_pt1 | contig 26975 bp, 19 predicted proteins | sample 1672061 | NCBI WGS metagenome assembly OLRF01 (sample SAMEA3136641, study PRJEB25190) | human gut metagenome | reverse complement strand
GCAAAGGTACTCCCAATCAAACAACGATGCATCCCCCTCATTCATTGTTTTTCTTATCGTTAAATTACAGCCACATTTCTGTCATGAGCTTCCAAAAACACGCCCATGCACGTCTGCGATAATAAGGTTGTTAGAGAAAGGCTCGCGAATGCAGATTGAACAACGCACTACTTTTATTCACGCAGATGATTTCGGAATAACACCTGGTCAGGCAAAAGCCATCTTATCGCTTAGCTCTTCCTGCGGCGGTAGCGGAGCGCTCAACAGTGTCAGTATTTTTGCAAATTCTCCCGCATTTTACGAAGCCGCCAGCCTTGCCCAACCGTATGCCAGACGCGGCGTTCTGCGGGTATGCCTTCATCTGAATCTCGTGGAGGGGCCATCTGTCGCAGACCCGAAACGTATACCTCTTCTCGTTAACGAGAGGGGTATGTTCGATAACAATTTCATGGGATTGTTCAAGCTGGATATCACCAACAAAGGCGAGGCATTCAATCAGCTGGTTATTGAATGCCGCAGTCAAATTCAGCGTTTTCTATCAGCGTTTCCCGATCAACAGCTATCGTTTCAATTGGACAGCCACCAGCATGTTCATGCCGTCCCTATCGTCTACAGAGCACTCGCGCAAGCTCTAGCTAAAGAAAACTGCCTGGTTAAGCGGCTGCGCGAACCCATCGATCCGCTTCCCCTTTACCGGACCTGCGTCGAAGGCGACTCAAAGGAATCAGCCGGCTCCTCCACGCCTCAAGCACGCAATACGCCAACGCGAATCCCAATGGTTAATCGTGCAAAAATCTTCTTGATATCTGCCCTTTGGCGCAAATGCTCAGTCAACGACATTCCGTGGGCTCCCAACAGACCTGCTTCAGCACCTTTGTTTTCAGGTGTTGCCCTCTCTGGACGCATGGATGAATTCAGCAAACCGCTTCTTGCTTCTTTTCAGCATGAAGCAGCTCGTCAAAACAGAGATGCCGAAATCTTATTTCATCCTGTCTCGGTACCAATCGAAAAGTGTCTCGACCCTCTGAACAAGCCATTTGCTGAAGCATGCGCTTCAGTATCAAGGAACCATGAAGCGGAACTGATTCGGAAGCTATAAGCGCTTTATTGCATTTCTTTGACCCGCAAACACCAGCTCTATCCATTGTTCTATGGCATGTTTCACGTGAAACAGCGTTTTACATCAACACATTTGATCCTGTTTGCCCTAGATAATACATAATATAAGAAAGGCCCAAGGTTACCCTTAGGCCTTTCGTTGTGAGAGCACTCTTGCTTAGATGCTCTTCAAAATAGCCATTACGAAATTCGAAGCATCCTCCAAAGCCTGAGGATCGACGTTTTCGATGATGTCGTTATCTGCAGAATAGAGCGCGGTGTTTCCGTCTGCCATACCGGCGATCGTCATCGCCTGAATACCATGAGCCATTGCAATCGATGCAGGCGTTTCACGTGAAACAATGCGATCGGTATGATATCCAACCCCCGAACGCTCGCTTGCCTGGCGAAGAACACGCTTTAAGCGTGAGGAAATCTTATAAGGCTTATAGGCACCTTCCTGTTCAATGCAAGAAAGCGCACCAGCACCAAGGGCCTCAAGATTGATAACGATTGCGCCTTTCATCTCGTCGGCGTGCTCTTCCAGGAACGCATTAATACCCGAATGAGAATATTGCTCTGCACCAAGGCCAACAAACCATACTTCGGTATCGATGTCGGGATGGCGGAAGTCCTGAAGCTTCTTGAGCTCGCGGTTGATTTGCTCGGCTGTGCCAGCGTCACCATCAATGCGCAATGCGGGGCTGGCATCAACAATGCCGTCAGTATCATAGACCGCCGATTCGTCATAGTAAGTATCCTCTACCTGAGCATCTTCGCCCTTGCGAAGACGATTCAAAGAGAATGCTCCACCGTTCCATCCACGACGATCATCGGATTCGCGGTAGTCAACGTCTACAAACTCATCATCTTCCTCACGGAAGCTCGACCAATCTCCACGAGCTTTACCGACGCTGCGGGCATTATAGTCCTCATCAACATCTACCCACTCGTTTACAGATACTTCTTCTTCCTTGCGCTTCTTGCCCTTGCGGAACCGGCTGAAGAGGCGTCCAGCACGGGACTTAGGCATATCAACGTATCCAGGACCAGCAAAAGCACCTGTTTCGGTGTATTCCTCGTCGTAGGCGGAATCATCCGCATCATCGACATAACGCTCTTCGGGGGCTACGTCAGATACCAGCTCATCCCCTACAGGGGCGAATGAGCCAGTGCCACCAACAGTCGAAAAAGAGCCAGTTGCAGACACTGCCGACTGCGCGCCCGTATCAAACGAAGGGAGGTTGAGGCTTCGCGCTGCAGGCGCTGTGCTAAACGCATCAGTATTTCCATCAATACGAGGAAGCATGTTGGAAAGCAACGATTTACCGCCCGTGGAGGTGCCTTCGTTTACCTCTGCCATAGGAGCGCGCTGACGAAGGTTTTCACCCGAAGCGCTGCGAGCAGGCGTTACGTCCGGCAACACGATAACCTGGCGAGAATGGTCCGCCTGTTCAACAACAGGAGAAACAGGAGATACCATTTCTTCCATGCCCACAATCGGAGAAGCTACCGCAGGCCGAGGCGCAGTTCTTTCAAGCGGCTCTTCTGCGTACTCTCCACCCTGCACCTCATCCGAATAGCCGTAGGAGTAGGATTTCATTTCCTCCTGTACACGACCAGCAGGGATGCGTGCGGTTGATTCATCGTTGCTGTCGTGGAATGAACCCATGTTGACCACATTGTCATCGATACGGCGAATCGGCTCCTCTTCGTCGTCGAACTCTTCATTGTCCATAAACTGGGAGACATCGATTGGGGAAATTGAGGTGGTTACACTCGGAGATGCCGCCTGTTCAGGCTGCTCAGCTGGATCATCAACGTATACTTCTTCGTTTTCAGATACAGCAGGCCCTTCATAGTAGTCCTCGTTGCAGGACTGCTCCTCCAGGTATTCTTCAGCGGGATATTCCTCTTCAACCGATTGCTTACGCGATGAAATAGACTTCAGGCGAGAAGCAAAAGAATGCTGCATCTGAGATGCTTTTTCGGAACCAGAGTGAACCGCGTTATTGAAGAAGTCGCCAAGCGAACCACTACGACGTGAGTGAACACTCCTCTTGGAGCTCACTGCGGGGCGAGAAGCTTCCTCGTTTGCGGGGTAATCCTCGGGGGTATTTGTGTACTCATCGACGGGGTCTATAGGCAAAGTTGCCGAATCAAGTTCCTCCTCGATTTCTTCAACTTCGTTATTCCCGGGAACAGAGCGATGAAGCCTCTGGGAATGACGCACTGAAGGACGGGGGGAGGTCTTTCCTTGGTCATGAGAGCTGAAATGCTCATGTCCTTGAACAGACTCTTCGACTATCTGCTGCTCAGACTCAACAACGGGCTCGAGCTCCGCAGGAGCTTTGCCTGCAAGCTGATCCACCTCTTCAATTGCAGCCTCGTAAAGCGTCTCATGCGACACAAGGGCAGGATCATCGTTTACAGCAGGATCATGTTCAGCTGCTTCGACAGAAGCAGGCTGATCTTCGGCGGCAACGGCAGGCTCGGGATCGTGATCGAGCCATGGCGCAGGCGACGCAATGGGCTTCGGAGCGGGCTTGCGTTCGATGGGTGCTGCTGCAGTGTTGTTCAGATGCCATTCTTGTTCAGCTGCCAAATCCTCTGCCGACAAGGCGGCAGGCTGACCACCAGCAATGGGCTCAGCGAAATGAGCCGAGCTCCCCTCATGATTAGCATGGGGCGCAGAAAACGACTCAATCTCATCCTGCAACGCGCGAACCTTTGAAGACAATTCGGACTGAGCAGCCTCGGGCTCAGAGACGGGAATGGCAATGGGAGATCCGTAGGGATTAGAAGCATGATGCTCCATCATGCGCGCAGCAACGGTATCCGCATAGCGAGAACGATTTACCTTCGGGGTTTTTCCTGCATCAGGCTTATTCGCACGTGCCTTCTCTTGAGCAATCTTTGCCCAAGAAGGAGTATCGCTCGTTTGAACGCGGGCTACAGGCTCTGGGGCAGCAGAAAGAGCAGCCTCTTTAGCAGCCGCTGCCTCAGCTGCAGCTGCAGCCTCGGCCGCCTGCTTCTTTTCAATCTGCTGCTTGGGGATAATGACCTCGCCTTTTTCCCCAGAATCGGACTCTTTTTTAGGTTCCTCATCAAGAGTGGAGGAAACCATGGTGCGCGCTAGAGGACTCGGCGCCGACTCAGGGCGCTTCCCAACCTCAAAACGTACGCTAGAAACCTCATCCTCATCTTCAGCGATCAGGCCGCCACCCTTAACCAGGCGAGAAGATATATCGGTTACGGGAACCTTGTCGGCAACAGGCTTTCCAGTCAAAGCCGCAATAGCAGCTTTCGCTGCCGCAAGAGATTCCTGCGGCGACATCTCTGCTTCATATTCAAGAGATGCACCTTCAGGCACAACGCCCGCAGCGCGTGCCGCCTCTTCGCCGTGTACGCGATTGCCCTCTTCAACGCTGCGCTCCAGAGCTTCCTCTTGGCTTACCAGGCCGTTTCCAACTTTGCGCGCAACATCAAGCAAAACCGAAACACCGGAAGCGTTATTATTTGCCGACTGGTTGAATGGAGCAACGATATGAAGCACAGAGCGAACCAGGGGGATAGCAAACAGCACCGCACAAATAACCAACAGGAAAGTAAGAATGGAAGACATAGCACCCGTATCAGCTGCGAACAGCGTGGAGCGAAGCAAGAGAACGAAAGCCGAAACCACCAATGCAATGGCGCTTGCCTTCTGAAGAATAGGCAATGCCGCAGCGAAGGGGGGCTTTTCCTCCGTCAAAACCTTGCCACTGTCATAATTGGCCACCAGGATCACCTTGCGGCGACGAGCATTGGCGCCATTTGCCGGGGTGGGCTGATATTTCGCCACCACATTCTGGCTTGCACCGGTCCTAAGCAAGCGTGAAAGAATAGGGCGCCCCGTGATCTCCATACCATATAGAACCGCCGCAGCTATAGTGAGAAGCAACCAAAGTATGCCCAAAGAGGGAACAACAATAGAAAGAGCGGCACCAAGCAAAGCAACACCGAAACAAATGATGTTCGGGAGCTGATCGTTGGTTACACACTGGAAGTCTTCCACCACCGTCGCGAAACCTGCCTCTTTCTGCATCTGGTCGGCAAGATAGAGCGCAGCCCTCTGTTCCTCCTCGGTACCCGCAGGATGCGGACCTATCTCTTGCGTGAGATAGGCGATATCGTCGATTATTTCAGCCATGGAGAGCCCCTTTTGTTTCCACGCTTATATAAGTGAGTAGCGATTGACATGGATATAGACTGTACAAGTATACGTCATTTGACTCGTTTCGCCTTTATATGAACCGTTTGTTCACCTTGTCTACCGCATTGCGCAAAGAAGTGCCTTTCTATCTGCATAAAATACTCCCCATCCACTTATCGCAGATGGGAGGTTTCACGTGAAACATATCAGTTAGCCTGCTGCTAATCCTGCCCAAGATACTCTCTTAAATAAGCATCGTTTGATGCAGCGTCCGAACGAAGACTGTCATAGCGAGAAACTAAATCGGCTGTTGCGCTGGCATAAGCATCAACCACAGGCTGGCTAAATTGCTTCGGCAACGCTTTTGCCATTTCCACAGCCTCCTGATCGGCTCTGTTATAAGCATCGTTGTGGGACTCGGCAGTCGCTTTGTCTTGTATAAGGATCGCCGCGTTTGAGGCAAGCGCTTCATTGGTCGCATCGATTCGCTTGTTGACATAAGCCAGCGAGGCATCGAAATTCGCCGCGGGATAGAAGCCCTTCGCCTTCGCAATGCATTCCTTCGCCTTTGAGAATTGAGCCTGGGCAGAAGTGGTGAACTCGGTTGATTTCGCCACGTTGTCCGCCGTTGTGTCCGAAACAACAGTTGCCGCCTGCGTCAAAAGGGCATTCCCTTCTTGGATGCAACTCCATGCCTCATTCATGGCGTCGATGCCTTGCTTTGCCGCAACATCTTCCTTCATACGCTGATCGGCAACATCAAGAAGCTCCTCACGAACCGCAATAGCATTCAAGGCCCGTTGCGCCGCCTCTTTGTCGCGCTGGGATCCGTCAAGCTCCGACTCTGCCTTCTGAGCATACACGCGAGCCGACTCAAGTTGGTCTTTGGTATCGGGAATAGCTGCACTTAATTCCTGCGCGCGAGAAACGGTATCGTCACCAAACGTATCCTGAAAATATTTGTCGATAGCAACCGTGGTTTCATCGCTTTGCTTAACAAGCTCGCAAGCTTCACGCAGCACACCGACGCTGGTATTCAGTCGCTCGTACTGCTGGTAGGCCCAATACCCCCCTACGCCAATCGCGCCTATGCAAACAACCGCCACGAGTGCGATGCTGAAACGGCAATACCATCTGCGGCGTTGCTTCCTGCGAGCTATTTCCGCCTGAGAATCTGCGCCTAAAAATGTTTTACGTTCAGAAGGCTGGGGCTTCACTTCAGCCGAATTTCGCTTGGTTGCTTTTTCTGCTGTTAGGTTCTTTTCCTTGCCCCCTGCGGTTGAAGCGCCCTTCCTGAAGCTTGGAAGACGCCACTTGGCGCCACGCGAGGGCTCATCCTGCGCTGCAGCTTTCTGCTCAAGGACATTCAGGGAAAGCTCGTTAGGCTTTCCCTGCGAGAATTCTTTCAGATGAAGAACCTGGGTTTCCTTATGCCCAAGGCCACGGCCGCTTCGCTTTTTCTTGCGGGCCATCACGAATGCGAACCTCCGGCTACGCGCGCAAGAGACTCGATCGCCGCACGGTCGGCAACCTCGGCAACGATATCCGAGCAAGGCATCATAACGATATTGTTGCTCGGCAACGAATTCAGGAATTTCTTGCCGTAATACTTGGTTATCAGGCGTTTGTCAGCCAAGACCACAATGCCGCGGTCGCTCGATTTACGAATAAGCCTTCCAACCGCCTGCTTTACCTCAATAACCGCATGGGGCAGTGAATAGTGAGCCCAAGCGCGATCATCACGTTGTTGACGTTCGCATGAAAGAGGATCAGTAGGCAGGCCAAAAGGCAGCTTGGGGATGACAACGCCCTTGAGCGTTGCGCCCGGAGCATCAAAACCCTCCCAGAAGCTCTTCAGAGCAAAGAGACTCAAATGCTCATCTTTCAAGAAGTCATCGCGAAGGCCCTTAACGGAAACGCCCCATTTTTGGCACACCAAACGCAAATCGTCTTCCTTCAAAGCGGGATGAACGCCATCAAAGCACTGTTCCATTTCGCGCCTGTTGGTGAATAGCGTAAGCATCGAACCTCTCTGGGCCTTGTGCAAATCAACAAGGAACGATTCCAAGGTTGGAAGATAAGCAGGATCCTGAGGTTCTGGCATGTCCGTTGGAACGTAGACCCGCATATTGGCGTCGAAATCAAAGCTTGAATCGACCTTCAGCACATCAGCGCGAGAATCTTCCCCTTCGTTGAAGCCAACGGCACGCTCGAACGCATCGAACTGGCCGTCGACCGCCAGAGTTGCCGAAGCATATATAACACTGCGCGTTTCAGCATAAAGACTCTCGTTTAGCGACTTGCCCACATCGAGCGGCTGAACCGTAAAGATTTCATCCAACGTACCCTTTGTCCGATTAAGGCGAACCGAATACACATGGTTATCGCTGTCATGGAAGAACATCTCATCAAGGGCATCGTATGCCTCCCTCAATTCAAGCGCAGCCAGGGCGAGTTCCCTCTGGGCGCTTGTTGTGTCTTCGATTTGTTCCGCATAAGCAACGATGTCGCGGCAAGCACGGATCAGCTTTTCCAAGGTGTCGTATACCGCGCGCGCACGATTCACGACACCTCGGTACGTATCACCATGGCGAATCTCGTCGTTTAGCCAGAGGTCAAAGTACTCGTATCCACGCGAGCGGGTCTTCGGATCGAACACCAGAAGATCTTTCGCTCCGAGACAGAACTCTTCCGTCGCCATCGCGAAGGCACCCGCACAGGTACGCGCTTTGGCAATAAGCGATTCATACAACGCGCGGCCGTCCTCTGGAGCTTGAGCGCTTCGCTCCACTCGAGAAAGAACATTGTGTGAACTTTCCCCATTTACGCGCAAAGCAAGCGCCCTCAGCGAATCAGAAGACACCGAGAGGGCAAGTGCGCGGCGCGCTTCTTCCTCCGCACCATGAGCCTCGTCTACAGCCCAATAGCGGATAGGGGGCAGCAGCCCACCTTCGAAGCGGACATCCCAGAAAAGCAAGCTATGGTTCGTTACCACGACATCGCATCGCTGAGCTTGCTCGCGGGCGCCATGGACAAAGCAGCTTCGTCCAAAGAAGGGGCACTTATGGCGCAAGCATTCGTTGCTTTTGGTCCCAATGCGCCAACGGGGAATAGCGCGGTAATCAATTTTCAGAGCGTCCATATCGTCGTAGTCGCTCTGTTCTACAAACGAAAGTAGACCCGCCAAAGCAGGTGCCTGATTGATTTCTTGCTTACGATAATGAATTACCGATGGCCCTTGGTTGACCAAGCTATCCACCTTGCGAAGGCAAGGATAGTGACTGAACCCTTTCAAAGGAGCGTACGTGATGCCGAGAGCCTTCGAAAGAAGAGGCAGCTCCTTATGAACCAGCTGATCCAGCAATGCATTGGTCTTTGTGGCTACACCCACGGTGATACCGTTTTTCTGTGCCGCCAGGGCAAGGGGAACCAGGTAGGCCATCGATTTGCCAACACCGGTGCCAGCTTCTACAGCAAGATTGCGAGACGTTGCCAAAGCGCGGTTTACCGCAAAGGCCATTTCGCGCTGTTCTTCGCGCGGCTCATATTCCTCGTACAAAGAGCCCAATAAACCCTCAACGGAAAAGGCTTCAGAAATTTCCGCATCGGTTGCGAAAGAAAGCTCGGGGGCTTCGCTACCCGCAGGAGGAAGCTCCTTGCCCACGGGGGAAGAATCAGGAACATTAACATCAGGGCGCAAGGGAGCCGAAGCCTGAGCCACTGCCGCTTTACGCGATGAACGCAAACTGTACGGCCCCTCGCTTTCCTTCATAGCGGCAAGGCACTTAAACACACGCTCGGTATTCCAAGTGTCGCTATCACACATATCGGCAATATGCTGGAGCAAAGGGACAGGCATGGTGTCAACCGCAGCCAAAAGCACCCGATACACGAGACACGTTGCCGCCACATCATCATCAGCACGATGGGTGGAGTCGGGCCCGCCAAACGCACGCACTAAATCGAGCAAGCGATGAGAGGTTAGACGAGGTAGCGCGATTTTCGCCAGATCGAGGGAATCAATCCAGCAGTTCTGCTTCAATACCTCACCCGTGGGGTACTTCGTACAGAAAGTTCTATCGAAATTTGCATTATGAGCAACCACATCGGAAGAACCAACGAACTCAACCAAACCTGCAACGGCAGTATTGGGGTCGGGAGCATTCGCCACATCTTCATCGCTGATGTTGGTAAGGTGAGCAACCTCTTCGGGGATCGGTTTCCCGGGATTTACGAACGTTACGTACCAGCCGACGATTTCACCATGAACCATACGCGCTGCAGCAATCTGAATCAGCTCATCGTGGTTGAAGGAGAAACCCGTCGTTTCGGTATCGATAACAACAACGTCTTCATCCAGTTCACCAAACGAGTGCTCTTTCGCATAGCTGCTAAGCGAATGGTAGCGATCGCGGATGCGCTGAGGGGTGTTTTCGAGAATGTAAGTGTCAAGCCTTGATGCGGCTTCTGCATTTTGTGTTTCCATACTAGTAAGACTATCATTTATGGAATTCTTTATCTCTAATGCCTGAATCACTTCTAGGAGAAAACATGTCAGATATTGGCTATTTTTCCATGTACGCCCGTTTTGAAACCGAAAGCAAAGAAGATGCTGCAGCATTTCTTGGCGCAGACAACATAATTGGCGACGCATTCTCTATCGAGCAGGAATACGTTGATGGCAAGCGCACGGCATGGATCGTGAATCCCTTCGGCAAGCGCATGGGCACCATCGACGAAAAAACCGCTGAAAAGGTTGATCTCTGCAACGCCAAAGGATGGAACACCGTTGCCTTGCTTGCACTCGTTGCTTTCACGGAAAAGCCTGAACCAGGCCTTTACTGGGGTCAGGTTCTTATCATTTCCTACGACCCGGAATATGAAGTCGCCTTCTCTACGTTTATAGAAAATGTCGGAAAGCAGCTCGGCGAGGGAATACGCCCCGACGTTTCCCTTGGTCGCGACTCCCTTAAGAAGGTTATCGAAACTCAGGGCGAATGGGTTCCTTCGGGACGCGTTCCCTTCCCCAACAAGAACAAGGGCACCGCTTGGGTGAAAACGCAACGCACCGGAACGGAACGTTTGGTAAAGCAGGCACGCAAGGGCAACATAGGTTGCACGGTAGTTAGCTGGATATTCCTTCTCGCCGTTGTCACCCTTATTGTTTTCGGGCTTCATTCCTGCGGAGCGTTCTAGCCAATCTTCCGCCTAACCGCGCTATAGACATTCAGTGGTGTTTCACGTGAAACGCCACCATAAAGAAAACCCCTTGCCGCATTCCGGACCGCACCTCTCGAAATCGGACTTATTTCAATCCGAATCGGGGATATGGTTCGTTTCGCGGACAAGGGGTTTTATGTTTGCGGCAGATGTCTACTTAATTTTCCAAGGCATAGGAAATGAGCTTGGTGCAGAGCTCAGCAAAACTCATGCCAGCTGCACGAGCAGCATCGGGAAGAAGCGATGTTGCCGTCATGCCAGGAATGGTGTTCGTTTCCAAAACCCAAAAATTTCCTTCGGCATCCTTGATGAGGTCACTACGAGAAACACCGCGGCACTCAAGCGTCTTATGGGCGGCAACCGCAAGCTCCATAGCGCGCTTGGTATCTTCTTCGGATAGGGGCGCAGGGCAGATATGCTGCGACCCTCCCTGAGCGTACTTCGACTCAAAATCGTAGAACTCGTGGGAAGGGACAATTTTGATAACAGGGAGAGCGCACGGGTCCTCGTTGCCCAATACGGCAACGGTGAACTCTTCGCCTGAAACAAAGCTCTCAACAAACGCGCACGTATCTACCTGAAATACCTTATCGATCGCATCGGCAATTTCCTCAGCACCTTCACACAGATACACACCCAAAGCGCTACCTTCCGTAGCAGCTTTCACAACACAGTGCGAACCCACTTCAGCAATGATGGCATCAATGTCGATATGGTGAGAGTCGAGCATCATAGAACGAGGGGTAGGGATGCCGACGCGCTCATAGCAAAGCTTCGTCTTGGGTTTGTCGATAGCAGTGGCGCTCGACCAAACGCCTGGACCAATATAGGGAAGCCCAATGGTTTCCAGAAATCCCTGGATGGTGCCGTCTTCGCCGTACTTGCCATGAAGAGCCAGGAAAGCAACGTCAAAATCACCTTGAATCAAAGCCAGCAAGTCTTCTTTGTTGGCGGGGTCGAAAACAGTCACCGGAAAGCCCGCTTCGAGCAAAGCTTCCTTCGCCCCTTCACCAGAAGCAAGGGAAATGGAACGCTCGCCACTCTTGCCTCCCGCAAGCAGAGCAACACGAATTTGTTTAGGATCGAAAGAACAAGACATGGTTCTCGCTTTCATACAAGTAAAACCCAGGGCACTGCTGCCGAAAGGCTTGATACGTTAACCGATAGTGAGTATAGCAAACGCACGTTACCACTCTGCTACCACCACGCGGTAACCACTTGGTTGCGTATAATACTGAGCATGAATAACGCAATCCAATCATTCAACCTGTCCGAAATTCCCACTATTCTGGAAAGTCTCGGACAGCCGCGCTTTCGCGCCAAACAGCTCACTTCCTGGCTTTACCAGAAAGGAGCTCACTCCTATGACGAAATGACCAATCTGCCCAAGAGCCTTCGGGATGTCCTGTCGGATGAATACCCTTTGATTGAGCCGCAAGTGGTCAACAAGCAAGTATCCAACGACGGTACACGTAAATACGTATTCGAATACGCCGATGGCGCCAAGGTAGAAGCTGTCGGAATCCCCTCATTCGACAAGAAAGAGCGCAAAGACGAGCCCAAGCACCTTACCGTGTGCTTCTCCACTCAAGCAGGGTGCGCCATGGGGTGCACTTTTTGTGCCACGGGACACGAGGGGCTTACCCGCAATCTTTCTTCCGCTGAAATGATTTGCCAGATCATAGCTGTACAAAACGATTTTAGCTGCCGCGTCACTAATTTAGTTTCAATGGGACAAGGCGAACCATTCCAGAACTACCAAGCAACCCTAGAAGCGCTTCGTTTCGCCAACGCAAAAGACGGCCTTGAAATAGGCGCTCGTCATATAACGGTATCAACATGTGGCATCATTCAGGGAATTGAGCGCCTTGCAAACGAGCCCGAGCAATTCACGTTGGCAGTATCCCTCCATTCGGCTTTGCAGGATGTGCGCAATGAAATCATGCCGCGTTGCAGCAACATTCCCTTACCGCACCTAAAGAAGGCCCTTCGATCCTATATCGAGAAAACTGGCCGTCGTGTCAGCTTCGAATATCTCCTTATCAAGGGGGTCACCGACACAGAAGAAAACCTCGCAGCGCTAATCGATTTCTGCGATGGCCTCCTATGCCACGTCAACCTTCTTTCAGTAAACGAAGTCGAGGGAAACCCCTACAAGCCAAGTTCCACCGCAACGCAGCAGCGCTGGGTTAAGGAACTGAAAAGCGCAGGCAAGGAAGCCACTATCCGCAATTCGCGCGGAAGCGATATCGACGGAGCCTGCGGTCAACTGAAAAACAAAATGTAGAGAACGGGAAAATAGGGACAGGCACCAGATTTCCGCCTAACAAACAGGGCCCCGCTTACGATGAAACTCGCGAGCGGGGCCCTGGTTTTGTTCACTATGGCGCAAGGGGGGAATCTGGTGCCTGTCCCTATTTTCCCGCTTGCGACTCTTCAATAAGATGCAGGATACGCTGAAGTTCCTCTTCATCCTTAAACTGGATCTCGATTTTGTTCTTGCCCTTAACGGTCTTGACGCGAACCGGAGCGGAAAGGAAACGGGTAAGCCCCTTCGCAGCCTTCTTGAAACTTGGAGGAGCAGGAACGCGTTTTGCAGCTGCCGAACCAGCCTTCTCACGACCATTCATCAGACGAGCCAGTGCTTCGGTTTCGCGAACGCTCAACTTTTCATTCTTAAGCTTTTCGGTAAGTTTCTTCCTGCCCTCCGCGTCATCAACAGAAAGGATGGCGCGAGCATGGCCGGCGGTGATCTTCTCCTCAAACAAGAGTTGCTGAGCTTCTTCAGGCAAATCAAGCAGACGGAGAGCATTAGCGATAGTAGACCGTCCCTTGGAAACCGTCTGGGCAACCTCTGATTGCGTCATCCCCTTGCGCTCCATAAGGCGCTTATAACCATAAGCCTCTTCAATAGGGTTAAGGTCGGATCGCTGGATATTCTCAATCAAAGCAAGTTCAAGGGCTTTGTCGTTGTCGGCTTCCCAGAAACGAACGGGAACCTCTTCCATACCCAAACTCTTGCATGCTCGATAGCGGCGCTCACCAGCCAAGATCTGATACTGGTTCCCAATTTTGCGAACCAAAATAGGCTGAAGAAGGCCTTCCTTTTTGATAGACCCTGCAAGTTCCTCAATTTCACCTGGCTTGAAATTGGTGCGAGGCTGATCAGGATTGGGGCGAATCAGGTCAAGCTTAACCGTTGCCGTAAGCCCCTTGGAATCAAATGGCTTGTTTTCCTTCTTCGAAACCTCCAGTGCAGGCTCGACAACCGGCTTAGCGGGCTTCCTAACCTGACGCTCCGCTGCAACGCGCGGCTTAGGAGCAGGAGTTCTCATAGACACCGAACCAGCGGAGCTGAAAGTACCAGAACCAGCACGCATAGCGGGCTTGCGCGCCTCGCGTGAAACAACTTTGGCATTTTCAAGCGCATCTTCAGAAATATAGATATCAGAAGACGGATCAACCGGTTTCCCCGAAGAACGCTTAGCGGTACGTTCCTGAAGAGCTTGATGAAGAACACCAGCGGATTCCTGCTTCTTCTGAGCAGGTTCTTCGTTTAACGGTTCGGGCACGCTCCTTTCCTGCTCTTTGAGAGTCTCAGGAGCAGAAGGCTTCTGGGTATAAGCGGGGCTATCGTCAAACAAAGCATTGAGGCCACGCCCCAAGCCACTTTTCTGCTTAGCCACGAGCAATCACCTCTTTGGCAAGATCGTTGTAGGCAAGGGCTCCCTTGTTGTCGGGAGCATATTCGAGAATCGACTGTCCGTAACTAGGAGCTTCAGACAGTTTAACGGTACGAGGAATCAACGTCTCGAAGACCTCGTCCCCAAAGAACGAACGGACCTCATTAACCACCTGGTTGGCAAGATTGGTGCGGGAATCGTACATAGTGAGAACAATTCCAAAGATATCCAAGCTCGGGTTTAGGATGCTTTTGACACGTTTCATCGAATCAAGGAGTTTTGTCACACCTTCCAATGCGTAGAACTCGCACTGAATGGGAACCAGGAGCTTATCCGCAGCAACCAAGGCATTGATGGTGAGCAGACCGAGGGAAGGCGGGCAATCGATAAGGATGTAATCATAGCGGCCGCGTAGGCTGCCGAGAGCGCTTTTCAAGCGGTTCTCTCGCGCCATCTCGTTAACCAATTCAACCTCTGCGCCAGCCAAGCTGATAGTAGAGGGCAGAACATCAACACCTTCGGCAACACAAGACAGAATTACCTCTTCGACGGGCGTTTCACCAAGCAGCACGTTGTAAACACACCCATCAAGAGCTCGTTTGTCGATACCATAACCGCTTGTTGCATTGCCCTGAGGGTCAAGGTCGACCAAAAGGACCTCTTTACCCATAGCACCTAAAGCAGCGGAAAGATTTACTGCAGTGGTCGACTTACCAACGCCGCCTTTTTGGTTGATGATCGCGAGGATTTTTGTCTGCCCGATCGCATGAGCCACCTTGGGCTTGTCGTGGAACGGGATGAAGGTGCGAATATCGTCGTCATCTTCATCTCCGGCTTCAACGCCGTCTTCCGGGGAAGTAGACTCCATTTCCGGATCAGTTTCCTCTGCAGCTTCTTCATGCTCGGAGGTTCGCTCGACCACCTCTGCATGTTCATTGATTTCGTCGTAGCTGCTCTGAAGAACCTCTTCTTTGATCTCTTCAGGGTTCTGACTGCGCTCAGTCACGGAAGTCACGGGAACATTTTTTGCTTTTTTTCGACTACCGAACAGCCCCACGAGCTCTCCTCTCTTTTTTGCCTACCAGACAAACTATTGCTTCACTTGAATACCCTATAAAGGGTAAGCAAATGTTTGCTGTTTCACGTGAAACAGCAAACATAAAAAATAACAAAATGCCCCACATCTCATCGAACAAAAAACAAGATTGACGCTATACAACAAAATCAGCGAAACACAACTCCGTTTGACGGACAGCATAATGGGATAGCCCAGAAGCAGAGCAAAATGCCCCTTTGTTTCGATTATTTGATAATACCCTTGCCATACCCTTTAGAAAATAGAAAGGTATACGGTTTTTCCTCGAAGCACCGCATTTCCACTCCTAAACAACGATCAAGCAAACGTCGGTTTCCCGAAACCAGTACACAAAAAGGAACCCGAGAAAAAACGAGGCCACACGAAGCTCTATAACAGCCAAACAGAAACAGACTTGAATAGATACTCAAAATATAGAAAACAGGCTCTTACAAAGAGCCTCAAAGCCCTTTTAGCGCAGTAAGTTCAACACAGGACCCTTCAGAACGCTCAAAGAACAAAAAAGAGTCCTTGGAATAATTCCAAGGACTCTTTTCTTAAAATGGTTTCTTTTGTGCCATACCGACTCTTCGGGGAAGCTTCATCGAAGGATTACATCGCTTCCGAAATACGATGATGGCTCGACTCGTCTCTCCATCGGAAAGCGTGAATCCTCTCGAAGAAACGAATTCCATTCCCAATTTGCGAGCAATTTCCCGAGCATGCTCAAGTTCCTCTGATTCACTGTGGGTCTTGTAGCATACCAAGCGTCCGCCTTTAGTCAACAAGGGCGATGCGAGCTCGAGCAGTGAAGCCAGGGAGGAAAGCGCGCGGGCAGTAACCAATGAGAAGTGGTTAGGCTGCTGCAACGCAAGATCCTCAATGCGCCCATGGTAGGTTGAGACAATGTCGTCAATACCAAGCTCGGCGGCAAACGAATCAAGGGCGCGCGTCTTCTTGCCAACGGAATCAGCAAGAAAGGTTTCCCTCCCCGTCATGATCGCCAAGGGAATACCGGGAAACCCAGCGCCCGAGCCCATATCGAGATACGGACCTTCCAGCGCCTCCTCTACTTCAGGAAGGCCAGCGAGCGAATCCTCAACGTGAAGAACCTGAGCAGACTCCCAATCAACGATTCGGGTAAGGTTCGTTACCTTATTTTCCTCGATAACCAGTTCAAGATGCTTATCGAGTAGCTCCCTCTGCCTTTTGTTGGGCGCATGTTGTTCAGCACTCATGCCAGGATCCCTATCGTGGGCTTACCACGACACGACGGGCGCGACCTTCGCCCTCGGAAACGGTTTCGACGCGATCGTCTCCGCGCAGAGCAATATGCACGATGCGACGCTCGTAGGGAGTCATGGGGCGGAGCTTGATGCTGCGATCCTGGTCTACTGCCTTATCGGCTGCATTCAAAGCAATGTCCTCGATCTTCTGACGCTGACGAGCCTTATAGCCTTCAACGTCGACCACGATGGGATAGCGATGACCAACAATGCGAGACGTAATAGACGAAATAAGGAATTGAAGCGAATCGAGCGTACGACCGTGGCGACCGATCAAAACAGCCAAATCGTCACCAGTGATGTCAAGGATAAGCTCACCTTCATCACCTTCATACTCTTCGATGGTCACTTCTCCGACATTGAAATACTTCAAGATATCCTGAATGGCCTCGATAGCCGTATCGGCGATCCTGTCCACTTCCTCTTCGGAATATTGGCCCTCACCTTCGTGTTCCTGAGACGAGGATTCATCCTGAACCATGTTCTCTTCTTCCATTAAAAACTCCTTACATTCAAATCTCCCCTCCGCGGTAGAACCACGAAGGGGAGGAGACGGCAAAAAATATGTGAAGTAGCGTTACTTGCTCTTCTTGTGAGGGCGAGGCTTCTTTTCCTTGCGAACCACGTTGACTTCCACGGGCTTAACCTCAACCTTTTCAGCTTCGACTTCTTCGTCCTTATGCTTCATAACCTTAGTAGAGATTACCTGCTGCAGAACGCCGAATACGGAAGAAGTTGCCCAGAACAGCAAAACGCCGGTGGGAGAACCCCAACCAAGCCACAGCATGAACAAGGACATGATGCCCATCATAATCATGGTCTGCGTCTTCTGCGGGCTGTTCGTACCCATCTGCTGAAGCAAGGAGGGCAGGAAGGTGCAGAATGCAAACAGAAGGAGAAGGATGCCGTAGGGCAAGAACTCCAAGAAGCCCTGGCCGAACATCGCGGAAGGCGAAGAGAGCAGCGAAGGCAAAACATTATAGAAGGAGTAGGTCATACCTTCGGTACGGGAGCCCATTTCCTGCAATACCTGGAACAGGGCAACGAAGATAGGCATCTGAAGGAACAGGGGCAAGCAACCAGTAATGGGGTTGAAGCCGATCTCTGCATAAACCTTCTGCATTTCCTCGGCCTGACGCTGCTGGTCGTCAGCGTACTTTTCCTGGATCTCCTGGATGCGAGGAGAGAACTGCTGCATTCGATACGAAGAGCGGATCTGCTTCTGCATAAGGGGGAACAGGATAAGACGGAGAATAAGCGTCACGATGATGATCGCCAAACCCCAGTCGGCAACGAAACCATACATAGCATCGATGCACCAGAATATGGCGTCTTTAAACGCGTCCCACATGTGTACCTTTGTCCTCTCGGTTCGGGGGTTAATTATTAAAGATGAAAGGTATCCGGCACGGGGTCATACCCGCGGCCTCCACCTGGCCTGCAGCGCAGAATGCGCTTGCAGGTAAGATACAGACCTTTAAGGAAACCGAATCGCTGAACCGCAACAAGTCCATATTCCGAACAAGTGGGAATAAACCGACAAGTTGCGGGGAGCAGGGGCGATATAGCAAGACGGTAGAACTTGATCATCAACAACAGAACCCCCTTGGGGATAGCTGATATTTTCGACCAGACCTTCAAGACCAAATACTTGCCTTAATACGATTCCATGATCTTCTTGCATGTGGAAACCAGCTTCTGGTATTCAACACGCGTTGTTTTCCTGTTAGCCATGAAAATGACATTCAACTCCGGCCAAGGGCCACCGATATCGTGGCAAACAGCACGCAAGCGGCGCTTCGCTGAGTTGCGCCACACCGCATTACCGTTCTTCTTGCCCGCTATAAAAGCAACACGGCCACTAGGGCCGTGTTGGGTATCTCCCCGGTACACGATCATAGTTACGCAGGGAGTTGCATGTCTTTTTCCGTGCGAGAACAGGTAGGAGATCTCAGTGCTGGATTTGATGGTTCCTAACACGGTTTCTCACAAGGAAAGTTAGGCACAGAGACGCTTGCGGCCCTTTGCACGGCGAGCAGAGAGAACGGCGCGGCCGCTCTTGGTAGCCATACGTGCACGGAAGCCGTGAGTCTTTGCGCGCTTGCGGGTGTTCGGTTGATAGGTGCGCTTCATTACTTTTCCTTTCAGATTTACAGTAACTTCGAAATTATACGATGAAGAAGCCGCGCGTCAATAATAAAGAAAGAAGTCAGGCACCCTATTTCACGGGTCAACACAGAATGAACACGCAAACGGCGGCTACGCTACGCCCTACTAACGACATTTAGTTCGTCGCTATCGAGGATATGACCCTGCAAGGCCCAGTGGAGCTCGTTGAAATAAAAGCCAGGTTGCAAATCCAGCTCGCAATCAAGCGCATACACCGTAAGCGTATAACGGTGGTCCTTATCGGGAGGGCACGGACCGATGTACCCACGAATCACTTCTTCGCTTGTCTCCTCGGCGCGAGACAAGCAGCTGTTTGAACCCTGCACGAAGGAAAATTCACCGCTATGGCTGGCGTTTTCGGGAATCAAGGCAGTATCAGGGCTCACTCCGCATGCAGCCCAGTGAATCCAGGCAAAGCCACATACGGGAATGGAGTCATAATCAACGAACGAAAGAGCAAGGGACTTAGCCCCCTCAGGCACACCCGACACCTCGATGGGGAACGAACAAATATTGTTGCCGTCACGACGCAGTTCCGGAGACGAATATTTTCCAAAACGATCGGGCAGCATGCCTTTTTCATCCAACGGGATAGCGATCTTCATAGTTTGTCCACCTCACTTTTCCCCAAGGAAAGCAACTTATACACAATTTGTTTATATAGCATTGTGGATAATGTTGATAACTTTCCAGGTGTTTCAGGATACTTCCCCACCATTATCCCAGAGGTTGCAGCAACCCTTTCAGGAAACAAAAACCCGTCTCTGTAATATAGGTGGAAAAGCGGTTCAAATTTCATAAAATACAGGCTTTTAACTGGTCTTTTATTGTTATCAACACCTCAATTTGTCTGCTGTATGCATATCAGCGAAGCGGTTTAAACACCTTGACTTCAACAGCTAGAAGTGAAAGCGCAAAAACTACTTTTCCAAAATAGTTTTCCAAAATGCCTTTCAAGTTTTTCACATTTTTCTTCAGGCGTTTTCAATGTTTTCCACATTTTATTGAAAGAATGTTGAAAACTTCGAAAACACGAGGAAAAGACGGTGGAAAGTTTGAAAAAGTGTGAATAACCGTCTAGAATGAATGAAAAATCAGCTCGATCTATGCCTTATAAAGGAATATCGGTCGGGCTCTTTTTCTCATGTTTTGAAAAAAAATCGGAAAGCATCATGAACCAAGAAAACGCACCACATATGCAGCCGATGGAACAAGCGGGGGAACAAGGGTCGGTGCCATATCCTTCCTATAACGAGGAGAAGCCTGCAACCGAAGCGACAGCGCCAAACACTCAGCCCGCCCAGACATCCACTCCTCCCTACGGGTACGGACAGGGGCAATTCCCTTCCTATCCTGCTCAGGGTGCCCAAATGCAGCCTTATCCAGGCATGCCCTACGGCATGCCTTATGGCGGTTATCCACAACCTGGCTACACCGTACCAGCGCACAACCTGCCCCCCACGGTGCAAACGGCAAACGTCAACGGCCAACCATCGCAAGGGCAACCGTTTTCCGCCAACATGGCCAACAACCCAGAGCCGCAGGTCGCAGCCCAGGGATTCCCAGGCTACCCTATTGGATACCAGCAACCACAGACTGGCTATTCACAACAAGCGTTTCAGCAGTTCGCCGCAGCAGCAAACCCACACGTTATGCAGCCAGCGGCGGCGCAGCCCTACCCCCAAACGACGCAGCAACCGGCTTCGGATGCCTACCAGGGCGGGCAGCCTTTCGTGCCCTCCTTTGTGGAACCAGCAACGTATGGCGAAGATTACGCCCACACAATGAATGGCGGCATCATTGAATCCGTCGAAGAGACGGCACCTTCGCAGAGCTTCGATTACCATCACATAACCACGCCCGCGCGCATTGCAATATATGATTCGCTGAAAACAGCGCCACGCGTAATACAAGTGCAGGGCGGTCCCACACACGAATACATCGAGCACATTGCTTCCTTGACCTACAAAAACGCCAAAGAAGCAGGCGGGGTGATCCCTTACACCGTGATCAGGGAAGTATCCGAAAATTTCATTCACGCCAACTTCAACGAAGTGGTGGTATCAATTTTCGACCAAGGCAATACCATTCGCTTTGCGCATCAGGGCCCAGGCATCAAGCATAAAGATCTCGTGCAAGAACCAGGATTTTCCTCTGCCATCGAGCCGATGAAACGCTACATACGAGGCGTGGGGTCGGGCTTACCCATCGTGAAAGACTACTTAAGCACCTCCCACGGGCATATCGAGATCAAAGACAACGTGAATCAGGGCTCGGTGGTGACCATCAGCCTGGTTGCGTCGCGGACAACAGACGAAGAAATTGAGGCGGCTCAGATCCCCGACCTCACCGAAAACGAAGCTGCCGTGCTTAAAGCCCTTCTTCCGAACAACACCCTAGGCGTAAGCGAGGTCAGCAAGGCCACCGACATCGCCGTGGCTAGCGTTCATACCGCTTTTTCAAAGATGGAAGAGGCGGGTCTCGTGGAAAAGGTGAATAAGAAGAGAACGCTCACCCCGCGAGGCACACAGGTTGCCCTATCCTTGTAAACGACAGACGGCGCATCCCACGCCAACGGAATGGAACTACGTAGAACCTTATGGATATCGAACAGACGTGGACAGACCTGATGCGACAACTGAAGTCGTATCCCACCATCAACGCATCTCAAATCGATGCGTTCTTCTCGCGTGTTCAAATCCAGGCAGCAAGCCCTGGCTTCATCATGCTCACCTCGGACAATGCCTTTATTAAAGATTGGATCGAAAAGCATTATCTGAAAGATATCCAGAAGGCACTCAGCGATCTGTACAACCTGGACTTTCAGGTGCTGATAGAGGTCGACCCCACTGCAGCGGCACCGGCACCTGCGGCTCAGCCTGCACCCACAGCGACCCCTTCGGCCCCTGCTGTCGCACCGCAAGCGGTCCAGGCGCAACCGAAACCCGCAGCAACAAGCGCACAGAACGCGCCTGTTCCAGCCGTCCAGTCCGCTAACGCCGGCGCACCCCAGCCCACCCATTCGGTAGCGCAGGCAGAAGCATCTGAGCCGCAATCGCAGAAAACAGAGACGAACGGCAACGACAACGAGGCAACAGGGGAAGCAGCGCTCACCTTCGACTCCTTCGTTATTGGAGAGTCGAACCGCATGGCCTACAACATGGCAGTGGAGGTAGCGGACCGCCCCGGTTCGTCCGAATTGAACCCACTCTTTATATATGGGCGATCCGGCGTGGGAAAAACGCACCTTATGTGCGCGATTCAGAACTACATCAAGGAAACCCGCCCAGAGCTCAACGTGTGCTACATCGATTCGATGGAACTGGTAAACCGCTACTCAGACGCAGCAATAGAAAAGAGCGTCGATAAGCAAAGCTTCAAGAACTTTGAGGGCTATTTCCAGCAGGCGGATGTACTGCTCATCGACGATATCCAGGGGCTCCAGAGCAAACCCGGCACGCTCAACGCGTTGTTCCGCATCTTCAATTCGATGATCCCGAAGGGCAAGCAGTTTGTATTCTCCGCAGACCGAGCGCCGAAAAACATCGACCTCGACGAACGCTACGTGTCCCGATTCAACTCGGGAGCCACGATAGATATTCAGCCACCCGACGACGAGACGAAGCGCAACATCATCAAGAGCCTTATTCGCCACTACCAGAGCCGAGAAAACACATCGTTTGTTATCACGGACGAAATCCTCGACTACATCGTGGACAACTCCAGTTCAAACATTCGCGAACTGAAGAGCGCTATCACCAACGTGATATTCGCCATGAAGATGAACAAGGACCACACGCTTTCGGAAGGCCAGGTAAAGGAGCTTCTGGGCAATCACTTTATCGGCGGAGGCAAAAAACGCATCACGATAGAGATGATCCAAGCCGCCGTTGAAGATTTTTACGGCGTTTCGCACAAAGACATCGTGGGGCGCGGCAGGGCAAGAAGCATTGTTCGGCCGCGGCAGGTTGCAATCTATCTGTGCCGAGACCTGTCGGAAACCACGCTGAGCAATATCGGCAAGGCCTTCAATCGCGATCACACTACGGTGCTCCATTCGTGCGAGCTCATTTCAAGTCAGATGCAAGAAGACCGAAACCTACGAGAAGAGCTGGAAGCAGTGCGCGAAAAAATCCGCATCCAGCAGTATTAAAACCTGTTGATAAACGGTGACAAAACATGGGGATTACCCCATACCTTTGTGGAAGAAGTTTTCCCCACGTTTTCCCTGTGGATAACCAAGGTGCTTTTCCACAGAGTTCCCGACAGGTGTTTTTCTGCGTTCATCAGGCAAAAGAGAAGTTATCAACATATCCACCCTGGTTACTACTTCTATTATTAGTTATTTATTAAAGAATAAAGAAGGAATTAATGGGGAGGAAAACTCGATTGTGCAACTCAATTGCCAATCGAGAATCAGCTTGGCTAGAACAGGTATCATAGCCAAGAGGAACAGAGGACAGGAGCAGCAATGAAATTCAGCGTTAACCAATCGGAGCTTCAAAACGCCCTAGCGGTTGTAGTTAAAGGATCCTCCACCCGTTCTACGCTTTCAATTCTTGCTGGTGTGTATATCAAGGCAGAAGAGGGAAGAATCACCCTTCAAACCACCAATCTGGAACTCTCCATTAAGGTAACGTGCTTCGCTATGGTGGAAGAGCCCGGAGAAACGGTAGTGCCAGCAAAACTCTTCGGTGACATCATTAAGAACCTTCCCGATATGGCGGTTCGTGTTGAGGCAGACGAAACCACCGCAACGGTATTCTGCGATAGCACCACGTTCTCATTGAAAGCGCTCAATCCTCTTGACTTCCCCGCTTTCCCCGAAATCGAAGCCGATCAGGAAGCCTCGTTCCCCTTCAATGCGTTTTCTTCGATGGTCAAGCGCACGGCTAAGGTCGTTTCTCACGATGAAACGCGTATTGTGCTTACGGGCGTACTTGTTTCTTGCGTAGGTTCCACTTTAAAAATGGTGGCGACCGACTCCTATCGCCTGGCTGTTTCCGAAACTGAGCTCGATTCGCCATGCCCTGAAGAGTTCGAAGCGGTTATTGCCGGTTCTTTCCTTCAGGACATTGCTTCGCTTCCTCAGTCAGAAGATCCTATTACGATTGCGCTTAACGACAACCAAATCGTGGTTACCTACCGTGACACCACTTTTATCAACCGTCGTATCGAGGGAACCTTCCCGAATTACAAACAGCTTATTGCCGAGGGTTATTCCACTCGCGCAACGCTTTCGACTCATGCGCTTACTGATGCAGTTCGTCGTGTTTCTCTGCTCAGCAATAAGGTTTCCCCTGTACAGGTTCGCGTCGATGCCGAATCCGGCGTGGTAACCCTGCTCACCAACTCTCAAGACATTGGCAATGCTCAGGAAAATCTTATTTGTGAGGTTGATGGCGAATCGGTTGATATTGCATTCAACTTTACCTTTATGCTCGATGGTCTGAATTCCATTGATACCGATGCGGTTCATCTTGATTTGTTCGGGCCCATGAAGCCTGGCATTCTGCGCGCCGCGGAGGGCGAGAACTTCCTTTACCTCATCATGCCCGTACGCGTGTAGATTGCGGGTTTCTGGCTCCATGGGGCTCACTATCGAAAACATCGCGTGCCGTAATTTCAGGTCGTATGAGCAGTTCGAGCTTGATGGCATCGGGGGGCTAACCCTGATCGTCGGGCCGAATGCGGTGGGCAAGACAAACCTTCTTGAGGGTATCCAGCTTGTCACGGCTTGCTCGTCGTTTCGCAGTTCAGTGCCTAGCCACTTGGTTCGTGCCGGTCAAGATGCGGGCATGTTCTCCGCGGCAATACGCGGCGATGGACGATATCTTGATATGGAATTGCGTGTTTCACGTGAAACACGCGAGTACTTTGTCAATGGGAAGAAAAAACGCCCCCGCGATATCCGGGGCACGTTGCCTTCTGTGCTGTTCTCTCCTGAAGATTTGGAACTGGTGAAAGGCTCCCAATCGTTTAAGCGCGCGCAGGTTGATCAGATGGGTGCTCAACTGAGCACAAATTACCATGCGGTACGGAAGGACTATGAAAAGATCCTTCGGCAGAAGAATCGCTATCTGAAGGAGAACGTTTCGCCTCTATTCCTTCAGAGCATCAACGAGGTTGTTGCTACGGTCGGCTCGCAGCTGTACCGCTTGCGTTGCGAGATGATTGCGGCGCTTTCGCCTTATCTAAAGGAATGTTATCGAGAGATTTCGGGCGGACGCGAATCGGTCGAACTAGTGTACGTTCCCTCATGGCTCCGCAAGTCGTTCGATCTCGACCGCATTCCTTCGGTTGAGGCGATTGACAGGACCGCCGCTCAGGAGCGACTCATTAGCGCAATGGAGGAGGATGCTCATAGGGAGCACGAGCGACGCATATCCCTTTATGGCCCCCAGCTCGATCTGGTAGAGTTCTACCTTGATGGGCTCAATGCTCAGCAGTTTGCATCGCAGGGGCAGCAGCGAAGTTTAGTTCTGGCGTTTAAGATGGCGCAGGTTGAGCTTATCGCGGAACGGTTGGGTCAGAACCCCGTTTTGCTGCTCGACGATGTGATGAGCGAGCTTGATGCGACGCGCCGCGATGCGCTGCTTTCTCTGATCTCCGGTGAGGTGCAGACATTTGTGACTGCTACCAATGCGGAAAAAGTAAGCCCGACGCTTTCCTCGTTGGCGCGTGTGGTGCAGATTGGCGGCGAATAGGTATGGTTGAATTCGATAGCGATTGGGGGTCGTCACGCGATCCTCGCCGTTATATCGCCGTGGTGAATGAGCGAAATAATTCCCTCCGCCCCGTTTCGTCTTCGCTTTCCTCTTTCGCTTCGTCGATGCCCGAAGAAATTAAGAAGCGCGTTCTTGTGCAGCGCAAGATAGAAAAGACCCATGCCCAGTTTGCCGAACTCGTGGATCCCTTTATCCTCAAACACACCAATTCGGTGTATCTGCTCAAAAGCCAGGCGGTTCCTGGGGCGTACGATCTGGTGGTGTATCTGGACAACTCAACGTGTGCCGCTGAGCTGAATGCCCGCAGGGAGTTGCTTCGCTTTGAATACCTCGATCGCTTTAATACGACCATAGATGTGTTTGAGATTCGTATTTCAAGGGGTCCGTATAGGGACAAGCACCCCTTTGCCGAGCGCCTTAGCTCAGATACTCAGCCTAAAGAACGAAGTCTCAGCGAAGAAGAAACGGCGCGAATAGAAGAAATGACGTCGGCTATCGAGGATCCTCGTTTAAGGGCTTCGTTCCAATGCGCTATGACGGCTCAGAAGCGTCGAAATGAGTCTTCTTCATAAAAAATGCCCAACACGATGGCTTTTATACCCGCAGAAGCGCTCTGAATGCCCTCTGACGCTGATAGATGGCAAGGTATCTTGCCTACTCTGCTATAATAATAAGGTTCTAAATCCCCTCGATACGTCGCTTTAGGCGTATCAGATAGCAGAAAGAGGAGGAAATACGTGGCTTCAGACGAATCCCACTACAGCGGCCAAGACATTCAGATCTTGGAAGGCCTTGAAGCAGTGCGCAAGCGCCCTGGTATGTATATCGGTTCTACCGGTCCGCGCGGCCTTCACCATCTGGTGTACGAGGTTGTAGACAACGCAGTAGATGAAGCTCTTGCTGGCTATTGTGACCACATTGAGGTTACCATCCATGAGGACAACTCCATCACCGTTGTCGACAATGGCCGCGGCATTCCCGTAGACAAGCACCCCAAGGAAAAAATCCCAACCGTCGAGGTTGTACTCACCATCCTCCATGCAGGTGGTAAATTCGGCGGCGAAGGTTATAAGGTTTCCGGCGGCTTGCACGGTGTAGGCGTTTCTGTTGTGAATGCGCTTTCCACTCAGGTTATTGTGCGCGTGCGTCGCGATGGCAAGGAATATGAGATTTCTTTCGATCATGGCAAAACCAAAGAAAAGCTCCATGAGGTAGGAACCTCCAAAACCAGCGGTACTACGGTAACCTTCTGGCCCGACCCTGAGATTTTCAAAGAAACCACCATCTTCGATTACGAAACGCTGAAAACCCGTTTCCGTGAGATGTCATTCCTTAACAAGGGTTTGAAGATCACCCTAGCCGATGAGCGCACCCCCGGCGAAGACGGCAAACCCCGTACCGAGGTGTTTCAGGCGCTTGGCGGTCTTCAGGATTTCGTTAAATTCCTCAATGAGGGCAAGGAAACGCTGAACAAGCCCATCTACTTCGAGGCCGAGAACGCCGACGGCACCGTGGAAGTGG
>OLRF01001268.1_pt1 | contig 27036 bp, 29 predicted proteins | sample 1672061 | NCBI WGS metagenome assembly OLRF01 (sample SAMEA3136641, study PRJEB25190) | human gut metagenome | reverse complement strand
AGCATGGGCTTATAGCCCTAGAGCAAACCACCCGTTGGACGGGTGGTTTTGATTATCGTTCGGGCTGTCCCGTCTGCCGTGGGGCTGCGGAGCGGACAGGAAGGGCGGGTGAACTGATCCGGTATTCTTCGGGGATGTTCTCAATGTCGCCGTCGTAGATGTCCACAAAGCGGCCGCCGTTTGACCGCACATAGCCATTATCTCCGAACACGCCGCCTTCTTCATACCGAATATCCCGTCCAAAGCCCTCATAGTCGATATAGTTTGCCAGTGCGCCGAGGTTGCTTGTGTAATAACAGCCGCTTTCCTCGATCCAGTAATAGCCGAGGTCATAGTCATTCTGCACACCGGGTAGATAATCAAAGCAGTCCAAGTTCTCGGTCAGGTTGATCAGCTCCTGCACACTGCCGGTATTCTCGCCCAAGTCCAAAACCGCCTGCCAGAAATCGTCGCTTTCCCGCAGCTCCATGATCTGCTCGGCAAGATAATTCAGCTCGCTCAGGCTTTCGTATTCTCCGAGCATCTTGCCGATGGCCGCATCCGGACAGTCATAGTCGGTGATAAACCATTCCTCGTAGCGCCGCCCGATGCCGATGCGCCGGAAAATCGCCTGCATTTCTTCATTGGTCACGGGAAACTTCACCCATTCGCCCACCAAAAAGCCTTCGTTGTATTTGCCGAGGTTGGTAACAAAGGCTTCAAAGGCGCAGTCCCTTGTATCTGATACATTCATCATAGCTGCCTCCGTTATCGTTCCTGCACCGGCGCCTGCCTGCGGGGGATGGAAAAGCCGTAAACATGGGCGATCTCGTCGCCCAGCCTGCGGGTCACTCTTGTAATGTCCGCACGGGTGGCAATGCCTCGGTAGAGTTTTTCTTTCAGATTGTCGATCTGTGTGTCGCTCACTCCGTCCTTATAGGTGCGGTAGAGATAATGGTTCGTGCCGTCATGGTGGACGGCATCGCAGCGGAGATCGCCGTTTTTATCCACATACCAAGTGGCGCTGTCAATGTCCCGTTCGCTGTATAGGCAGTCCCGGATGTTGCCGCTGGAGATTTCCTTGTACCCCATACGGCGGCCGTGCCAAAGTCCAAGATCGCCGACAACGAGAATCGGGCGCGAAAGCTGAATGTTCAGGTTTGTGCGCTCATCTTCCAGATAATCACCGTTCAGCTCATACATCATTGCCATGCGCTCATCGTCGGTGAGATCGGGATACTGCTCCTCCAGATCGGCCTTCCAATCGTCGTAATCCAGATCGTCCGTCCATATGATGTGCCTGCCGTTGCTCATCGTGCATCACCTCGTTCCTTTTGCTTCGGCCTGCGGGGATTGCCGTTCCCGTCATAATTTTTCTGGTCTGCTGCGGGTACGCTCCAACCGAATATAGAACCGGCAAACATAGCCGCCTCCTGCGCTTTGGAAACGCCGAGCCTGCGGTTCATATCGTCCGCATATTTTCGGGCAGCGGCAGGATCCATCGGCATTTTCAGTGGAATATAGCTACGGTCACCGCGAAATACCTTGATAACCTCGCCGGTTGACGGTAAAGTGGTATAACACAATTCCGGCATAGGCGGGTCTGCGGGTTTGTAGGTTGCTCCGCAAGCCTTCATACGCTCGGCAAACTCGCAGATATGAAAGGTGTTTTTACCGATCTCGGCGTGATACTCATCAATAAAACGGCAGTACATTTTAATTTTCTCGCCGTCCGCATAGGTGACGATGATATTCCCGCCATCAAGGATTCTGAAAAGCTCGTTGTAACTGCTGTCAATAAAGCGGATCCCTTGTGCCGCCTTTTCCATGTGCTGATCAAGATATTCGGAAACATAGGCATAGCAATAGAAATTGTTATCGCCGGGTGCGGGAATACAGCGCAGAAGATAGGTGTATTTTTCTGTGTCAGCCCGATACCCGTATTCACGGCTGAAATTCCCCATAAATCGCCCATCAGGACGGGTGCGGCAGTATTCCAGCATAGAATCACGGTCAGCCAAGATGCCTACCTTGTAAAACTCCTTGATAACGGAATCAAACTCGGCGGCAAATTCATTCGTCCTGTACTGCCTGATCTGATCCTCATAATCGGGATAAAAAGTCTTACCGCCGTTTCCGAAATCTCCGCGCATAAGGGTAATGCAGCCGCTTTGTGACATAAGCTGATAGCTTTGCGTGTAAGCATAGTCCCGTTCATTCGGGAGCATTTCACGGATATTCAAATTCATTGCGTTTTCGCCTCACTTTCTGCCATAATAAACTGTCCAAACTCGGTAAATGCGTACCAGTTCGTGCGGTCAAAACGGCTTTCGTTGAACCGTCCTTTGGTGAGCACCCGCCCTTTGACCAGTCGTTTCAGCGCATAACGGATCTCATCATAGGATAGGAACGGAAAGAACCCTGTCATCATCTGCACCGAACACCGCACCCAGACCTTGCCCTCGTGGAGCTGTGGCGATTCGGTGCTTTTTTGTTCCACGCAGTCCCAAAGAAAGGCGGTCAGCACCGCCGCATTGACCCCGTACTTTTTCGCTATGTCTGAATCGAAGAAATGAACCATAATTCTGCCTCCTTTTGCTTTTTCGGTATGTAAAAGGGGCAGCGATATGGCTGCCCCAAAAATCATTTCTTCTTGGCTCTGATCTTCAGAAAAATCAAAGCGCCCACAATGAATACGACCAGTCCGATCGCAACGACGGTTTTCAGTTCCATGCTTAAACCTCCTTCTCCGTTTTCTTTTTCTTTAGGCCGATCACGCCGAGAACGGCAGCACCCACTGCGGAAATGCCCAGCAGGGAGAGCCAAAGAACAGGATTGCTGTCGTCGCCTGTTTTCGGGGTGTCCCTTAATTCGTTGTGCATTTCTACTTTGGTAACAGCGCCCTCAAAAACGCTCGCCGTCTTGTCTGCGGGGAGAATATAGGCGGCAGAAACGCCGTCCGACACCTCGGACACCACATATTCACCGATGCGGAGATCATCAATGATGATCTCGCCGTTTTTGTCCGTGGTGAATACGCCGACATATCCGTTCGGACCGGTGACACGGAACGAGAAGCCCTCGACCTTGCCATCCGAGGAAGTCTTGATGATTTTCAGAGAGCCGATCTGCGGCGCATTGATAAAGCCCTTTCCGGCTTCGTTCTCCACGGTCACGGTCTTTCCGTCCTCAGTGATCTCGAAATAGTAGGCGTTGCCGTCCAGATAGAATCCTTCCGGTGCTTTTGTTTCTTTGACAAAATAGCCGCCGTAGAGCAAGTCGGCCATTTCATAAACGCCGATGCCGGTTTCGGTGAGTGTGCCGAGCCGTTCATCGTCGGCATCCAGCTCCTTGTTGCCGTTGCTGTCACGGTAAACGGTGAACTCCGCACCCGTCAGCTTGTTGTCGGGATAGTCCCGGTCGGTCTTGGTGAGCTGTACCGTACCACGGATGCGTGTGTTTTCGATCTCTACCTCGATCACCGCACCGTCTGCATCGACGGTCACGGGGGAGGTTTTCTCCGACAGCACAAAGCCGGTCGGGGCTTCGATCTCCCGCACGATCCAGTTGCCATAAGGCACACGGGCAAAAGAAAAGCTGCCGTCCTCGGCAGAGGTGGCAGTCAGAATGGCGTTTTCGGTCGTAAACTCGGTGCAGTCCGCACGAAACAGTCCGATCAGCGCACCGGCAAGGCCGCTGCCGTCCTCGTCCTTTTTCAGTCCGTGGATCTCACCGTAGAGCAGCTTGTTTTCGATGGGTGCGCCGCCGTTTGCCTTGATTTCCACCAGCGCCGTGTTCTGCCCGGCGTATTCAAATACGATGGGGTACTCTTCGTCGGAGAGGATATAGTGTCCGTCCGTGGAAAGTTCTTTGAGATAGTAGCTGCCAAACGGCAGATCGGTTTTGCAGACAGCGTGACCGTTTTCATCCACCGACACGATCTCCAGCAAACCGTCGGCGGGAATGATGCTACCGCCAGCGGCGGTCAGCTCCTCGGTAACGAACAGCCCAAAGGTCACAGCGGAAAGCTCACCGCTCGTGCCGATGCCGAAGCGTTCGTCCTGCTCCAAGACCTTATCCAGAGAAACGGCGGCTTTCTGCCGCTTGTTGCAGAAGTCGGCGGCGGTTTCGGTGATCTCGACCTCCTGCCCGGCGTAGACAAGCTCTGCCGTGTGGATTTCGGTGTTCAGCACATAGCCGGTGGGTGCAGAGATCTCCCTGACCTCGTATTTGCCGAGATACAGCGGCTTGCTTTCGGCAAGTCCCGTTTCATCGGCGGTCACGGTATCGACGACCTCTCCGGCCGCATAGCGGAGCGTGCCGTCCGGCGTGATGATGTCCTCGGCGGCAGTGATCTCATAGACTGCGCCAGCAAGCCCCTTGACCGCAAACACCGGCTGATAGGTGCCGTCCGCCTCGGTGACGGAAGAAAATACCTCGCCGCTCTTGCTGATTCGGATCACGCCCTTTTGCGCCATGTTCGGCTTTGTGACCTCGACCACTGTAACGGCGTTTTCCTCCGTGGCGTTGTCGGCGGTCACATCGAAATAGACCGGCTCGCTGTTCAGCGTGTAGCCGTAGGGAGCGGAAACCTCCACCAGCGAATAGCCCGTGCCATATTCCAGCTTTTCAGGCGTAATGAGATAGCCGTCGCTGTTGGTATAAAAGGTGTCGATGGTGGTGACTTCGGGATAGGTGAAAGTCTGCGTGATAAGCGACCCGTCCGGACGGTAGAGTCGGAAGCCTGCGCCTGCCAGCGGAATGACCTTGCCCGTTTCGGCATCCACCTTGACGATCTTGATATAGCTCTCAAAATTGCGGTTGTTGGCAAGGTAGCGATAGGTCTGCCCGTCCTTGGAGATATACACATCAAAATCGGCAAGCAGCTTACGGCCGTCCCAGCCCTTGGTCTGATGCACCGTGTAGATGCCGTAGGGCAGGTCTTTTGTGGCCGCATAGCCGTTTTCGTCGCAGATCAGGTAGTCACGCTCGGATGCCTTGGCGCTGTCATAAGAGCCTGCGGCTTTCAAAAAGACCGCAAACTCCGCTCCGGCCTCCGGCGTTTCAAGCTGGGTTTCGCCGTCATCGGTGTGCTTGATGATGGCGATTCTGCCCTTGATGATCTGTTCGGTCACATCGTTTGCCGTGGTGTTATATTCCACGGTGTAGTCCTTCGCCTCTGCGCCGATGGGATAAACGGTGCTGTCCAGCAGATAGCCCTCGGAGGGCGTGATCTCACGGATGGTCCAGTCGTCGCCGCAGACATAGTATTTCGTGGTGAACTGTCCGTTGGCATCCGTGGTGTAAGTGTCCACAAGCTGGTCGCCCTTATAGATGCCGTAAACGGCACCGGCAAGGGTGGCGTCGCCCTGCGGCAGACCCGTTTCGGCGTCGCTCTTGGTGACAGTGACATTCCACTTTTTCAGGATGTTCGTAAAGTTCTTGTTTGTGACGGTGTTCCATTCCACCGCCGCCGTCTGCTGTTCGGGGACGACATAGCGGATCGCCGTATCGACTTCTTCCAGCGTGTAGCCTGTGCCGATCAGCACATCCCGGAAATACGCCTTGCCGGAGCTGTCGGTCACGGCGTATTCATCAACCGCAAGCCCCGACAGTGAAGTGCCGAACAGGTGGAAGTTCACACCTTCGTTCATCCCGTCCTCGGCGGTTTTCGTGACGGTGAGATCACTGCGCTTTAAGGTGTTATTGAAATTGACCGTTGCCACCTGACCGCTGACGACGGTCACACGGCGCACCTCCTGCGGCTCGTATTTGTCATAGCTTTGCTCGGTCACGGTGTAAACGCCGGGAGCAAGGTTGTCGATCTGAATGACACCGCCTGCACCTGTCTGAACGGTTTTGTTCACGCCGTTGCCCGTAACGGTAAAGGAAATGCCCTCGACCTTGCCGTCCTCGGAAGTCTTGACGATCTTGGCGCTGCCGTAGCTGACCTTGATGTTCAGATAGCCTTTCACGGGGTCGCTGACCGTAGCACTGTAAGTGACCACATCCTGCATTGTTCCGTCGGGGCCGTAATGGCCGTCACTCCACACCACAACGCCTTTGCGAATATTGGTTTTGGTAGCCGAGATTATCAAGGGCTTTGTAGGTGCCGCTTCGGCGGTGATCGTCAGTGTATTACCACGGGTCGTAAAATCGATTCCGGTCTGCTCTGAGGAAAAGGTATAATCACTCAGCACACCGTTGGTGTCGGTCAGAGTGGTCGTATAACGGCTACCGTCCCAATTCATCTCAACGGTCTGAGCCTTGCCTGTGCTTCGGGCCATAAAGCTTGGAAGGATGGTGTGTTTTTTCACACTGGCTTCCATACTGTCATAATAAGCAGAAAAACGGCTGTACAGCGGATGGCTTGTCCGATAAACGGATTTCACGGCATCAGCTCTGCCGGGGTCAACATGGTTAAAGTTTGCATCACGCTCACCGACAACGGTTTCCCATACCAAAACCTGTGTTGCCATCATGTGCGCCAACTTGTCGGCATCTGCATTATTCTGTGAACGCCAGCCGAGAGACAGATTGCCCTGATAACCGTACTGCATGATCCGTCCCAGCAGCGTCTTGATCGTATCGACATCAATGGTACTGTTGCACTCGGATGGGTAGTCCTTCCAATAATCTTCGCCATAGCGGGTGTAAGTTCTTTCCAGCAGACGGGGTACGCCCGGTTCAATGCAATAACAGGCCGGGCCGTTAAAGTCCCCAATAGTGTGCAGTGTTGTCATCCATGTTTTTTCGCCGGATGTCCAGCCGTTCATATAATGAAGTTCATCATGTCCCCATGTGCCGCTGGTGTCCAGATTTGCATCTCCGTTTCTGGGAAATGCCACAGAATAGGACTTTGCTGTTTCCGCCGGAACCGATGTGGCAAGGGCAGTCACACTGCTTCCCAGAATAGTAGTGAAGCAGATCAATAGAGCCAAAAGCCCCGAAATGCTCCTGCGATAAAACTTTTTCATTTGTTTACCTCCTTGTTGACATGAAAAAAGCACCGCATTACTGCGATGCTTCCTTCTGTGTGTGAAATTACGCGTACCCGATATAGAGCAGATAGCTGTTGGTGCCGACTGCTTCGCACCATACCCAAATATCCGTGATGGTTTCATCTGCGGCATAGCGATTCAGACGGGAACAAATATCCCGTTCAAGATAGATACAGTCCGCATCTGCATCAATAGGTGTATCCCAGCAATCGACCGCCGTGCTTTCCGGCCGCAGTCCCACGCTTTCGGCATAGGCTTTGGTGTAGTCGATCCAAGTCTGAATATCAAACTTCGGCTCGGCAGGTTCTTCTGCGGCAGGCGGTTCGGTTTCCTGCATCGGCGGATCGGTGGGTACTGCCGGTGGCGGCTCGGATGCTTTCGGCGGCGCAGGTTCCGTAGTGCCGCTCTCGGTCGGCAACTGAGCATTGTCCACGGTTGGTGTTGAAACCTCCGGCGGTATTTCCACCATTTCGGATTCTGCGGCATTTTCAGTAGCAATCTCTGTACTTTCCGAAACAGAAACGGTTGTGTGCTCCTGCGGCGCAATGCTCTGCACAGGCTCGGTCATGGCCGTTTCCTCCGAAGATGGCGTCCCCTCGGAATAGTCTGCATTTGCACAGCCCGAAACAGAAAGTGCCAGCAGCACCAAAGCGGCGATCATCCACGCTTTTCTCATGTTCGCAAACCTCCTTTGCCGTTTCATTGTACGGTCTGCCGCAGAAAATGGCAAAGCTGCAAGAACTGCCGTCCTTGTAAATTCTCTTTTTCGGGAAGTACAGGTAGTTTTGAGGGGGAGAGGTGTGGAGAGGGGGAACACACAAGCACCGCCGTACACTCATCAGAAATGGGTATGGCTGTCCCTTGGTAGTGAAATTCTACCGTTCGGCTTCACGGTCACGCTGCCGTTTGCGGTATAGCTCCAACGCTTTAATAATGGTATCTTCGATTTTCTGTGCGGGCGTCCCCGGCGCAAAATATTTGCTGATACGCTCTTTCGACATTTTGAACTGCTCTTTCTGATTCGGCTTTTCCTCCTGCATGATGGAGAGGATGACTTCCTCGGTCAGCTTGCCGTCCTTGCCAAACTCCTTCATTTTGATGGCCTGCGCCAAAGACGGCGTGCAGTCCTCACATTCCATGGTGCTGTACAGGGCTTCCTGCTGCTTTGAAGAAAGGTAGGAAAGCTCCACGGCAGGGCGGAAAGCGATTTTCCCGTCGTCCACCATTTGCAGGATGGAGGGGATCAGCTCGGTCAGACGGATATAGCGTTGGATTTGGGTATTGCTATCCGGCGATTTAGCCGCCAGCAGCTCCCTTGATGTTTTACCATCGAAATTCTGTCCCACTGGGACAGAATTTTCCTTGCTTGGTCTGCCTACTTGCCGTTTCATCGCATCCAGCTTCATTTTATAGGCAAATGCCTTTTCGGACGGCAGGATCGTTTCCCGTTGCAGGTTGCTGTCCACCATGATAATGGTCGCTTCATCATCGGTGAGATCACGGACGATACAGGGAATCTCCGGCAGCTCTGCCAAGGTTGCCGCAAACTTGCGCCTGTGACCTGCCACCATTTCATAGCCGCCGTCCGCTTTCGGGCGGACAAGAGCCGGAACTAACACACCGTATTTTCGGACGCTCTCGACCATCTCTGCCATTGCCTCGTCCTGTTTGACCTTGAACGGGTGATTCGGGAAGTCGGAGATCTCGGCAGGATTCAGCGTCACGACCTTTTCAAGCTGCGATTCCGCACGGCTCTCGTCGGTGGAGAACAGGTCATCGAGCGGCGTCATCCCTAAATCTCTCGGTTTTGCGCTCAAGCTCCAACACCTCCTTTGTCAGCGAGCGGTATGCGGCGGCGACCTTGCCGTTCTTGTCGTGGGCAAAGATGCTCTTGCCCCGGCCGCTGGTTTCTGCGGCTCGGACGGAAAAGGGGATCTCCGTCCCGAACACACGGATCTTTTCGCCGTAGTGGGCACGCAACGATGCAATGATCTCCTTTGCCTCGTTGGTACGGCTGTCCACCATCGTAAAAAGGATGCCGTCAATTTTCAGCTTGGGATTGATCTGCCGTTTGACCTTTGCGATGGACTGCATCAGCAGATCCAGCCCCTTTGCCGACAGAAACGACGGCTGCGACGGGATGATCACGCTGTCCGCTGCGGCCAGTGAGTTGATTGGCATCATACCGAGCGATGGCATACAATCAATGAGGATATAGTCGTAATGGGGCTTGACCGCATTGATATATGTCCGCAGCACGCTTTCCCGGCTCATAGCGTTGATCAGTCGAATTTCCATACCGGATAGTTCAATGTTCGCCGGGAGCAGGTCAACGCCCTCACCGTGATGCAGAATACCGCAGCCGTCCGGGAAAGGGGTATCATCGATCACATTCTGCATGATGTCCGCCAGCGTAACGGGCAGCTCATCCGGCTTCGGGTAGCCGAGGGAGAGGGTCAAAGAGCCTTGCGCATCTGCGTCAATGAGCAGTACCCGTTTGTTTTGCTGGGCAAGTCCGATGCCGAGGTTAGCGGTGGTCGTGGTTTTACCCACGCCGCCCTTTTGGTTCGTCACCGCGATCACTTTGCAATTCGCCATATGGGGTTCCTCCTTTACATAGATTTAGCCGCCTGCGGCGAAGCAGGCGGCTATGTACGGGTATGAAAAAAAGCCACCTGCATTTCTGCAAATGGCTTAATGGTTAAACCCTCGCTTTGAGTGTTTTACTGTATTTGGCATAATCTTCGCTCAATACATAATCTATCACACAGGCTTTGGGTATAAGATAGGTACATCTTATGTAAAAGTGTTTGACCTTGTTTGCCCGCATTATTTTTCGGGCTGTACTGTCACCGATACCACCCAGCATTGTTTGAAATTCGGGCAGAGTAACAACATCAGGATAGGAAGCGAAAAGTTTTTCATAATGTGCACGTGTTTTCATAGCGATACCTCTTTCTTCTGAAATTGTGTTGTCAATGGCAGAGAAATACGCTATAATATGTTTGTGGTTTATGAATCTATTGCGTGTGCTGTTGTACTCCGTTTGGGGGTAACATCCCTCCGATGTCCCTCCAAAATCCAAAATTTCCGTCAAAATTGAAAAGTACGGAAATGGCAGACGAAACGGAGCTTTTTTACACACCAGTTTCAAAAGTAGTACTGTTTGCAACGCTTTTGGTGTCCGTTAGCGACCTCCATAAGGGGTTGAGTTCGTTTGTATTCCCTGTGAAGTAAATAACTCAAAATCCGCCGGTAGCGATACCGTACCGGTTCAAGTCCGGTCACCGGCACCAAAAGGACATTAACTCATAGGGGTTAGTGTCCTTTTTTAGTATATTTCGGAGGGCGATAATTATGGGCGGAATAAGCGTTATGCTTTTAATGGGAATGCTTTCGGCTATGTATATGTTCTTTATAGCAGTAATTGCCGTGCTGATTATTTATTTTGCAGTAAGCTATGTCTTTGAGAGCATTGCGGCAATGGGTATGTGCAAGAACTTGTACTATAAGCACAGCGGTACAGCGTGGATTCCGTTTTATAATAAATATCTCCTCGGTAAAATTGCAGGGAATAAGGCTTTAGGCATAATAGAAGGTGTGCTGAACCTTTCAATCGCAACCGTTGCCGTTCTGTTTTTCTGTTTTGAACTGGAAATCGGTATCATCGGCTTGATTGCCCTGTTAGCTTGTGTCATTGCCTCATTTGTGATAGATGTAATTATCACCGATAAAATATTCAAAAATCTTAACATCAGATATTCGGATGTTCTCACAGTAGTAAATGTTCTTACTTTTGGCTTGTCAAGACCTCTAATCCTTTTTATTGTAAAAAACAAGCAGAGAATAATGGGTTAATTTATATCTATGATGGGATTTGTAGTAGCCATCTTCCTATTTGTTGCGGTTTTAGACAGGGTTTTGCGCCGCTTATCCATCACTTGTTTAATGTTTGAACTCAAGTACTATATTTTGTACCTGAGTTCTTTTTTATTTCATACTTTTTCTGTGCACTATAATTTATTTTTATGATTGTCTTGCAACTCTTATTGTTTTGTGATAAAATATTTACTATAGTTGTAAATAAAACTGTTAAAGGAGTGTATATATGTTTTTTAGTGAGAACAAAAAATTTAAGAAAAATTCAAGTCGATTACTCAGTATATGTGGAGATTTAATAGATAAGTATCAATCATCTCCAAATTGTCCACCATGTAAAGCTGATTTACTTAATCTTATAAACAAGAGAATAATTGCCGCTAAAAATGAAGTGACTGAGTGGAAAGACTGTGATACCAACTATATAGAAATTGCTCATTCTTTGCTTGCTCATGCAACTTTTGACCTTTTGGCTAGTGGAAACTATCATTTATATCGGGGTTATCTAAATCCAATGAGCTGTGCTGATAATTTGATGGATGTTTATAAAGCTACCATGCAATATGGTTTGGATAACGATATGTTTGATGAAGAAACCCGTAAGGAACAGTATTCATATTTGTTGCAATGTATTTCTGAAGTTGGATAAATTTATTTAATTTTTATTTTATGTATTTGAGGCTGATATTTTATGAAAATTTTATTTATTGTTATTTTTGTTTTATCATCTCAATTGATTCATTCTGTTGCAGTGGATCAAGAAAATGGCTACAATCCTTATAAATTTGGTGCTACGACATTCTGTATACTACAACACCCACTTTTATTAATAACCAGTATATTTTATCTTGGCTGGTTGTGGGGAATCATTTTATTTCTTTGTCATTTATTCGGTGTTTTAAATATGACCGTTTCATGGGTGTTGGATATTCCTTTATTACTTTTAAAAAACTCCGATAAATTTGAGAGCTTTTTAAAAATAAAAGTTACTTTGTTGCCATTTATGTTTATAATTCTTCTTATATTTACGATTGCCTCATTTTTTTTGTCAAGTTTCGAGTCTTTGCTTGTTGTCTTGCAAAATGAAACGGCAATTCTTGTAGGTATTCTTATTGGAATAGCAATTTTAAGTATAGCACGATTAGTTCTTGTTAAAACTGTAATTGAAAAATTATAAATAAATACTTATAGTGGCATATCTTATTTATTATAAATAAGATGTCTTTAATTTCAAAGGAGCAATACACGCCGTGTTGTTCCTTTTCCTTTTGCAAAAATGCCCTGTTTAAGATTATTTTTGTTTCATAATTTTTTGATACAGGCAATTTTTTAAAAAATTCGTCAATTTTTTTATTTTTAATTCTCATACGGTTGCTTATTTTTGATTTATATATTATAATGTATCTTGTATTGTTTTTTAATTACGGCGCAAAGCCGCATCTTTATGGAGGATTTGATTATGGAAAAGAAAGAATTACTTTACGAAGGAAAAGCTAAAAAGGTATTTTCTACAGAAGATCCCGATCTCTGCATCGTTTCCTACAAGGATGACGCAACTGCATTCAACGGCGAGAAAAAGGGTACAATCGTTGGCAAGGGTGTTGTAAACAACCGTATGTCAAACTTTATGTTCAAGCTTCTCGAAAAGCACGGCATTGCAACAGACTTTGTTGAAGAGCTTAACGACAGAGATACAGTCCTCAAGAAGGTTGAAATTGTTCCTCTCGAGGTAATTTTAAGAAATAAGGCTGCCGGCAGTCTTTCAAAGCGTCTCGGTCTTCCCGAAGGCACACCGATGAAGACTCCTGTTCTTGAATTCTGCTATAAGAACGATGAACTCGGCGATCCTATGGTAAATGAATATCACATCCTCGCAGCAGGCTTTGCTACAAAGGAAGAAATCGACACAATCACAGAAATGGCTTTCAAGATTAATGAGATTATGATTGAATTCTTTAAGCAGTGCAAGGTTGATCTTATCGACTTCAAGATTGAGTTCGGCAGATATAAGGGCAAGATTCTCCTTGCTGACGAAATCTCTCCCGATACATGCCGTTTCTGGGATATGGATACTCAGGAAAAACTTGATAAAGACCGTTTCCGTCGTGACATGGGCGGTGTTGAAGAGGCTTATGCCGAAATGATGAAGCGTGTAGGTCTTGCATAATAACTACATTGTGAATTTTTGAATTAAGATATGTGAATTAAACTTTGGATAGTTATTTTTATTAATCGGATGGTGGCACCTTGGAATTTTCTTTCGATAATTTTGCAAAAGAAGGTCTGCACGAAGAGTGCGGAGTATTCGGCATATTCAGCGACGGCACAATTAACCCTGCATACGCTTGTTATAACGGCTTGCTTGCTCTCCAGCACAGAGGACAGGAAAGCTGCGGCATCGCTGTATCTGACGAAGGTGTAATTGATTATCACAAAGATATGGGCCTTGTTACCGAGGTCTTTAACAACAAAATTCTTGATTCTCTCAACGGACAAATGGCGGTTTCGCATGTCCGTTACTCGACTGCAGGCGGTTCTGTGCTGGAAAATGCACAACCGCTTGTTATGCGTTATGTAAAGGGTACGCTTTCAATTGCCCATAACGGCAACCTTACCAATGCGCTTGAAATCCGCAGAAGTCTTGAACAGCGCGGCGCAATCTTTCAGACAACAATCGACAGCGAGGTTATCTGCTATGTAATTGCCCGTGAAAGACTTAAATGTCATTCTGTTGAAGATGCCGTTGCAAGAGCAATGCAGGTAATTGAGGGAGCTTATTCGCTCCTTGTTATGAGCCCGAGAAAGCTTATTGCGGCTCGTGATCCTCACGGATTCAGACCGCTTTGTATGGGCAAGTACAACGATTCCTATGTTTTTGCAAGTGAAAGTGCGGCTCTTGATGCCTGCGGTGCAGAATTTGTCCGTGATATTGAACCGGGCGAAATCGTAATTGTAGACCAAAACGGTGTCCGCAGTATGAAACCCGACTTTGGCGATAAGAAAAAGGCACTTTGCATTTTTGAGTATATTTATTTTGCCCGTTCAGACTCCTTTATTGACGGAGTAAGCGTTTATGAGGCAAGAAAGCAGGCAGGACGAATTCTTGCAAGGAAATACCCTGTTGAGGCTGATATGGTTGTCGGTGTTCCCGAATCGGGAATTGATGCCGCAATCGGTTACAGCGAAGAATCCGGAATTCCTTATGAAAAGGCTATTGTGAAGAACAGCTACATCGGCAGAACCTTCATAAAGCCAAGTCAGAAGGAACGAATGAAAAGCGTAAAAATTAAACTCAACCCGATTGCCGACAAAATCAAAGGCAAGAGAGTTGTTATTATTGATGACAGCATTGTGCGTGGTACAACTGTTGACCGAATTGTTACAATGCTCAAAGAGGCAGGCGCAAAAGAGGTACATATGCGTATCAGTTCACCTCCGTTTATGTGGCCGTGTTATTACGGTACAGACATTCCGTCAAGAGGAGAACTTATTGCCTGCAACCATACAATCGAAGAAATCACAAAGCTCAGCAAGGCTGATTCCCTCGGATACCTCCCTGTTGAGTCACTTCGTGAGATGATTCACAACGCTCCCGTAGGCTTTTGTGACGGTTGTTTTACGGGTAATTACCCCGCTCCTATCACAAAAGAAACCTTTAAGGGCAAAGAGCGTGGCGGAATGAACTTCGATGAAAACAATAAAAAGGACAACTAATTGAAAGGATGTAAATAATGGTAAAAGATACTTATGAATCACCCTTGTCAGCCCGTTATGCAAGCAAGGAAATGAAATACATTTTCTCGCCGGATAAAAAATTCAGAACATGGAGAAAACTCTGGATTGCTCTTGCAGAATCGGAAAAAGAACTCGGACTCCCAATTACACAGGAGCAGATTGACGAACTCAAGGCTCATGCCGATGATATCAACTATGAAGTTGCACAGGAAAGAGAGAAAATTGTTCGTCACGATGTAATGTCACATGTATATGCTTACGGTGTTCAGTGTCCGAACGCAAAGGGCATTATTCATCTCGGAGCAACCTCCTGCTATGTTGGTGATAACACAGATATCATCATTATGACAGAAGGACTCAAGCTTATCAGAAATAAGCTTATCACCGTTATCCGCAACCTTTCAAAGTTTGCCGATGAATACAAGGCTCTTCCAACCCTTGCATTCACTCATTTTCAGCCTGCACAGCCTACAACAGTAGGTAAGAGAGCGACTCTCTGGCTTCAGGAGCTCCTTATGGATCTTGAAGATGTTGAGTATCAGCTTTCAAAGGCTAAGCTTCTCGGCTCAAAGGGTACAACAGGTACACAGGCAAGTTTCCTTGAACTCTTTGACGGAGATCACGAAAAGTGCAAAATGCTTGACCGTAAGATTGCAGAAAAAATGGGCTACAAGGCTTGTTTCCCTGTATCAGGTCAGACATATTCAAGAAAACTTGACTCACAGTTCCTCAATGTTCTTGCGGGAATTGCTCAGTCAGCCGCTAAATTCTCAAATGATATCAGACTTCTTCAGCACCTCAAAGAGGTTGAAGAGCCGTTTGAAAAGAATCAGATCGGTTCATCGGCTATGGCTTACAAGCGTAACCCAATGAGAAGTGAGCGTATAGGTTCACTTTCAAGATATGTTATGGTTGATGTTCTCAACGGTTACTTTACAACTGCCACACAGTGGTTTGAAAGAACACTTGATGACTCCGCCAACAAGCGTCTCAGCGTTCCGGAGGCATTCCTCGCAGTTGACGGTATCCTTTCACTTTATGCAAATGTTGCAGACGGTCTTGTCGTTTATCCAAAGGTAATTGAACAAAGACTCAGAAAAGAACTTCCGTTCATGGCAACAGAGAATATTATGATGGATGCAGTTAAAAAGCGTGGTGCTGACAGACAGCAGCTTCACGAGAAAATCCGTGAGCATTCAATGGCTGCGTCAAGGGTGGTCAAGGTTGAAGGCGGCGAGAATGACCTTCTCGAGAGAATTGCCGCAGATGAGGCATTCGGTGTTACTCTTGAAGAGCTTGAAAAAATTCTCAAGCCTGAAAACTACACAGGCAGAGCAAAAGAGCAGACAGAGGACTTCCTCAACGAGTGCATCAAGCCTGTTCTTGAAAAGTACGCAGATGTTGAGTCTGACAAGCCTGAAATCAATGTTTAATTAGACTGATTTAATCGAACCTTTGGTTCAAGTATATATTTTATTTACAGCAGACCGTGAGTCTGCAAAAAGGAGTTTTGTAAAATGGTAAAAGTAATTGTAGGTGCCAACTGGGGCGACGAGGGCAAGGGTAAAATTACCGATGTTCTCGCAAACGACAGCGACATCGTAATTCGTTTTCAAGGCGGTGCAAACGCAGGACATACAATAGTCAACGATTACGGAAAATTTGCTCTTCACCAGCTTCCTTCGGGTGTTTTTCATCAGAATATCACCAATATTATCGGCAACGGTGTTGCTTTCAGCGTTGAAAACTTCGTTAAGGAAATGGCTCACCTCAAAGATCGCGGAGTTCCCGAGCCAAACATTATTATTTCTGACAGAGCACAAATTGTTATGCCTTACCATGTAGCATTTGACTGCTATGAGGAAGAGCGTCTCGGCAAAAATTCTTTCGGTTCAACAAAGAGCGGTATCGCTCCGTTCTATTCTGACAAGTATTCAAAAATCGGTTTCCAGATTAATGAACTTTATGATGATCCCGATTCACTCAGAGAGAAAATCAGACACGCTCTTGAAATCAAGAATGCAACTCTGAAAAACCTCTACAACAAGCCCGAAATCACAGAACAGGAAGTTTTTGACAAGCTAATGGAATATAAGGAACTTCTTGCTCCTTATGTCGGTGACGCATTCACTTTTGTTCATAATGCGCTCAAAGACGGAAAGAATATTCTTCTTGAAGGACAGCTCGGTTCACTCAAGGATACTGACTTCGGCATTTATCCTATGGTTACTTCATCCAATACAATCGCAGGTTACGGTGCTGTAGGTGCAGGTATTCCTCCGTATGAAATCAAAGAAATCATCACAGTTGTCAAGGCTTATTCAAGTGCGGTAGGCGCAGGTGAATTTGTTTCTGAAATCTTCGGCGATGAGGCTGACGAACTCCGCAGAAGAGGCGGTGACGGCGGAGAATTTGGTGCAACAACAGGCAGACCGAGAAGAATGGGTTGGCTTGACCTCGTTGCAACACGCTACGGTTGTATGGTTCAGGGTGCAACACAGGTTGCGTTCACAGTTCTTGATGTTCTCGGATATCTTGATGAAATCCCTGTTTGTGTAGGTTATGAGCTTGACGGCAAGGAAATTGACTACTTCCCGTCAACAACAAAGCTTAAAAGATGCAAACCTATCCTCAAAAAGCTCAAGGGCTGGAAGTGTTCAATTTCAGGTATTACAGAATATGACAAGCTTCCTAAGGAATGCCGTGAATACATTGAATTTGCCGAAAAGGCTATCGGTGTGCCGATTACAATGGTTTCAAACGGTCCTTCCAGAAACGATATTATTTACAGATAATTAAAATATTAATTGAATACCGCACAAACTCTGTGCGGTATTCTTTAAATTTGAAAGGAATTTTACTATGAGCAATGCTACAAAAGAAACTGTCATTGTTCTTGATTTCGGCGGTCAGTACAATCAGCTGATTGCAAGAAGAGTTCGTGAGTGCAATGTGTATTGCGAAATTCTTCCTTATACCGTTGATATTCAGAAAATAAAAGACATTAACCCAAAAGGTATTATCTTCACAGGCGGTCCTAACAGCGTTTATGACGAGTCATCACCGCACTATACTCCTGAAATTTTTGAACTCGGAATCCCGATTCTCGGCATTTGCTACGGTTGTCAGCTTATGGCATACACACTCGGCGGCAATGTTGTTTCGGCTACAGACAATTCATCAAGTGAGTACGGCAAGACAGTTACAAGATATAATAACAATGATATACTCTTTAAATCCGTAAAGAGTGAAGGAATTTCATGGATGAGTCACCGTGACTATATCAATGAAGCTCCCGAAGGATTCAGCATTACAGCTACAACGGATGTATGTCCCGTAGCCGCAATGTCATGTCCTGAAAAAAAGTTTTACGGTGTTCAGTTCCATCCTGAAGTTAACCATACAGAAAACGGTAAAGATATGCTCCGTTCATTCCTTTACGATGTTTGCGAATGTAAGGGTGAGTGGAAAATGGAAAGCTTTATCGACACAACTGTTGCACAGCTTAAAGAGCAGATTGGTGATAAGGGTGTAGTTCTCGGACTTTCGGGCGGTGTAGATTCATCCGTTGCCGCAGCACTTCTCAGCAAGGCAGTCGGTAAACAACTTACCTGCGTTTTCGTGGATCAGGGACTTATGAGAAAAGACGAGGGCGACTTTGTTGAGCAGACCTTTACAAAGCTTTTTGATATGAACTTTGTCCGCATTAATTGTCAGGAAGAGTTTCTTGCAAAGCTTAAAGGTGTTGAAGAACCCGAAGAAAAGCGCCACATTATAGGTACAGAATTTTATAAGGTGTTCTGGAACAAAATCCGTGAAAGCTACGGCGAGGGTTATTTTGCACAGGGCACAATTTATCCCGACCGTATCGAAAGCGGTAAAGGCGATGCCGCAAAAATCAAAACACATCACAATCAGGTTGGTATCCCGGAAGATATTGACTTTGCAGGTGTAATTGAACCGCTTAAAGACCTTTTCAAGGATGAGGTAAGAGTAGTAGGTGAGAAGCTTGGACTTCCGCACGACCTCGTATGGCGTCAGCCGTTCCCGGGTCCGGGACTCGGTGTGCGTGTAATCGGTGAAGTTACAGCCGAAAAGGTTCGTATTCTTCAGGAAGCCGATGCAATTCTTCGTGATGAAATGGATAAGTGCGGTTACGCAGATAAAATGAGCCAGTTCTTCGCAGTCCTCCCGGGTGTTAAAACCGTAGGCGTTATGGGTGACGCAAGAACATATGACGAACTCATCGCTCTCCGTGCCGTTACAACCGATGACTTTATGACAGCCGACTGGGCAAAAATCCCCTACGAAATCCTAGGCAGAGTCTCCAATCGCATCATCAACGAAGTAGAACATGTCAACAGAGTAGTCTATGATATAACAAGTAAACCCCCCGGAACAGTAGAGTGGGAATAAGTTGAGAGGTCGAAGAAATCCAGTATTTATGCGGGTTTGTGGACTTTCAAGAGGTCTTTTGATAACAATTTGATAACAGTTGTGTAAGAGCCGTTATTCTTGTAATCCAGTGGTTTTAGGGTTACAGAATGATTGACAGGCGGCTGTACAACAAAAAATCCATATTATAAACAAAGCCCTTAGCTGTGGGTAGTAACTCATAGCTAAGGGCTTTTTGTCGTTCTTTATTTATCGGGTTTGAGTTGCTCTTTGAATGCTTCGGCTAATGTGTCGCTTAATTCTTTTGAGGGAACTTTCGCCCAGATTTGTGTGGTATCGAATTTCGGATAGTGATAACGCCAGTTGTCGTATTCTTCCCTGCTGATTTCCTCGGAAGATAGCTTGTCTGCCTGTTCTTTCCAAGCACAGAGCATTTTTGATAACTCGGCAGCGTCCTTACCTTTGTCCTTGTTGACTTTCAGACAGACTTCTCCGTCTGCTTCGCTGACGGTAAGACCGTAAATATCTTCAAGGGTAAATAAGGTATGCATAAGACCGATGTAGCTGTCAATGTCGGGAACATCAAGAGCTTGCGGGGAAACCTCAAGCACCTGTGCCAATGCAGCCGTTAAGTCTGCTTTTGGTTTACGGGAGCCAGTTTCGTATTGTGCCAGACGCACATCTGCGCTCCGTTCGGGAAAGCCGACAGCCGTACCAAGATATTTTTGCGTCATACCACGCAAGAGTCTGAAAAAATGTATTCTTTCGCCAATAGCCATAGTGTTTACACTCCTTGCTTATGTACTGCAATCAGTATAGCAGATATGTTTAGGAATTGTCAAGAGGGAATGAAACAAAAAAGTTTAATATTTTCTCGAAAGCCTCTTGACAAAAGCATATCTGCTTAGTATAATAGAAAACACTAAGCGAATATGCTTAATAAAAACTAGATGACCGTCCGAGTAGGATACTTCGCCAAGACCTTTTGATTTATTCAAGAGTGAACGAGATAACGCCGCTGAAATGGGGGCAGGAACGATATTCGGAGAGAACGGCAACTTAAAAATCTTATGAAAGGACTGACGATATGGAAAACAAATTTATTCGTGCCGATGATGTGGCACAGGAACTAAGCGTATCAAAGCCCTATGCCTATAAGCTCATCAGAAAACTGAACGAAGAGTTGAAAGAACAGGGCTTTATTACGATTGCGGGTCGTGTAAACCGCCAGTATTTTTATGAAAGGCTCTACGGAGCAGGAAAGGAGAGTAAATAATGCCAGTATTCAAAAATGAGGACAACGGCACTTGGTATGTGATGGCGAGATATATGAACTGGAAAGGCGAACGCAAGCAGAAATGTAAGCGGGGTTTCGCCACAAAGAAAGAAGCGCAGGAATGGGAACGAATGTTTCAGCTACAAAATTCGTCTGACCTTGATATGAGCTTTGAAGCCTTTACGGAACTGTATATCAACGATGTAAAAAACCGCCTGAAAGAAAACACTTGGCTGACAAAGGAGCATATCATTCGCACGAAGATACTGCCCTATTTCGGCAAGTTGAAAATAAGCGAGATTTCCACAAAGGAGATTATCACTTGGCAGAATGAAATGCTTGCCTACCGTGACGAGAAGAAAAAACCGTATTCACAAACCTATCTGAAAACGCTGCACAATCAGTTGTCGGCTATCTTCAATCACGCTGTACGCTATTATGAATTGCGTTCCAATCCTGCCGCAAAGGTGGGAAATATGGGAAGTGAGGAACACAAGGAAATGCTGTTTTGGACAAAGGAAGAATACAAGAAATTTTCCTATGAAATGATGGACAAACCTGTTTCCTTTTATGCCTTTGAAATGCTCTACTGGTGCGGCATTCGTGAGGGCGAATTATTAGCCTTAACCGCCGCTGATTTCAATTTTGATAAGGAAACGGTCACGATTAACAAATCCTATCAGCGTTTACACGGCGAAGATGTGATTACCACACCGAAAACAAAGAAAAGCAATCGCACAATTAAAATGCCGCATTTTCTCTGTGAGGAAATGCAGGAATATCTCGGTATGCTCTATGGTTTGAAAAAGAAAGACCGTATCTTTACGGTAACAAAAAGCTATCTTCATCACGAGATGGACAGAGGGGCGAAAGCCGCAGGCGTAAAGCGTATAAGAATTCACGATTTGCGGCACAGCCATATAAGTTTGCTGATTGATATGGGATTTTCGGCGGTAGCGATTGCTGACCGTGTAGGACACGAAAGCATTGACATCACTTATCAGTATGCACACCTGTTTCCGTCCAAACAGACGGAAATGGCAGATAGATTAGATGATTTGGGGAAAGGAGATTTTGAAAATGTCGGCTAAAAACAGAGATAACAAAAACCGTTGGAGGAATATCACGGTAGGGTTTCGGGTATCGCCCGAAGAAAACGTACTCATTAACAAGGCGGTTGCCTTATCGGGCTTGCCGAAACAGGAATACTGTTACCGCCGCTGTCTGAATCAGGATGTGGTGGTGCAGGGCAATCCGAGAGTATTTAAGGCACTTCACAAGGAGCTTGCCGCCGTTCTTACAGAATTGCAAAGGATTGAAGCGGGCGAAAAAATCAATGACGAGCTGTTGAATGTGATTGAACTGATAACAGTTATCCTCGGCGGTCTGAAAGGAGAAGATGGGAATGGAGAATAAAAAAGAAATGACTACTCCAAATGTATCTGCGGCAACAGATACGGAGCAGCCGTTTCCTAAATGTACTGAACATAGTATAGCCGACTGCGATGAAAATATCAAGAGTTTTGAAGAAATGCAGAGGGAAATGCTGCGGCAGTTATCCCCCTCGTATCTCAAAACGGTATCAATGGCGGCTTTGTATGATACCGTATTTGATATACAGACGCCGCTGATTGACGGTCTGCTCCAAAGGGGAACTTACCTTTTTGTAGGCTCCCCTAAGGTAGGGAAAAGTTTTATGATGGCGCAGCTTGCTTACCATATCAGCACAGGAACGCCGCTGTGGGATTATAAGGTGCGAAAAGCAACGGTGCTTTACTTTGCTCTTGAAGATGATTACCCACGCTTGCAGAAACGATTGTTTCAGATGTTCGGTGCAGAAGAAACAGGCAATCTATATTTTGCAACGGAGTGTAAAACGGTTAATGGTGGTTTGGAAGAACAAATCAGAGAATTTATGCAGGAACACTCCGACACGGGTTTAATAATCATAGACACCTTAAAGCGTGTCCGTGAAGCTGGCGGGGCAGATTACAGCTACGCAAGCGACTATGACATTGTGGCAAGGCTCAAAGCGTTGGCAGACAGTTATAAAGTTACAATGCTCATCGTTCATCACACCCGAAAGCAGAAAGCGGAAGATATTTTTGATATGATTTCGGGAACAAACGGATTGATGGGTGCGGCAGATGGAGCATTTGTTCTCAGCAAGGAAAAGAGAACTTCTAATAATGCCACGCTTGATGTGGCAGGCAGGGATCAGCAGGATATGAAAATTCATCTTGTGAGAGATAGCAAGCGTTTGGTGTGGAACTTTGAAAAATCGGAAACGGAGCTGTGGAAAGAGCCGCCTGAGCCTTTGCTTGAAAAAATTGCAGCTATTCTTTTTTCGGAAAGTAACAGATGGGAGGGAACAGCTTCAGAACTTTGCGAAAGGCTCGGCGTGGATATAAAACCGAATGTGCTTTCACTTAGGCTTAGTATCAACGCAAGCAGGCTGTTTCGTGATTATGGTATTCGCTATCAGAACAGCCGCACGCACGATGGCAGAAAGGTTTCACTTTGGAAAGAAACCGATGGGGTGGCGTGACAAACGGTGTCAAAGGTGACAATGTTTTGAGAGTGGTACTGGTATCTCAAACATTGTCACCATCGTCACACATTGACACCGATTAAAGTTTGGCGGAGAGTGCAGAGAGCGCCTTTTCAAAGGCGGCTCTTTGCCCCTCGGAGAGCGCAAAACCTGCTTGCAGGTTGCATTTTTGTTGGCGGAGCTGACAAAAGTGCTTTTGCGTTACTTTCGCAGAAAGTAACAAAGGCTTGCGCCTAACGGCGCAGAAAGGAGAGGAAACGATTTATGCAAAGAACGATAAGCGCAATGGTCGGGAAAGGCTCGGTCAATCACAACAGCCGTAAATTCAAAGCGGAGAATGTTGACGCTGACCGTTCCCACCTCAACATAGATTACTGTAATGAGAGTATTAAAAAAGTCTATCACGAATTGTTCGATGAAGCACTCGAAAGATACAACGCTAAACAGACAAGAACAGACCGAAAGATAGCAAACTATTATGAAAAAATCCGCAGTTCCAAGCAGGAAAAACCATTCCACGAATTGATTTTGCAGATTGGCGATAAGGAAAATATGAGTGCAGAAAGTGAGAACGGACAGCTTGCAAGGCAGGTCTTAGATGAGTATTATCGTGGTTTTCAAGAGAGAAATCCGCAGCTTAGAGTATTCTCGGCTCATCTGCATTTAGACGAAGCAACGCCCCACCTCCACATTGATTTTGTGCCGTTTACAACAGGCAGCAAGCGTGGACTTGATACGAGAGTATCACTCAAACAAGCGTTAGCCGCACAGGGATTTAAGGGCGGCTCTCGTGGCGATACGGAATGGTCGCAATGGGTACTTTCCGAAAAAGAACGGCTTGCCGCCGTTATGGAACGGTACGGAATTGAGTGGGAGCAGAAAGGCACACACGAAAAACATCTCTCTGTTTTGGACTATAAAAAGCAGGAGCGGGCAGAAGAAATTGAACAACTGGAAAGCAAAATCATAGACAAGCAGACAGAGTTTGAAACGCTTTCAAAGCGTATTCAAAATTTTGATAAGGGTACGGATTCACTTTCGCAAATGCAGAGCGCACTGGAGAATGCTCCCGAATATCAGTTACCCGAACCACAAGGTTTTATGACTGCCAAAAGTTATAAGAGCAAAGTGGTCGAGCCGCTAATTAAGCGGCTGAAATCTCTTATTAAAACGCTTATGGTGCGGTGCTTTCAAGCGATTGATGATTACCAAAGGCTCAATCAGACAAACGCCAGTCTGTACCGTAGCAATGAAAAACTTAAAAATCACAATAAACAGTTGACCTCCGATAATAACCGATTGAGGGAAGAAATTAAGGACTATACGTTGCTGCGAAAGGTGTTCGGTAGTAAGCAGATTGACAGCCTGTTAGAACAGGCAAGGCAGTCTAAACAGCGTGGCACACGCTTTAGAAATAATCAATACGAAAGGTAGGAACAGACAATGGCAAAGACAATTTTTGAAGAAATGGGCGGCACTTATGTACGGCAAGGGGATTATTTTATCCCTTGCCTTAGTCTACCAGCCGATAAAGAAAATCATCCAATCGGCGTATGGGGACAGCGGCACAAACGCTACTTGCAAGAGCATAAAAAAGCAACCTATACTACTCTGCTCACAAGCGGCAAGTTGAACAGCTATCTTGCCGATATTGACGAACAAGCAGAAGAATGGTTTTCTCGGATGGTAAGACAGATGGCAGAGCATGAGGATGTGACCGAGACGCTCAAGGCTGAAAATCAAATGCTGTGGGTACAAAAAATAAATAATATTCGTAATAGAGCAATGGAAATTGTTTATACAAATTTAATCTATGCTTAACTGGCAAAGCGGCAGGGAGTGAAATCTCTGCCGCCGCTTTTTTCAAAAAAATTTCAAAATACATATTGACAATTTTCTATGTGACGCATATAATTACACATAGACAATTATCTATGGGAGGTGATTTTGAGAGATGGACGAAAGAAGAACTGCGGCAATCTTCAAAGCATTTTGTGATGAAAACCGTATTAGAATTATAAAGCTACTGCGTTCGGGCGAAAAATGTGCCTGTAAGCTGTTGGAAGAAATCAATGTGACACAGCCCACGCTTTCTCATCATATGAAAATACTTTGTGACGCTGAAATTGTCGTTGGTCGCAAAGAGGGAAAATGGACGCACTATTCCATTTCAGAAAAAGGTGTGAAGCAGGCAAAGGTATGTTTGGAGCAGTTGACAACTCTTGATGTTGAATACAAAAACAAGTCGTGCTGTGAAAAGTGAGTAAGTTTATAGATTACTTTTCCGCACGGCTTATAAAATCGCCAATATATAGACACATTTCAATATAACTATATGAAAGGAGCTTTTTATGGGAGCATTAAAAATTGGTTGGGACTTTTTTCAAAATGAAGTCCTCGGTATGGGTTGGCTGAGTAGGCTCATATCAACTATATTGAATGCCTGCGGTTTAGATACTACAAGCAGAGTAGGCGGCAGCATTCAGTTCTTTATTTACGATACTATAAAAATTATGGTACTACTCGGTGTGTTGATTTTGATTATTTCGTATATTCAAAGCTATTTTCCACCCGAAAGAACAAAAAAGATACTTGGCAGGTTTCACGGGATATGGGCAAATATCATTGCCGCATTACTCGGTACGGTAACGCCGTTTTGTTCGTGTTCCTCTATTCCGCTGTTTATCGGATTTACTAGTGCGGGTTTGCCGCTTGGCGTTACATTTTCCTTTTTGATTTCTTCGCCAATGGTTGACCTCGGTAGTCTTGTTTTACTGATGAGTATATTCGGTTGGAAAGTTGCCGTTTTGTATGTTGTTCTCGGTTTGGTAATTGCTGTTGTCGGCGGTACGTTGATTGAAAAACTGCACCTTGAAAATCAAGTGGAAGAATATATCCGAAACGGTCACGCTATTGATGTTCCGCAGGAAGAACTGCATTTCAAAGACCGTATGAAATATGCTTGGGAACAGGTCGTTTCAACAGCTAAAAAGGTTGCACCTTATGTGTTAATCGGTGTCGGTATCGGCGCAATTATTCACAACTGGATACCCGAAGATCTCATTGTCAAGGTACTTGGGGATAACAACCCGTTTGGCGTTGTGCTTGCTACTATCGCAGGCGTTCCAATGTATGCGGATATTTTCGGCACAATCCCGATTGCAGAAGCCTTACTTGCAAAGGGCGCTTTGCTCGGTGTTGTCCTTTCCTTTATGATGGGCGTAACTACCCTTTCTCTTCCATCAATGATTATGCTTCGCAAAGCGGTTAAGCCAAAGCTGCTCGGCATTTTCATTGCAATATGCACAGTCGGTATTATCGTTGTAGGTTATTTCTTCAACGCAATACAATATTTAATTGTTTAATTTTAGGAGGTTATCACTATGGCATTGTTTAATTTCGGAAAGAAAAAAGAAGAAGAAAAGAAAGCACCTGCTTGTGCTTGTGGTTGTGGTTGCCCGACAAGTGAGGCAGAAGAAATCACAAAGGACTGTTGTTCTGAAGCAAAGGACGGAATTTGCTGTATTAAGGTATTGGGTGCAGGCTGTAAATCCTGCCACGAACAGTATGAAAACGCTAAACAGGCAATAAAGGATATGGGGCTTTCCGTAGAGGTGGAATACATTACAGATATGCAAAAGGTAATGGAATACGGCGTAATGAGTATGCCCGCCATTGTAGTCAATGAAAAGGTTGTTGCTATGGGCAAAGTGCTAAAAGCAAATGAAGTCGTGGCTTTATTGCGAAAGTTAGGGTTTTAAAAGTGGAAAAGGAAAAAACAGAATGGGTAAAATGCCCCGTTTGCGGCAATAAAACTCGTGATAAAATTAGAAAAGATACGGTCATTAAAAATTTTCCGCTCTATTGTCCTAAGTGTAAGCACGAAACTTTAATCAATGTGAGGGATATGACCGTATCCGTATGCAAAAAAGTGGATGGATAATTGTTCAGACATCTTGATTTTCTAAGCAAAATCGCTTATAATTTGAGTCGGAACATATTGCTATTATCCGCAGTTGCAGAGCGAGTGTTATCAATGCCGATAACAAAATGATAACATTAGCTCATATAGGCAGGATAATATGGATACATCAAATAATCAAAAGAACTACGAACACGGCAGAGAATAATCATTAAACAAAATTGATTAGTATTTGTCGAGTGGGAATAACGGATTAAAATGCCGAAAGCCTGTATTTATGCGGGCTTCCGGCATTTGT
>OLRF01001257.1_pt1 | contig 27181 bp, 33 predicted proteins | sample 1672061 | NCBI WGS metagenome assembly OLRF01 (sample SAMEA3136641, study PRJEB25190) | human gut metagenome | reverse complement strand
GTTTGCCGTCCGGGACGGATAAAAAATAAGGCCGGCGGAAGACTGACGCGGACGGAGGCGGGGCCGGCGACTCAAGGATGGGGTTTTGTGCGCATGCGGGCGGGAATTTGCGTTTGCCGTCCGGGACGGATAAAAAATAAGGCCGGCGGAAGACTGACGCGGACGGATGGCGATGTGCCTGTCCGACGGAAGACCGGCGTGAGTGGGCGGCGGAAAGGCCGGGCAAAAGGCGGAGATGTTTGAAGATGACAAAAAAAGTCCATGCCTTGGAGCATGGACTTTAAAAATAATCTGTTTTTGGATTTCAGAGGATGATATGAGGCACAAAATGACTCATATTATCCGTAATGCGTGAAGTCGTTTCCCGGATGCCGATACCGGCCGGTTCGCCGCCGATAACCCAGCTGCCGATAACCGGATACCAGCCGTTATGGGCGGGAATTTCCACCAGCTGCTGATAGACATGGCCCTCTTTGCCGTATTCTCCGCCCGATTCCTCAAGCAGCAAGCCGTTGCGGACCAGTCTGATGTTGGCGCCTTCGCGGGAAAAAACGGGTTTCCGGCAATAGGAAGAGAGTTTTCCCGGTTCAAAAAACGCCGGCAGGATATAGGGACTGTGCGGAAACAGTTCATGGAGAATCGGCAGCATGGCCTTGTCGGACATGAGGGATTTCTACAACGGTTCCAGCCAGCACATTTCCGTCATGCAGGCGTCGGGGTTCTGTTCAAACATCGTTTCCCACGGAAACAGTTTAAACATGCATGAGATCGGGTTTTCCGGCGAGGCATACAGCGTACCGTTAACGTGCATGATGTCTTCAATGTCGATTTCTCCGGTTACCAGCCCGGCCTCGATGGCGGTGGCAATCAGATACTTCAGCGTCATGTTGTCTTCTTCGAAATCGCTGACGGACGCGAAGAAGTACTGATCGCAGCGGTAGGCTTTGTGGATGTCTTTCCAGGAGGCGACCAGGCCCTCGTGGATGCCGTTGAACTGGTCGTTTGCGGGAAACACGTCTTCTTTCCACTGCCATTGGATGACGGCGGCCTCCAGGAGAGAAGTCGGCGTGTCCGCATTGAACTCCAGCATTTTCAGCTGACCGTCGACAAGGGCAAAGTCGAACCGTCCGTAAAGCGAAAGGTCGTCTTCTTCCCAGCTGCGGCGAATGAAGTTCCGCACTTTTTGCGGAATCCGCAAAAGGTCGAGCCGGCGGTCGTCGTACAGGCATTTTTCCACCGCCTGACAATACATGTCGTAGCACTCGGCGGTTGCTTTTTCGATTTGTTCCACTTCTGACATTGAGAGGGCGTAACAGGCGTCTTCCAGCCAGTAGTCCTTATGAAAGGTGAAACCCAGGTTTTCGACAATCCGTTGATAATTGTCGCGCGGTTTAATGCTTTTTCTTTCCATAAATTTGTTGTCAGTTTAGTGAATTATGCCCCGAACGAACGCGAAGAACCCGATTTGAAAGCTTTGCCGGTCGAACTTTTGGGACCCGTGCCGTACTTGCTGCCGGAAGAATTCGGTTTGGACGAAGGTTTGTAAAAAGACTGGCTGATGCCTTTGGGGGCGTCGATTTTCAGTCCGTTTGTGTTCGTCCAGGAATTGCTGCCCGGATAGTAGTAGTACATCGGCGGATTGCCTGCGGAGTTGGAAGTTACGGCCCAGCGGTTGAGCGCTGCGTTGTAGATCCAGAAATTTCCGTGTTCGTCGCGGCGTTCTTCTTTGTCTTTGGGATTCTGCGGCAGGGCGGTTCTGCTCGTGCATGAACTGAAAAGAGCAAGAATCGATACCCCGGTTGCGAGAAAGACTTTTTTCATCGTTTTCATAATAAAGCGTTTTTAATTTGACAAAAAAATTGTTTCATAGTCGGGAATGATGGAGTGTTTTTGTTAAAAAGTCAAGAAAATTGTCTGCTCTTAAAGACAAATATTGACAAAACGAAGGCGGCGTTTATAATTATCTTATCAGTAACAAAAGTGCAAAAGAGGTGTGTTATGGCAGAAGAGGAAAATCAACGGGAAGCGGACGAAGAACGGATGATCCGGCTGTCGGCTCCGGCCGTTTTGGACGATGAAGCGCTGAAAGCGGTGATGACGGAAGACATTGCGAGCAATCGACCCGAGTATATGGCCGAAGTGGCGGAAAGACACGGGCTTGACCTTGAACGGGATGCCGCCGCCGTAAGGGACACGGTTTATGAAGAGCAGCTGGGGGTGATTGTCGAAACCTGTATTGCCAACGCTCTGGATGAGAATACGATCGATTCCTACGCGCTTTTGCAGAGAGCCTGTTATTTCAGCCCCGAAGACATTGCCTATATGAACGCGGCGGAAGGCGAAAACTTGTCCGCGAACATTGCCAAATACATTGAGGAGCGTTTGAGCGGGGTGAAGGTGTTGACGCCGGTGATCCGCTTTACCAACGCGGTCAACGAAGCGATTTTGTATTCGACCGGCGACTATCCCAATTTTACCTCTTACAAAGCCAACCAGCTGAAGGAAAAGTTTGACGACAGCGGTCTGAAGCTGACGGATGAGGAAAGAGGCAAACTGCATTTTATCGCGTCCAGAATGTATCGAAAGCTGGGTGCGCAAGCGAGCCCGCTTTCCGATAATCATGCCGGCGTGCAGGAAGCCGAATGTCTGCGCAAGGTGTTGATGCTCAGCCGCGATTACAAACTCATTTCCTATTGTCAGAACCGTTTGCCGGAAAAGAAAGACGAACAGAACATTGTCCGGGCGTATAAACATGCGCTGACCAAAAAGCAGAGCAGGGGCGATATGTACAAGATCAATGCCGAACTGGCCGGGCTGTATCTGATCCGTGCGAGGGCAATCGGCTTTATGACGAAAAATTCGCGCAAGGAGATTGCCGCCGGCAAAGCCGTCAAGTATCTGTTGGGCGCTTACCGCTATGCCGATAGGGAAGACCGGCTGCCGGTGTTAAAGCGGATTGCCGATATTCAAATGGTGCAGGGAAACATTGAAGGATGGATAAGTACCAAAGAAGTGATTGCAATGAAATTTTTGAAAGGCGAGGAACGTTGTCTGGTTCTTAATTCCATTGGCGACAAAACCGGCGAAATCGGCTTTTACCGGAAAGCGCTTGAAGAATGCGACAAAGCCCGGATGCCGTCTTCGTCCAAAATTCATGTGCGGGAAGTGACATATGAAAAAATAGCCCTGAAAGCAACGGACGAAACGGTTCGCAAAGAGGCGGAGCAGCAGCTGGCGGAGGTAAGACGGCAAAAACAGCAGGCCTATCGGCAGTTGCTGAACGGCGGAAAAGGGAAAATCTGACGGCGGGTGTTTTGCGGCCGGAAGTTTGGTATATGATAAAAGCCCCGTTTGACGGGGCTTTTGACGTGAATGCGGGCAGGCGTTTTATTTGTCTTTGCCGCAGCCGCAATGTCCGGAATCTTTTTCGCCGCAGTCTTTGCCGCACTGACAGTTGTCGCCGCATTGGCAGTCTTCGCACTGGCAGTTCGGATTGTTGCATTTTCCCATTTTTTTCTCCTCTGAATATATAAAGGTTGCTTGATCAATATAGTCTGCCGTTTGTGCGCTGTCAACGATTTACCATTGTTCAAGGGCGTCAAAAATGTGTCTGAGTTCGCGGGAGTCCTCTTCGCCGATGCCGGTGATGTAGAAGATTTCCCCGCGGGCGGGGTTGATGATGCAAAACTGTCCGCAGAGGTCTGTAAATCCGCGGTCGGCGGCGGTTTCTCCCGTTTCCGGCAGGGAAACTTCGGTACGGCGCGGGAGAAAGGCGTATTCTTTGGCGAAAACGGGATTTTGTTCGATTTGTTCAACCGCCGGCAGAAAAGAAGAAGGGTAAACCGGTTGCATATCGGTAAAATAAACGACAAACTTTTGATTTTCGTTGTAGAAATTGCCGTATAAAAGCGAATTTTGCAAATATGCGACGACGGGCGGGGGCAGGGGAATCGTCTGCGCGGTTGAACCGGGCACCGCTTTGCCGGCGGGCGGAGTTTCTTTCGGACGGCCGAACAACAGGCCGCCGGCCGCGAACGCGGCAACAAGAAGGAAAATGAAAAAGATTTTTGACTTTTTGCCGTTCATGACGTTTTCTCCCGGTTAGCATTTTATTATTGGCGGAGAAAGATTAAAGAATAATAAATTTTGCCGGCTTATGAAACTGCCGTTGATCGTTCCGCTTTTCGGCCGTTCGTTCCGGGCGCGGCGCAAGTCTTCCGGTTGGGACGGTTTTCTGCGTTTGTATGTTGACGCCGGCGTTTGAACCGAAAAAAAGCACTGCCGAAGCAGTGCTTTTTTGCCGAAGCGGAACCGGTCAGAACAATACCTTTGCGCTGAGGCCGAGGGTGTAGCTGTAATCGACGTAGTCGTTGTAGTTGCCGCCAAGATAGTAGTCGCCGAAAATGCCGACGGCGATGTTTTCTTTGACAAAGTAGTTGGCTTCTGCCTGTGCCCACCAGGTGTTGGTGTTGGTGCCGTCCAGAGTGAAGTCGTAACGGATACCCGCATCTACCGAATATTTGCCGCCGGTCTTGTGGAAACCGTTGAACCAGGAATATTCCATCGGGCGGTCAGCATAATCGATCCGGCTGTCGGCCGTAAACGAGGTGTAAGGCATCCAGCCGTTTTGCAGGTCATAGCCCAATTTGACGTTGGCGCTGATTTCCTTGTACCATCTTTCGTCGTTGCCGCGATGACCGTACCAGCTTTTCGGGTCAAAGGTGTAGTAGGAAGCGCCGACCTGAGCCAGCCAGTTGCCGTGCTGCATGTTGTATTTGGCGCCGATCGCATAGTCGAAGTTGTGATCGTTGTTGTATTCCTGATTGGTAAGGCCTTCAAAATCGAACTGGTTGCCGATTTCCGCAACAACGGAGAAATTGTCGGTAACACCATAAGTGATTTCTTCGGATGCGCGGAAATCCTCTCCGGCGCCGGCGTTGTGTTTCAGCGAGGTGCGCTCATACTGCAGGGAAGTGTTTGACAATACCTTTCCCGCGCCCGGCAGGTACATCGGGGCAGTAATGTCTTCCGCGTTGGCAGCACCGGCAAACATAACGGCGGCCGTTGCCAAAAGAATAGTTCTATAGTTCATGTGAAGTCTCCTTGGTTATTAAAACTTTTGTGAATAAAAAATATCACAAAAGTACTGTATCAGATAATTCGGAGATTTCAACAAATAAAAGTTTTCCGTTCGCATTTTGTGAGCACATGAAATGTTATGAAGCCGCTGCGGTTTCGTGAAAAGCCCGGTTTTGTCTGTTTTTCATGAAACGCAGCAAAGTCATGCGGTCGACTTTCAGTTGTCTGGCAATTTGCGCCTTGGGGACGTTTTTTTCGAGCATGGTGTTGATGCGTCCCTCAAGCCCGGTAAGTTTCAGCTTTTTGTTGCGGCGTCCGGCAGGGCGGCCGAGTTTTTTGCCTTCGGATTTGATCCTGGTCAGCGCTTCTTTTGTTCGCTGCGAAATCAGGTTGCGCTCTATTTCCGCCGAAAGGCCGAAGGCAAAGGCCAGCACCTTGGACTGAATGTCGCTGCCCAGCCGGTAATTGTCTTTTATGGTCCAGACCTGGGCTTCCGCGCTCAGGCAATAGTGAAGGATGGTCATTACCTGCAACATGTTGCGTCCGAGACGCGATATTTCGGAAGCTATTAAAATATCGTTTTTGGTGAGCTTTTTCAGCAATTTCCCGAGTTTGCGCTGACGGAAGTCGGTGGCGCCGGAAATCGTTTCTTCAAACCAGCGGTTGATGATGATGCCGTTTTTTTCGGCAAACTGCCTGATTTCAAAACGTTGGTTTTCCGTTGTCTGTTTGTCGGTGCTGACCCTTATGTATCCGTATATCATGATATATCCTTTTATGTTTAGCAGTTAATTCTCGTTCTGAGTTATAATTATAATTCCGAAAGTGCGGCAAAATAAGGTGTATTAAATTGCGATGTTTATATAAATTGTGTGTAAGGCAAAAAAGAAACGTAAAAACTTAAGCTTATAGCCGAAAGAAAACGGCTTCCCGCAAAAGGTGTGCAACTTAAACTGATTGGTGATGTTTAATTGCTACCTGAGTTTGAGCGCGGCGTCCGAAATAATCTTTCCGGGCGTTTGCAAAACGGCAGAATATTTGCGCTTATGCCGTTTTTTTGCGAGCGGTGCCGCGGTTTTGCTTGATTTTTGCCGGAAAACTGCTTTTATAAAAGAACTTCGGAAAAAACGGAACGAAAACATGTGGGAAGAATACGGGTTTGTCGGATTGTTTGCGGTCAGTTTCGGCGCGGCGACGATTTTGCCGGTCAGTTCCGAGCTGGTTTTCGCTTCAATGACGGGGGCCGGTTTTGATCCCGTCATCTGCATTTGGGCCGCTACTGCCGGCAACTGGCTGGGCGGTATGACGACTTACGGTTTGGGACGGCTGGGAAAAACGGACTGGCTGAGCAAATATTTTAAGATATCGCCGGGACGGCTGGAACAAATCCGCGGGTTTGCGGCCGGTCGGGGGGCCGCCGTAGCCTTTTTCGGCTTTTTGCCGGCGGTCGGAGACGTGATCGTTTTTGTTCTCGGATTGTTTAAGGCAAATCTGACGGTTGTCGCATTTTCCATGTTCGTCGGAAAATTTTTGCGTTATTGTCTGCTGGCCTACGGTGTTTTACAGGGAATCGAGTGGCTGGGTGCCAGGTGATTTCCGATTACAGAAAAACGGTTTGTCCGGATCGGTTGCGAAAATGTCCGGAAGGTTAATTTCTTTTACGGGAGGCGGTTGTGAATAAAAATTTCAAATATATGATTCTTTCATTTGTTGGTTTGTTGATGTTTTCTAATGAAATATCCGCCAAAACAGCTCCCGGTTTTGATTGCAGTAATATAGCACGCGAGGAAGCATCATTTACCGAGGAGATGTTTTGTTACAGTGAATTAATACAGGAATTGGTACCCGAGATGAATGATGTATACTCAAAATTTTATGAAACTTTATCATCCAAAGAACAGAAAATATTAGAAGAAAGCCAAATTAATTGGCTTAGCAACATTAAACATCAGGGATTTTCTGAATTAAATTCTTATCAACGTCGAGAGTTTTATTTTATTCAACATTATCAAAATAGAATTAATTTATTGAAAGATGCAATGATAGATAAAGGCAGATGGGCAGAATATTTAGAAGATAGGGAAAAGAACAGTCAGGATAAAGTTCGTTATTTAGAAAAAGTTGAAGGAGGATACTCAGATGTTTGCGCTGAAGTTGAAAAATTTTTAGCACATAAACACTCAGAAATAAAATTTGCAAAATTTGAATTTGAAAAAGGAGATGAAAATATTTTAGTAAGCATTGAAAGAGGCGGAATAACGTCCGCATTATATTTTGATATTGATAATGATGGAAAAAAAGAAATTATAAAAAAACATTCCTCCACACCTCCTTCAACTTCTTTACCCCAAGTTATACAAACTACGATATATTATAAATCAGAAAATGATCAAAAAGAAAAAAAATATAAAAATGTAGGATGTTTTAGTACATCTGGTGCAACAGAGTTATTTTCCTATAAAAACAAGAATTATGTTTTCGATATACCTTATATCATTGATAATAACTACGAAATATCAGAATTCTATAAAAATAATCATCTGGATAATTCAAATATGGAGTATCTGAGATTAGCTCAAGAGAAATATATTTATGAAGAACGAAACATATGTACTCCGGCCCATATCATAATATTACAACACAATAATAATGAAATGAAAGAGATATGTAAGTTTTCGTTAAAATAACTTGTGAACTTTTTCCTTTGTCTTTGCAGAGGATGTTACTCTGCAGATTAGGGATGTGATATTGCGCAAAAAAATACTTCAGAGCACAATGAATATATCTCTCTTTAGAGGATATATCATTGACAGAAACGCAAGCTATATAAAAGAAAAGCCCTTGAAATTCAAGGACCCGGAAACTGGTGCCGACAGAGAGACTCGAACTCCCGACCCACTGATTACAAATCAGTAGCTCTACCAACTGAGCTATGTCGGCCTAAAAAGTTGTCGATTTTATATATGAAAATATGAAAATTGTCAATAAAAATATGTTTGTTTTTGCCGTGGAAAGTCAAGCCGCGTCGTAGACTTTTTTCTTTTCTTCGCGGATTTTTTTGTTGTTCATTGCCTGTTCCAAGCTGCCGAGTTTTACCGCTTCCGTATAAAGATTGATCTTATAATTGATTTTTTCCATATGCTTGTTCAGCATGGCCATTTGCTGCTCCAGGTTTTGCTTCTGTCGTTTGAACATTTCCAGCCGTTCGGGCAGGGTGGTGTCTCCCTCTCGGTACCAGTCGATATACTGCTTAATTCCTTTTAAGGGCATTCCGACTCCTTTCAGGCATTCGATCATTTCCAGCCAGCCGATGTCGCTGTCAGCAAAGACCCTCAGTCCGGAACCGTTTTTCCGAACAAAAGGCAGCAGCCCTTCCTTTTCATAATAACGCAGCGTGTGTGTCGAAAGTCCCGTTTTTTTTGCAACTTGTCCGATCGAATATCCCATTTTTCCTCCTTTTTCCTCAAGGCTAAACGTAATTTTTTTATAAGTCAATATATTTTGTCTTAAATCTAACTCTAAGGATTTAGGCAGGCGGTAAGGTAAGGGCGGAAAAGTGTTTAGGCGGGTGATGTGAAGCAGGAAAAAGGGCGAAGAAAAAGATGACAAAACGAAACGCCGTCGCGACGAAAGAGCGGAAAGTCTGAGGGGAGCGAAGCGGGGGAAAGCAGACGGTAGGAGACGGAGAAGAGAGTAGGGACGAGAGGCGAGAAAGGAAAGTCTGAGGGGAGCGAAGCGGGGAAAAGCAGACGGGAGGAGATGGAGAAGAGAGTAGGGACGAGAGGCGAGAAAGGAAAGTCTGAGGGGAGCGAAGCGGGGGAAAGCAGACAGGAGGGGCGGAGAAGGGGATGTCCGCATACGAAAAACCCCGCGTTTTACGCGGGGGTCTTTAAAAAGCTTCCGTTTGGTTGGAAAACAGGCTATTTTTCCTTTTCTTTCGTTATCGGCACCTTTTTTTCAATAAGGGTCGTTATTTCCGCGATGTCCTCGGGGCGGACAATATCGTACAAGGGAAGCGAAAAAGCGCCGAAACCGCAGTTGTGTTTTTGCAGGAAGTTGTACCGATAATTGATTTTCTCTTTCGGATTAAGAGTAATGATTCGGTATTTGCGAAAACCGCAGCGGACTGTTTTTTCTTCCGCGCTTTTAACGTCTTTCCAGGCCAGCGGACGACAGCGGTCGATGGTGATGTTTTCGTCGTTTATCGCTGCCAGACGGTGTTTGCAGAGGTACTTCCAGCCCCAGGCGAGGGAAGAAAAGATGAGTGTTCCCCACAAGACCTGCATTTGCCGCCAATAAAGCAGGCAAGGGCATTTTATGCTGCCGTATGTGAGGATGATCAGCAGCGAAAGATTTAAAATCAGCCATGGATTGAGCGGGTTGAATCGGTAGTAAAAAGTTTTGGTTTCGGTCATTTTCAAATACTCCGTGAAGTTGCATGTCGGGAACAGTTTTTTTCAGTTTACAATTTAGAGTTAACTTTAAGTCAAGATTTTTTTGCGGAGCGATGACGTTTTTGGGGCCAAAGACATTTTACGCTTGTATAATCGGGCCGGTTATGGCAGACTTCCGCAGGTGGTTTATGAAAAAGGATCCGACTATGAACAGATTGTCCGCGGCGCGTTTTTGCGTCGTTTCCGGCAAATATCTTACGGTTGCCGGTTTGGTGCTGCTGGCGATTCGCAGTTTTGCCATTGAGATTTTCTCTTTTCCTCCCGAGAACAATTATATTGCGCCGGCCGGCCGGGTGATGGAACCGGAAGAGGAAACGTTTTCTTTTGCGGCGGCAAGCGATACCGGTGCCAAAAACGCGCCGATTGAGAGAATTGTCAAACAGGCGCAGGAAGGCGGCAACCGTTTTTTGCTTTATCTCGGCGATTTGGTGCGTTACCGCAATATCAGTCATTTTCGCTGGATTGTTTCCGAGTTGGACGAAAAACTTGATTTGCCTTTTTACATGATTCCCGGAAACCATGAAATCGCCGACCGTTTCGGCAGTGACAACAAATATTTCTACCGGATGGTTTTCGGTCCTCTTTATTACTGGTTTTCTTACGGCAACGTCATGTTTATCGGTTTGGATTCTTCGGAAGAAAGGTATGATGACGCACAGCTTGAATGGCTGGAGGACGTTTTGGAAAAAGTGCGTCCGCATTTCAGGTATTGCGTCGTCTATACCCACGTGCCGCCGCTTACCGACCCTTCGTGGCGCAAGCAGATTCTGACGGAGCCGTCGGTCGAGCGTCTGGGCAGGATATTGCAAAGGCATAAGATTGATTTGATTTTGGCGGCGCACATCCATCAATATTGGCGCGGGTCGGTTTGGGGAATTCCGGTTGTAACGCTGATGTCTTCGGGACAGAAGATTCGTTCCGACGTCAATAAATACGGATATGTCACGGTCAAGGTCAGCAAAAAGGGCATTGAAGAGATCCGGCCGCATTATCTGGCGGACAACATGGACGATGACAACGAATACATAGAGCTTCTGTTCAGTAACATTTTGGTCGACGACCGTTTCCTTGTCATCTGCCTGTCGGTTCTCGGCGGCGGACTGCTGCTGCTTGCCGCGGGGGTTATCGGCGGCCGCGGACGGTAACCTGCCGGCGGTTGTACAGATAACGGCAGCCGATGCGGCGGACGACCCAGAAGTAGCCGCCGCTGACGACGGCCGAACCGCCGACCCAGGCGATCGGGCTGGCGTAGCAGATGCCGATATAACCGAGTTTGGCGGCCAGGTAAATCGCGGCAAACGCCCTTAAGGCCAGTTCAACAATGCTTGAGATCATCGGGATGACGGCCTTGCCCATACCTTGCAACGTGTTGCGGAAAATGAATATCTGGCCTAAGAAGAAATAGAACAAAATGCTGATATGCAGATAAGTTTCCGCTATTTCGATTACGTTGTGGTGTTCTTTCGACACGAAAACGGTGATGATGTGGGCGCCGTACGTATACATGACGGCGGCAAGGGCAATGCTCAGGGTAAGGGAAATCATGGAACATTCAAATACGCCGCGGCGAATGCGTCCGATCATGCCGGCGCCGAAATTCTGCGCAACGTAGGTTGCCATCGCGATGCCGAAAGATACCATCGGCTGGGTGGCCAGCTGTTCGACCCGCATGGCCGAAGTGAAGGCGGCAATGGTGTCGGGGCCGAACGAATTGCAGACGCTTTGGGTGATGGTGGCGCTGACGGCGATGATGGAAAACTGGACGGCCATCGGCACGGCGATTTTAAGGTGCTGTTTGCAGAACTGCCAGTTCAGTTTCCAGTCTTCTTTCTGCGGATGAAGAATCGGATATTTTTTGCCGATGTAAAGCAGGCAGCAAAAGACGGAAACCGTCATTGCGCAGACGGTGCCGAGAGCCGAACCGGCAACGCCCAGCTTCATGCAATAGATGAAAACGATATTAAAAGTGATGTTGAGCAGGGTGGTGAATATGAGGAAGTAGAGCGGCGTTTTGCTGTCTCCCAGCGCCCGCATGAAACCAGACAAAAGGTTGAAGAAAACGATCATGATGACGCCGTAGGAAATGATGCTGATGAAGGATTTGGCGTCTTGGGCAATTTCCTGCGGCACGTTCATGACCTTGAACAAAACGTCGAGCGAGGCTAGCATGACGGCGCCGGCGCTTAAGGTAAAGGCGGAACTGAGCAGGGTGGCGGTGGTGACCGAACGGCGCAGGCCGCGGTAATCGCGGGCGCCGAAACGCTGGGCGGTGATGACCGTCAGTCCGTTGGTGAAACCGATGCTGACCAGCACCAGCATGAAAAACAGCGGTGCGGAAACGCCGACGGCCGCCAGCGCCTTGATGCCGATCAGCCGGCCGACGATAATGATGTCGGATATGCTGTAGAGCTGCTGAAAGATGTTGCCGATCAGCAGCGGAATTGAAAATTTGACGATCAGTTTCAGCGGGTGTCCCGAGGTCATATCCTGCATATTTTTCACCGTATGTCCAGAATGTTATGATAACAGGGGGTATAATCGATTTGACCAGATTGTCAATATGTATTTGTAACATAAATTTAAATAGCCAGTCCGGATTTTTTTGATTATAATCAATTTTCAGGGATTGTTGCCGCAGATTGTTTTTTGGGGATTTTTAACGTCGGGACGAAGGGAATGACACTGATTAATGACGAAGAATTTTCGGACGTATACATTACGCCGCAGAAAGAGGCTTTCATCTGGAGCCGGAAGACGCCTTACGGGTTGAGGCCGGTGGTCTTTGACGATTATGAGGAATTTCTTGCGGAAGTGGAAAAAGGATATGAAGGCGAGCCGAGTTATCTGATTATTTACAAAAGCTACAATTACCGGGTGGAGAGGACCAATTCCCTTTACGGCGTACAGTATTGCGTACGCAAAATGCCGCGGGTGGTGCCTGATTTCAAAAATCTCGGTTTTCCGCCGATCGTGGCCAGCCATCTTTGCTCTCTCGGCCGTGCGACGGGGCTGCTTCTGGTATCGGGTGCGACCGGTTCCGGCAAGAGCACGACGCTTGCTTCGCTGTTGAAAGAGTTCCTGAGCAAAGAAGGCGGCTACGCTTTTACCATCGAAAACCCGATAGAAATGCCGCTGGACGGGATTTACCGCTGTCCGAGCGGTGATTTCGGTCTGTGCAAACAGACGTCCGCGCCCGGCGGACAATGGGAAGAAGGGCTGAAGTCTGCCCTGCGTTCGGCGCCGCGGTATATTCTGCTCGGCGAGATCAGAACGCCCGACGTAGCCTGTCTGGCTTTGCAGGCGGCAATGTCGGGGCATCTGATTTTTTCCACCATCCACGCCAACAGCGTGCCCGATGCCGTCAATGCACTGGTTAAATACGCCGGTTCCGGCGGCATCAGCGAAGAAATGGCCTATGAACTGGTGGCAGGCAGTCTGCTCGGCTGCATTCACCAGGTGCTGGTCGGGGTGCCGAAAAAACTGAAAGTCAGCACTCTGTTTACCAACCCGGACGTGACCAAGCCCGATCAGGTGCGCAACATCATCAAAAGCGGCAAACTGAATTTTGCCACCGTGATGGAAGCGCAGAACATTAAAATGCTGAACGGAAAACCGCTGTTTGCGGATTACTGACCGGGCATGAAAGTCCCCCGCCTGCGCGGGGGACTTGCGTTTTGCCGACTGTCGGCCGGTACTATTCTCCGCCGAGGAAAGAGTTGACCCGGAAGCGGAAATAGTCGCCGAACGAAACCGGATCGGAAACCCGGTTTTCGAGGTCGTCCAGTTTTTCAAAGCCGAACACCGCGCCGTCGTTGACGCGCACCAGCACCACGCTTAATGGGCGGGAGAGGTTGTAGGTTTCGATGAAATTGTATTCGTCGTCGTTTTGATAGTTGATGATTGAAAACCCGTAAGCGTTTTTGTAATAGCGGTCGTATATTTCCTCAATCAGTTCAATTGCCGCCGGACATTGTCCGCAGGGTTCGTTATTGAAAAAGACGAAGATCATCGACCGTTCGTAAGTCGGATTTTCTTCCTGAAAATATTGTTCGATCGGCGTTTCGGGGCCGGCGGCGCCTTCAAACACGGGCGTCTGCGCCCGCGCGCCGGAAACCGCCGTCAGCCAAAACAAAGCAAAAATGAGTTTTTTCATGTGGTTGTTCTCCGTTAATGTTGTTTATAACGAGGAACAGGCCTCCTTCAGCCAGATTTTTTCTTCTTCCGTCAGATAAGGAGAAACTTTTTGCAAAACATCCCGATGATAATCGTTCAGCCAGCTTATTTCCTCGTCTGTCAGAAGATATTTATCAATCAGCCTTTTATCAAGCGGGGCCAGGGTCAGAACGGCAAATTTCAGCATGCCGGACTCTTCGTCGACGACGATTCTCGCCAGATTTTCGATGCGGATGCCAAAGGCGTTTTCACGGTAATATCCGGGCTCGATCGAAACTATCATATTTTCCGCCAGCGGATAGGAGGAAGCGTGCAGGCTGAAGTTCTGCGGACCTTCGTGGACATTGAGAAAACAGCCGACGCCGTGGCCGGTGCCGTGGTTGTAGTCCAGCCCGCGGCGCCACATGACGCTGCGGCAGATGACGTCTGCCGCGCTGCCGGAAACGCCTTGGGGAAGGCGGGCGGAGGTCAGAGCGATATGCGCTTTGAGCACGACGGTGAACTTTTCCGTCATCTCTTTGGCGGGGCAGCCGAGGGCAACGGTGCGGGTGATGTCGGTGGTGCCGTTGAAATACTGTCCGCCGCTGTCGACCAGCAGTAGCGAATTTTTCTCCAGCCGGGCGTTGGTGTTTTCCGTCGGCTGATAGTGGATGATTGCCGCATTGGCGCCGGCGCCGGCGATGGTCGGGAAACTGTCAGAATAAAACAAAGGCTGTTGTTTTCTCAGTTCGTGAATTTTTTCGACGACGTCAAGTTCGCTTAAATCTTCGTAATTGTGCTCCAGCCAGCAGAGGAATTTGCAGACGGCGATGCCGTCGCGCAGGTGGGCGTCGGCAAAGCCCCTGATTTCCGTTTCGTTTTTGCGGGCTTTGAAACCGAGGCAGGGGTCAATGAGGGGGCGGATTTTTATTTCGTGTTTTTCCATCATCCGGCGGACGGCGTCAGGGGTTCTTTGTTCGTCCAGAGCAAAGGTCAGCTCTTTGGCGGCGGCAAGCTCTTTTTCCATCTTTGCCAGCGGAAGCACCCGGCAAGGGGTGTCGAGCGGAAACGAAAGGTCGTCGGCAAACAGGGTGATGTCGGCATCGGCGCGAACCAGGGCCATGGCACGGACGACCGGAGTGTCGGGCAGGGCGTCGGAACGCAGGTTGGTCAGCCAGGAGACACTGTCGGCGCCGGCGATCAGACAGGCTTCGCAGCCGTTCTGTCGCAGAAATTCAACCACCTGCCGGTATTTTTCCGTTGCCTCGACGCCGCAATAGCGGAGTTCGTGGGCAAAAACGCTGGCCGGTTCCAAATCATCGGTTTGCGCTTTGGCAACCAGTTTCAGTTTGGGCAGCAGCCGGCTGAGGGTATCGACTTCGCGAATACTCAGGCACCAAGGGTTATATTCCATTTTGGCTCTGTCGGGGAATTTTTCCCGCAGCCAGTTGGTCAGCGTTTCGTTTCTGCCGCAGAGCACTTCGGTTGTTTTCGGGTCGGTCTGGCGGGCAGCCTGTATTTCGTAACGTCCGTCGGTAAAAAGGTATGCTTTTTCTTTGGTGACGACCAGCGTGCCGGCGGAACCGGAAAAACCGGTCAGGGCGAGAATGCGGTTTTCTGTTTCAAGAACGTCCTGTCCGAGAAAATGATTGTTGCGGGTTATGAGCACCGCGTCATAGTTTTTTTCCGTCAGGTATTGTTTGATTTCGTCTAAATTCATTTGTTTTTCTCCATTAACACCGCCCGCCAGTTTTCGTTTGCTTCTTCGGCAGCCGGCCGCAGTCCCTGTTTGCGGTGGGCGTTGCTTACCCAGTCCGTCTGTTCGTCGGTAAAGCCGGACAGAACCGCGCGTCCGCCGGGCGAAAGCGAAGCGGCGAGCATCGGCGCCATGGCAATCAGCGGACGGGCCAGAATGTTGGAAAAGATCAGATCGTAAGGGGCGTTTTTGCTGACGGTTTCGTTGTCGTATCCGTCGCCGGCCGCCGCGCTCAGGCGTTGGTCAAGCCCGTTGTCGGCGGCGTTTTGCAAAGTGACGATGACGGCTTCCCGGTCAATGTCGGCGGCAACGGCCGCCGCTTCCGGCCAAAGCTTAAGGGCGGCCAGGGCGAGAATGCCGGAACCGCAGCCCATGTCGAGGATTTTGGCCGGTTTGAACCCCTGATGGTAAAGACGGCTCAGAAATTCAAGACAGAGACGGGTTGTCTGGTGCTGTCCGGAACCAAAGGCGGTGGCCGCGTATATTCGCAGCCGGTGCTTGTTTGTATCGGGAACTTCCTCTTCGTGGGTGCCGTAGATGTAAAAGTCATCGGTGGCGAGCGGCGGAAAGCGGATGACGTTTTTGGTCAGCCAGTTTGCGGCGGGGATGAATTCGCTCCGCCAGGCCGGCAGGGCGAGGCCGAAAGCCGCGGCGGCCTGCGCCATCCGCGGTTCGTCGACGGGGGCGGAAGAATAGCCGATGTAGCGGACTTTGCCGTCATCGGTGTAGTCGCAGGCGCTGGCGGCAAAAAAGTTTTCCATGAATTCGTCAAACAGCGGATCGCAGGCCTCCTGCAAAGCGAAGATGATCTGCCAGCTGTTCCCTGATTGTGCGTTCATAAAAATGTCCTATAAATGATAATCTGTTATTTACTAAATAAAGTTTATAGTATATAAAAGTTAAAAATTGTAAAAATTTTTTAAAGAGAAAAACGGATGAGAGCATTAAAAGTATTAGGATTAACGCTGTGTCTGAGCGGCTGTATTTACGCCGGGGAAATTTCTTTGTGGCCCGGACGCGACGACTTTATCGCCGGGCTGAGCAGTTACAGCATCGAATATCTGGACAAGGACGGTCCGAAACTGATCAAAACCGAAACGGTGACGGAATCCGACTTTGCGCCCAATAAAATGCTGACCGCGTATAAAGGGTATTCCGTTGCGGATACGAAGTCTTATACGCGCAACTATTACACTCAGGAATCCATCGTTGCTCCGACGGACGCCGTATTGGTTTCCGGGCTGAGCCCGCTTTCGATCAAAGCCGACAAAAAATATGACATTATCGGCCGCACCGACATCGACGAGGTGGTTTATGCGCTGGTGCCCAACCCCGAGGGGAAGGACGTGTTTTTGGTCAAAAACGACGGGACCCTGCTTAACCAGGTCGGGCTGATCCGCGGCGACAAGGTCAAACTGCTTGACACCAAATACGAAATTAATCCTCCGTCCTTCCGGTTTGAACCGGTAACCACCAGCAAAATCGTTCAGAGCGAGATGACCTGGGGGTTTGAAATCAAGTATGCCGGGCTTAAGCTGAACCGGATCGTCTTTACAGTTATGGAATATGATCAGGCGGGCGGAGAGTCGGGGAACTTTGTCAACTACAGCTATCCCAACCGTCCGGGCGAGATCGACATCAGAGGATTGAAAATCAGGGTATTCGAGGCCAACGACGCCAAGATCGAATATATGATTGTCACCGATTAACGGAAAAAACATAAAGAAATATTGTAGGAGATTTTACAATGTCTGGACATTCCCAGTTTAAAAATATTATGTATCGCAAAGGGGCGCAGGACGCCAAAAAGGCCAAGGTGTTTGCAAAGCTGGCCCGTGACATTACCATTGCCGCCAAGAGCGGTTTGCCCGAACCGGACAAAAACCCGCGCCTGCGTCTGGCCATCCAGGCGGCTCGTGCCGAAAGCATGCCGAAAGACAATATTGAGCGCGCCATTGCCAAGGCCACTCAGACCGCCGGCGGCGACGATTACGTATCCATGCGTTACGAAGGCTTCGGCCCCGGCAAGGTCGCAATCATCGTCGAAGCGCTGACCGACAACCGCAACCGCACGGCCGGCAATGTCCGAACGGTTTTCGGCAAGCGCGGCGGCGCTTTGGGCGAGAGCGGCTCGGTGGCCTTTAACTTTGAAAGAATCGGCTATATCAAATACCCGGCGGCGGTGGCTGATGCCGATACCATGTTTGAAAACGCGCTGGAAGCCGGTGCCAACGAAGTGGTTTCGGATGAGGAGTTTCATGAAATCGAAACCATTCCCGACGACCTCGGCACCGTAACCGAGGCTTTGGAAGCCAAGTTCGGTACGCCTTCAGCATCCCGGCTGGACTGGAAGGCCGTCGTCAAGACCGATATTGACGATGTGGAAACCGCGCAAAAGCTGATGGACTTTATTGAAGCTCTGGAAGACGATGACGATGTTCAGCAGGTTTATCACAATGCCGAATTTTCGGAAGCGGTGATGAAGGCGTTGGAAGCCTGAAAATTTGTGAAAGGGGCGGAAACGCCCCTTTCGTTTGAAGGCATTCCCGTTTGGCAGCGGGCGGACGGAATATTGTTTCTTTTTGAGGGTAAGAAAGCGGTGTTCGGGGCATAGGTGTGTGCCGGGTGTTTTATGAAAAACGGGCAGGATCGCAGCGGCAAGCGGAATATTAAAACAGATGTCAAAACGAGGGCTGTCCGGCGGCGGACCGGTATATGTCTGAGTTTGGTAACGGAGAAAAAATGCGGATTTTGGGATTGGATCCCAGCCTTTCGTCAACCGGCTGGGGCATTATAGAAGTGGAGAGCAACCGAATGCGTTATGTGGCGGACGGGTATATCAAAACCGACGCCAAAATGAACATTGCCGACCGGCTGGCGGTTATCCACAATTGTCTGAACGAAGTGTTGGCCGCTTATCGGCCGGACGAGGCGGCGATTGAACAGGTGTTTTTGAATGACAACCCTACTTCGACGATTAAGCTGGGAATGGCGCGCGGCGTGGTGATTCTGGCGCCGTCGCTGTTTGGCATTACGGTTACCGAATATGAGCCGAACAAAATCAAAAAGGCGGTGGTCGGGGTCGGCAAGGCGGCCAAAAATCAGGTGGAAACGATGGTAAAAATCCTTTTGCCGGGGTGCAGACCGAAGAACAACGATTCGTCGGACGCTTTGGCAATTGCCATTTGCCATTTCAACAACCGGGGAATCAGAAAGCTCGGCGGCGGTTCGTAATCCGGCAAAGAAACGGTATTGACGGAAGTGGTCCTCGGTACAGCGGAAAATGCAGAAAACTCCGGGGCGAGGCCAAGTGAAAGGGGCTGCCGAAACCGGCGGAGACAAAAACAGAAGCAACGAAGCGGAGAGCCTTGGCGGAAAGGACAAAGGCAAAAGCGGGATAAGCAAAAAACAGGTGAGTTTTGAAGAAAGAAAAAAACGGAAGAAACGGAGCCGGAGAAACGGCATTTGACAGAGTCAAAAGCGGAAGAAATAAAACAAGGATTGAAAAAAACAAGGACGGGAGAGCGGAACGAAATGGCCGATATGCAAAAAGCTTTTGAAGAAGTGAGAAATATGTTGTCCGGAGAACAAAGCGGGCACGGATTTGATCATGTGGAACGTGTGTATCGTTTGGCTCTCGAATTGGCGGAAAAAGAAGGTGCTGACAAAGAAATCGCCGGACTGGCGGCGCTTTTGCACGACTGTGACGATTATAAGCTGGCCGGTGAGGAAGCGGCGGAAAAGCTGCCCAATGCCCGGCGGATACTGACGATGGCCGGTGCGGATGACGACATGCGGGAGAAGGTGCTGAATATTGTTGCCCGGATGGGGTATTCGAAAAGTCTGAAAGGCATCAGGCCTTCAAGTTTGGAAGGGAAAGTCGTTTCCGACGCCGATATGTTGGATGCAATCGGCGTCGGCGGCATTATCCGCTGTCTTCAATATGCGGTTGTCCGCTGCAATGCTTTCGGAACGCCGCTGTTTGATCCCGACGTTTGGCCGGAACCGGATTTGAGCGCTGAAGAATACAAACGTCCGAATCGAAAAAGCGATAACTTTATCAATCATTTTTTTGAGAAACTGTTGAAGCTTAAAGGGATGATGATGACGGCTTCCGCCCGTGAAGAGGCCGAAATCCGCCACCGGGCAATGACGGATTTTCTTTATCACTTTTTCCGGGAAAGGAAGCTGGCGGAGTGGAGCGTTTATCTTGATGCGTATTTGTCTGGCGGGCAAGCGGACGGATGCGGAGTGAAAGTGAAAAGCGCCGGCGGCTGCCGTTAAAAACATGTTTCGGCTGGCGGTTCTTTGTTAAAAGGCCGGTTCTGAAAACATCGGCAGGCAGGGCTGCGGCGAAAAAGGAAAAGCACCGGTGGCTGTCGTTAAAAAATATGTTTCGGCTGGCGGTTCTTTGTTAAAAGGCCGGTTCTGAAAACATCGGCAGGCAGGGCTGCGGCGAAAAAGGAAAAGCGCCGGCGGGGTTTAGGGAGACACGATGGTTTGACAGAGCGGTTTTGTCCGGATCCGTTGCAATCGGAGTACATCCGTTGTCAGCGGACTTTTGCCGTATCGCATGTGTTGTATTTGTTTCGTTATTGAAACACCCGTGCTTACAATGAATTGCAATTGTGAAAAAGTTTCTTTTAACAGGAGTGTTTTTTGGGGTGGCCGGGAACCGGCGGAAAAACGAACCGGCCGGGACGGAATGTAAAAATCCGCCGTTTGAAAAAACGACGGATCGGGTTTGCGGACGGCGGTTTCGACATTGTGCGAATGAGGCGGAAATCAGGGGATGATATCCAGTTCTTTCCATGCCGGCGGCAGCAGTTTAAAACTTTCCTTCCACAAATCCGCGCTGATGTCTTTGAAAAAATAGTCGACGGAAACGTTCATCAGCTGAGCGGTATACCATAGCCTGCTGGCGGAAATTCTGTTCAAGCCTTTTTCGTATTTCTGAATCTGCTGGAAAGTGATGCCCAGCAGGGAGGCCAGTTTGCTCTGGCTCCAGCCTTTGGCAATGCGAAGTTTTTGGATTCTGCTGCCGACATAAACGTCGATCGGGTTTGCCGTGCCGTCGTGCCGTTTGCCGCGAAAAGTTTTATTTTGCCCAGTCATAGGTTGTCCTTATGTCAATAGTTCCAAAATAAAACCACCTGTTTAAGGTGGTCGGGGAGTTCAACAATCATATCAAACATGACTCCTTAAGCCTTTAAAATCCGGATGCGCGGATTTCTGAACATACACTTAAGGCTCCCCGACCACTTATCGGGGATATAAAGGCCTGCCGGGAACGGCAAGCGTGTCGGCGCTATATCCTACGCCGGTTTGATACGGGCTGTTGAAAGCCCGGCATTGTTAAAAATGCCTTGTGACCAGCGAAATTTTTTCGTGTGTCAGGCGGCAATTTAAACTAAAAGTTTTAAATGTTCAATAAAAAATTGCAAAAAAATAAATATTCCCTTAATAAAGAAAGGTTCTGGTATTGTTCTTAAAATGCAAAAAAGGATTGCAGGCGCGGGAATTTTCTTATAATCTGCCGCTATCGGGATTTATCGGGGAAAAACAATGATTGCAAAACTGCGGGGTATTGTTGACGGGCTGGGCGAAGACTATGCGGTGATTGATGTCGGCGGCGTCGGTTATCTGGTGTTTGCTTCCAACCGCACATTGTCAAAACTGACGCGGGGAATGGAGGTTTCCCTGTGGATTGAGACGGTTGTCCGCGAAGACAGCATCAGTTTGTACGGATTTTTCCACCCTTTGGAAAAAGAGTGGTTTTTGACGCTGACAAAAGTACAGGGCGTGGGGGCAAAAGTCTGTCTCAGCATTTTGTCGGTGCTTTCGCCGTCGCAGCTGGCTCAGGCGGTTGCCGCTCAGGACAAGGGATCTTTTGCGCGGGCAAACGGGGTCGGGCCGAAGCTGGCGGCACGGATCGTCAGTGAACTGAAGGGCAAGACGGTCGGCTTGCCGCAGGCGGCCGACACCGGGGAACTGGCGGCGGCGATGGCGCCTGACGAAGCCGGAACCCCGGCGGTCGTCAGCGACGGAGAAACGCCTTCCAAGGCCGTCGAGGATGCCATTTCGGCGCTTGTCAACCTCGGTTATCAGCGGATTGAGGCGTATCGGGCGGTCAATCTGGCAGCCGCCGGCCGGCCGGAAGCGGACGTCGGTTTGCTGATCAAGCTGGCGTTGAAAGAATTTGCCAACAAGGAAGTGTAGCTTATGGAAGAAAGAATTGTCACCCCGCATCAGCTGCCGGAAGATGAGACGGCCACCGGCGCGCCGGTTAATTTGCGGCCGACCGCGCTGTCAGAGTTCGTCGGCCAAAGGCAGGTATGCGAAAATCTGAAGATTTTTATCGAGGCGGCCAAAATGCGCCGGGAAGCGCTTGACCATGTGTTGCTGTTCGGCCCGCCGGGGTTGGGCAAAACGACGCTGGCATCGATCATTGCCAAGGAACTGGACGTCAATTTTAAAGCAACTTCGGCACCGATGATTTCCAAATCGGGCGATCTGGCGGCGATTTTGACCAATCTTGAGGCTAACGACGTGTTGTTTATTGATGAGATTCACCGTCTGAATCCGGCGATTGAAGAGGTGCTTTATTCGGCGATGGAGGATTTTCAGCTGGATTTGATCATCGGGGAAGGGCCGTCCGCGCGGTCGGTCAAAATCGATTTGCAGCCGTTTACCCTGGTCGGGGCCACAACCCGTTCGGGGCTGCTTTCCACCCCGCTGCGCGAACGTTTCGGTATTCCGCTCCGGCTGGAGTTTTATTCTCCGGAAGATTTGCAGAAAATTGTGCTGAGAGGGGCAAAGCTGCTTAATGTGCCGATGTCGGAGGAGGGCGCGCGGGAAATCGCCTGTCGTTCGCGGGGGACGCCGCGGGTGGCCGGCCGGCTGTTGCGCCGGGTGCGCGATTTCGGCGCGATGGCGGCGGCCGGAAAGATTGACGCGGCGATTGCCGACGGCGCTTTATGCCGGCTCAATGTGGACAAATTCGGGCTGGACGCGTTTGACAAACGTTATCTCAGCTGTATTGCCCGCAATTACGGCGGCGGTCCGGTCGGAGCCGACACGCTTGCCGCGGCTTTGTCGGAAGAACGCGACACGATTGAAGAAGTGGTGGAACCGTTTTTGCTGAAGCTCGGTTTTTTGCAGCGCACGCCGCGCGGACGCGTGATTACCGACGTCGGCTGTGAATATCTGGGACTGCCGCGATTGAAGAAAAACATGTGTCAGTATAACGACCAAGACGATTTGTTTGAAAAGGAAACGGCCGGCTGAAAGAACCGGTGAGGATGAAAACAGTATGATGGCGGAAGCTGCCGCGGTACGGCGGCAGAGAAATTTGAAAAGGAGTGTTGAAATGGCAGAAGCGACGGCGCCGGCAGGCGCATGGAAAGACGGCAGGTTTTATTTTCCGGCCAGAGTGTATTACGAAGATACCGATGCCGGTGGCATCGTTTATTATGCCAACTATCTGAAATTTGCCGAGAGGGCAAGGACGGAGTTTCTCCGTGTAATTGGTTTTAACCAGCAGCCCGGACTGGAAGCGGACGAACGGGCCGGATTTGTGGTGCGGCATTGTGAAATAGATTACAGGGCGCCGGCCGTTTTGGATGATTTGTTGGAAATTTCCTGCGAAGTGAAAGAGTTCGGCGGCGCTTCGGCCGTGATTTGTCAGGAGATTGTCCGTAACGGACAGGTGTTGGTCAGTTTGGAAGTGAAAGTCGTTTATGTGTTGTTGAAAAACAAGCGGCCGGCAAGGATTCCGGCGGAACTGGCGGAAAAAATGCGCAGCTGCCGGTAAACGGTATCCGGGGCGGGCGTTTGGTCAGAAGAGGCGGCGAAGCAGTTGATGGGAACAAAGGTTTGCGGAGTTTGCCGTTTAAGGCAGATAAACCGATACAAGGACGAAGCTGCCGTCCCGAAAAATGTGTCCGTTTTTCTGGACGGTTTTGTTTTTGGGCTGACTGTTCTGCAGCGGGAAGGGTGCTGTTGAGCTATGGACATGCGGGAATATTCGGGTATAGGCAAAAAGTGCCGCCGGAGGTTGCCGAAAGAAAAGAACGGGCGTTGTCGACAAAAGGCTCCGGCCGGTCGAAGGGGGAGTATGAAAGAAAGATGAAACGGCGGAAAACGGAGAACGAAAAATGCGGCCGGCAAGTCTGCCCGGACAGCCGCCAAAGGCAGGGCAGAAGATAAACTTCCGGCAGCGGCAGAAAAGCGGTGCCGGGAGAAACCTGTCGGACAAAGACAAAGCGGGCAGACGGAAAGAGTCGGGAGCCGCGGGTGGCGAATGCCGGCCGCCCGGAAAAAGGGAAGTATGAAAAACAGGGGAAGAAAAACGGTAGCAAAGGAGCGCCTTTAAGTGAGGCGAGGCGGCAGAAGTTAACGGGGAAAAGCTTTTGTTTTCCCCGTTCCGGTTGAACTATTTCCGTTTACGTTCAATCAGTTCGATTTTTATCTGTTTACCATAAAAGTCGAGCAATTTTTGGTAAACGTTCCAGGTTTTGTCATTGCCGTGTTCCAGCGAATCTATCTGGTGCCAGTCGAGACCGCTGTCTTTTCCGGCTGCCTCTACGCCGATTTGACGGCAGCGCCGGCAACGGCGCAGAAGGCGGTTTAACTGCTTTTTGATTTCTTTTTTTAACATTGTTTGTAGCTCCGTATTTTGTTTGATTTTAAAAAAGCAACCCTGATCCTGAAAAATCAGGCTGAAGGAATTGCCGGGCAAAAATTTTGTCATATCTTTACGGGCAGGGAAAGTATAAGTGCTGACAATGAATTCGGATGTTCGGGAGAAATCGTCCGTATAAACCGTCGAAGGAAGCTTGATTAAAAATGTTTTTTTCGATTTTTTCCCGAAAAAAACAGCTTTTCATATGGAAAAGCGAAATTTTCGTCCGTTTGTGGGGGGACGTCAATCTTGACAAGAATGGCGGCTTGCCGGCGTGGCGGAGAGGAAAGGCTGGGAAAAATTGGGCGGACGGACTGGGCGGACTGAGAGAAGCGGTGCGTTTGGCATTTAAGGAAGCGAAAAAAGAACGGAAGAGGGGACCGGCGTGGCGGAGAGGGAAAGTGCGAAAATATTATCCCGAAAACACGATGGTGTTTTCGGGATAATTGACACGGACGGTTGTCGGGCAAACAACTGCCGGTGTTTTAATTTTTCTTCCGCAGTGGCATATGTCCAATATCCGAGCGCCATGGCGCAAAGCCAGCAGACAAGATACAAACCGGTAAAATTCGGTATCGTTTCCGTATATGCCAGAGTTGCCGGGGAGAATTTTTCGCCGGAAGCAAAATAAATGTCATCGTAACGATAGACATAAACGCGTTGCCCCAAGAACAGATGCCAATTGTCGCAGATATCGGTGCCTTGCGACAGGATGAACCGACCGTTGTCAAGACGAATGCATGAACCTTCTTTTTCCCAGAGTGTTCCTTCCGTGACAAAAGACGAGGTTTTCCCGCCGGCGGAAGCAAAAAACAGCATGGCCAGGATGGAGCCGACGGTTATCATGATCCGTTTGTCTGTTGCTCGGCAGCAGTATGCGGCGCATCCGATGACGAATGCTGCCAAAAACCACAGGGCACAGGAAGGCAAAATATCGGCCGGCGAATATTTTCCGGCGGCAACGGCATTGCGAAGGGCTCTTGCATGCTCAATGTTGATGCGGCTGGCGGCAAATTTGTTATCGCAGCGGTAAATGTAAATACGGCCGCTGTCGGCGGGAGTGCTGCTTGAGAACAGTACTTTTCCGTTGAAAAAGTCTTTCGTCGACGGCATGTGGTAATCCCGCTGTTGTCCGTTGCTGATCAATGTGATTTTTTGATCCTTCGTTACCCGGCAGGTGTCTGCGGAGTCAATCATCAGGCGTTGTTCGTTTATTCTGCCGCAAGAGCAAAACAGAAGCGGGAGCAGCAGAAGAAACGGGCATGATAAAAATTTTCTCATATTCGATAGTTTTAATTTGTAAATAATTTGTTTGCGGTACAACTATACGGAAGCTGCAGCGGTTGTCAATTTTTTTCTGCGCAAAATTAATTGATTGTTTAAGATTTTATGTTATCTTTCCAGCAAATAACAGGGCGCTTTGCCGGGCGTCTGATTTTAATTGTGAAAATGAGGTAGAAAATGGATACGCAGAATTTAGCAGAAGCTGCCCAGCAGATGTCTATGTGGGATATGGTTTGGAGCTCGGACACCGTGACCAAGGCGGTCATGATCGGGCTGATTGCCGCTTCCGTTTGGTCATGGGCGATTATTATCGAAAAAATCGGAACCTTGCGGCAGGTGAAGCAGCGTTCCCGCAGTTTCGAGTCCAAATTCTGGTCCGGCGGGTCGCTTGACCGGTTGTACGACAGCATCGGCAACAAGCCCGCAGATCCGATGTCTTCCATGTTTGTTGCCGCCATGCGGGAGTGGAAACGCACCAATATTCTGAAGTCGAAAACCGATCGCGGCCTGCGCGGCGTTTCCCTTCAGCAGCGTATCGAAAAGGCGATGACGGTTTCCATGGACAAGGAACTGGACGAACTGGATACCAGAATGGGCTTCCTGGCTTCGACCGGTTCGGTGGCGCCGCTGGTCGGACTGTTCGGCACCGTATGGGGAATTATCAACAGTTTTAACGCGATTGCCGCGACTCAGAGCAATTCGCTTTCCGCCATTGCGCCCGGTATTGCCGAAGCGCTGTTTACGACCGCGTTCGGACTGATTGCGGCGATTCCGGCAGTGGTGGCTTACAACAAGATTTCTTCAGATATTGACCGTTATGCCAACCGGCTGGAAAACTTTATGGCGGAATTTTCCAGCATTTTGTCCCGCGAAATTGACGATACGGCGATCAAGGCCGATATGGCAGGTGAATAATGGTATATTTCGTTTCAACCGACAAAAGCCGCAGCCGTCGGCCCAGGCGCCGCAACGCCGAAATCAACATTACCAACCTGATGGACGTGATGATGGTGCTGTTGGTAGTATTTATGGTGGCGGCGCCGCTAATGACTTCCGGCATTGCGCTCAATCTGCCGAAAGTGGGCGGACAAAACCTGACCGGCAAGGAAACTTCCCTTAACATCAGCGTAGACAGCGACGGTTTTTATTATATCGGCAAGGAGGAAATTCCGGCTGAAAAAATCGTGGCCAAGGTTATGGCCGTACGATCCGCTAATCCTGACATCAGCGTGGTTATTTCCGGCGATACCGATGCTCAGTACGGACGGGTCATCGGGCTGATGGCAATGCTGAAAAACGCCGGCTTTGACAAAGTCGGGCTGAAAACGGAACCTGATCCCAACCAAACAGCGAAGAAGAAATAGGACTGATGAAAGCGGCTCTTTACAAATCCCTTGCCTTACACGCGGTTGTTTTTCTGCTGTTTATGGTCGATCTGCCGCTGTTTTGGCGTGAGGATATGGTGGTGAGCCAGCCGCCGATCATCGTTGATCTGGAGCAGGTAAAAATTTCGGAGATTACCAATCTGCCTGCCAAGGCCAAAATTGCCGAAGAAACCAAAACGCCGGCGCGTGCTAAAAAAATGCCGCCCAAACCCGAGCCGAAGCCCCGCTCCAAGCCGACGCCGCAGCCGCAGAAAATTGAACAGCCGAGCGTGATTGAAAGTCAGCCGGAACCGGAGCCGAATTAGAAGTAATAGCAGAAGCAACACCTACCTTACTTTGTTTGGTATCAGAACCTAAAACAACATCAGAAACGCCAGAACCAGGCAAA
>OLRF01001252.1_pt1 | contig 27220 bp, 16 predicted proteins | sample 1672061 | NCBI WGS metagenome assembly OLRF01 (sample SAMEA3136641, study PRJEB25190) | human gut metagenome | reverse complement strand
CCTCCGTCCTACGCTATATTTTGCGTTGCAAAACACCCCGTAATGCTACGGGACACGGCAAGGGGAGGAGCGAAATGTTTCGAATGTTACAAGGTCTGGCGGGAGGAGGGAGAGAGCTGTTTCAATAAAGAAGCATAAGTCTTACTCGTCGTTTTAAGAGCTGACTTTTTGTTTTTCGAAACACAGGGGAGAGTGGGGAATGGGGGAGTGGCAGCGATGAAGAGAGGAATAGAAAAAAATAAAAACGGTTTCTTACATTTTTTTAATTTCACAATTCCGGTCGAAAATGTTATCTTTGTTTCTCTTAAACAGGATTATTCATACGAATATAAAAGAAATATATCGTGGCCAAAGAAATTGTCGAAACTCCGCTGATGAAACAGTATATCGAGATGAAAGCCAAGCATCCCGATGCGATATTGCTTTTCAGGGTGGGGGACTTTTATGAAACGTTTTCGGACGATGCTTTGGTGGCATCGGAAATATTGGGGATTACATTGACTCGCCGGGCAAATGGAGCCGCCCAGTATGTGGAGTTGGCCGGTTTTCCCCATCATGCTCTCGATACTTACCTTCCCAAATTGGTGCGTGCCGGAAAACGGGTAGCTATTTGCGAACAGCTGGAAGACCCGAAACTGACAAAAAAATTGGTCAAGCGCGGTATTACGGAATTGGTAACACCGGGTGTGTCGATTAACGACAATATTCTCGATCACCGAGAGAATAATTTCTTGGGGGGTGTTCATTTCGGGAAAGGTAACAAAGTGGGTGTGGCTTTTCTCGATATATCGACGGGTGAGTTCTTGACCGCCGAGGGAGATTTCGACTATGTGGACAAGCTGTTGGGCAATTTCTCTCCGAAAGAGGTGCTATTCGAACGCACGAAACGGAAATTGTTCGAAGAGCATTTCGGTTCCCGTTTTTTTACTTTCGAGTTGGACGATTGGGTTTATACCGAGGATGCCGCTTCGGATCGCTTATTACGTCACTTCGAGACGAAAAACCTCAAAGGTTTCGGAATTCACAATATGCCCAACGCCATTATCGCCGCGGGGTCTCTGCTTCATTATTTGGATATTACACAGCATACGCAGATTTCGCACATTACATCGCTGTCTCGTATCGAGGAGGAGCGATATGTGCGATTGGATAAATTCACGGTGCGGAGTCTCGAATTGCTTTCTCCGATGAACGAGGGGGGAAAGAGCCTGCTCGACGTGATAGACCGGACTGTCACCCCGATGGGGGCGCGTATGCTCAAACGGTGGGTTGTCTTTCCGTTGAAAGATGTGAAGCCTATCGAGGATCGGTTGAACGGAGTGGAGTTCTTTTTCCGCCACCCCGAAGTTAGGGAGGTTATCGATCCGCAACTCGATACGATAGGCGATATGGAACGCCTTATTTCGAAAGTAGCGGTGGGGCGTATTTCGCCTCGCGAGGTGGTTCAGTTGAAAGTGGCATTGTCGGCGATAGAGCCTATCAAGGCTGTTTGCGAGCAGAGCGATGAACCTGTATTGCAACGTATCGGGGAGCAACTGAATTGTTGTACGATCATCAGGGATAGAATCGAGCATGAAATTAATCCCGATGCGCCCAATTTGGTGAATCGGGGAGGAATTATCCGCAAGGGGGTGAATGACGAACTCGACGAGTTGCGAGAGATTTCCTATTCGGGGAAAGACTATTTGTTGCACGTGCAGCAGCGCGAGAGCGAGAAAACGGGTATTCCCAGCTTGAAAATCGGGTATAACAACGTATTCGGGTATTACATCGAAGTGCGCAATACTCACAAGGACAAGGTTCCTTCCGATTGGATCAGAAAGCAGACGTTGGTGAGTGCAGAGCGTTATATTACCCAAGAGTTGAAAGAATACGAGGAGAAGATTTTGGGGGCGGAAGAGAAGATTCTTTCATTGGAAACGCAGTTGTTCAATGATTTGATTCTTGCATTGACGGAGTATATTCCTGCCATACAACTCGATTCCAATCTCATTGCGCGGCTCGACTGCTTGTTGTCGTTCGTGAAGTCGGCCGTGGAAAACCGGTATATTCGTCCCGAAGTAAACGATTCGCTGGTTATCGACATCAAGGAAGGACGTCACCCGGTTATCGAGAAACAGTTGCCACCGGGCGAACCCTACATCAGCAACAGTGTCGAGCTCGACAACGACAAGCAGCAAATCATGATGATAACGGGACCCAACATGGCTGGTAAATCGGCGTTGTTGCGCCAGACCGCTTTGATTGTTCTGATGGCTCAGATAGGAAGTTTCGTTCCGGCCGAGGCCGCTAAGATAGGGATTGTGGACAAGATTTTCACTCGTGTGGGGGCATCGGACAATATCTCGCTCGGCGAATCTACCTTTATGGTCGAGATGACCGAGGCCGCCGATATTCTCAACAATCTGTCGGAGCGGAGTTTGGTTCTGTTCGACGAGTTGGGACGGGGAACGAGTACTTACGACGGTATATCTATCGCGTGGGCTATTGTCGAGCACATACACGAACACCCCAAAGCTCGTGCCAAGACGTTGTTCGCTACCCATTATCACGAGCTGAACGAAATGGAACGTACTTATAAACGCATTGTCAATTATAACGTTTCGGTAAAAGAGGTCGACAACAAGGTGATATTCTTGCGGAAATTGGTACGCGGTGGGAGCGAGCACAGTTTCGGTATCCATGTGGCGAAGCTGGCCGGTATGCCCCAGAGCATCGTCAAGCGGGCCAACCAGATATTGAAACAGTTGGAGTCGGAGAACCGTCAGAACGGTATAGCTAAGCCTACCGCCGAAATCGCTTCGTCGAGAGGCGGTATGCAGTTGAGTTTTTTCCAACTGGACGACCCTGTGCTTTCACAGGTTCGGGACGAAATTTTACAGGTCGATATCAATAACCTTACACCGGTAGAAGCATTGAATAAACTGAACGAAATACGAAAAATAATCACCGGGAAATAGAACGGTTTGTTTATGATGAAGAGAAGCGATTTTGAAATTATGGCGCCGGTGGGTTCGTACGATTCTTTGACGGCGGCCATACAGGGAGGGGCCGATTCGGTATATTTCGGTATCGAGGGGCTGAATATGCGAGCCCGTTCGTCGAATAATTTTACGATAGACGATTTACACGAGATCGTGCGTATTTGTAACGAACATCATATAAAGAGTTATCTGACGGTCAATACCGTTATCTACGACGAAGATATACCTCTGTTACATCGTATTATCGATGCGGCGAAGGAAGCCGGGCTCTCGGCCATTATCGCCAGCGATGTGGCGGCTATGACCTATGCCCGCGAGATAGGGGTAGAGGTGCATTTATCGACCCAGCTGAATATTTCCAATACCGAGGCGTTGCGATTCTATGCCCGTTTTGCCGATGTGGTGGTACTGGCCCGGGAGTTGAATATGGAACAGGTAGCCCGTATTCATGAAGCTATTTTGCGGGATCGTATCGTGGGGCCGGGCGGAGAACCGGTACGTATCGAGATGTTCTGTCACGGGGCATTGTGCATGGCTGTGTCCGGCAAATGCTATTTGAGCCTTCACGAAATGAATGCTTCGGCGAATCGGGGGGCTTGTATGCAGATTTGTCGCCGTTCATACGAAGTGAAAGACAAGGAGACCGGTAACGAGTTGGAAGTGGACAACGCTTACATCATGTCGCCGAAGGACTTGAAAACGATACATTTCCTGAACAAACTGATCGATTCGGGGGTGCGGGTGTTTAAAATCGAAGGTCGCGCGAGGGGACCGGAATATGTGCGTACGGTCGTTTCGTGTTACAACGAGGCCATTGAGTCTTATTTGAACGACGACTTTACCGACGAGAAGATCTCACAGTGGGACGAACGGCTCGCTACCGTCTTTAATCGAGGGTTCTGGAACGGATATTATTTGGGTCAGCGCTTGGGCGAATGGACTCACAATTATGGCTCGGGAGCCACGAAACGAAAAGTATATATAGGCAAGGGTGTGAAGTATTTTTCCAACCTCGGTGTGGCCGAATTTCTCATGGAGAGCGGTTCGTTGAGCGTGGGAGACGAGATACTCGTCACCGGCCCGACGACCGGTGCGCTTATCCGCAAGGTGGAAGAGATACGAGTCGATTTGAAACCGGTACAAAAGACGGAAAAAGGCGAGCGGTTCTCGATGCGTATCGATGAGAAGATACGACCGTCGGATAAATTATTTAAATGGGTGGATAGTTCGGAACTTAATACAAAATAAAGATGTTCATGAAACGGGCGATAGTTATACTTTGTGGAATCGTATGCACCGGACAGCTTTTGGCCGCCAAGCCGGGAATCCCGGCTTATAACGATGACAGGGCTTTGATAGATAGGGGAATCTTTCTCTTTCAAGAGAAGAACTATGCGGGTTGTGCCGATGTGATGAAAGAGGCTTGTGAAGGCGATTTGTCGCCGGAGCAGCGGGAAACGGCCGACTGGTATATCGCTCTTTCGGAAGCTCGCAATTATTCGCCGCAGGCTGTACGGCGGTTGACGGATTTTTTGCGAAATTATCCGGATTCTAAACATACTTTGCAGGCTCGGTTGGCATTGGCCGATTATTATTACGACAGTCAAGATTATGCAAAAGCCTTGAAAGCCTATCAGACGGTAAATGTGAGTCTGTTGACCGGCGACGAGGAGGACCGGTGGGGATATCGCACGGCATGTTCTTTGTTGAAGACCGGTAATCCCGATGCGGCGAAACCGCTGTTTCAGCTTCTAATCGGGAAAGAGAGATTTCGGACAGGAGCCACTTTCTACCTTTCGTATATACAGATGAACGAGGGAGACGATAGAGCCGCTTTAAGCGGATTCTCGAAAGTGGCGGACGACAGGAGTTTCGGATATGCCGCACGGCTGCACATGTTGCAGATTTATTTCGGGCAAAAACGTTTTGCACAGGTATTGTCCGAGGGTAAAGCGTTGTTGTCCCGTCCGTCTTCCGATGCCGACTTATACACCGAGCTTCTTCGGTTGCTCGGCGAAAGCGCTTATCAAGAAGGTGACGATGAAGCGGCGACGGAATATTTGGAAAGGTATTTGCAACGATGTCGCAAACCCGAACGCTCTTCTCTTTATGTCATGGGTGTCATGGCCTATCGCCGGGGAGAAGATAGCGAGGCGATCGATTATTTGGGGCGTGTGACCGGCGTGGACGATGCTCTTTCTCAAAATGCTTATCTTTATATCGGGCAAGCCTATTTGCGAGCGGGAGATAAAAATAATGCCCGCATGGCGTTCGAGATGGCTTCACAAGGGAATTACGACCGTCAGGTTCGGGAAACGGCGCTTTACAACTATGCGCTCTGCCTGTATGATCGCACGGCTTCGCCTTTCGATAACTCGGTGGGTGTGTTCGAACGTTTCTTGAACGAGTTTCCCGGTTCTCGCTATGCCGACAAGATTAACGACTATTTGGTAGAAGTTTACATGACGACCCGTAATTATCGGTCGGCACTGGCGTCTATCGATAAAATACGGAAGCCCGACGGGAAAATACTCGCCGCCAAGCAGCGCATTCTTTTCCAGTTGGGGACAGAGGCTTTCACCAATGCCCGTATCGCCGATGCCGAAAGTTTGTTTAGCCGGGCGATCGCTGTGGGAAACTATGATACCGATATACGGGGTAAGGCTGCGTTTTGGCTCGCCGAGTGCCAATATCGTCGGGAACAATACGACATCGCTGCCCGGAATTATTCGGCATATCTTTCTTCCAGCAAGGACAAGCGGAGCGAAATGTATTCGCTGGCTTGGTACGATTGGGCCTACTGTCAATTCAAACAGCATAACTTCTCGCAAGCCCTCGACGGTTTTTCCCGGTATGTCTCTGTACAGACCGGAGGAAATCGAAGCATGCTTGCCGATGCCTATTCCCGGATAGGCGATTGCTATTATTACGCCCGTCGGTTCGCCGATGCCGAGCAGTATTATGCCCGGGCCCAAGAGACCGATGTCGCGAACGGAGATTATGCCCTTTTTCAAAAAGCTTTCATGGCGGGATTGCAGAGGAATCACGAACGCAAAATAGAGTTGTTGGACAAATTGATTGTAGATTATCCCCGTTCGGGGTATCTGGCGAACGCATGGTTCGAAAAGGGACAGGCTTATACGATATTGAATAGGAATAACGATGCTATCGTATGTTACAAACAGTTAATCGCCGATTATCCCCAGAGCGCGATTGCCCGCAAGGGAGGTTTGCAGTTGGGTATGGTCTATTTCAATAACGGGCAGACAGACGAATCGGTGGCTGCTTACCAGCAAGTGATAGAGCGTTATCCGACCAGCGAGGAGGCTCGCATAGCGGTCGCCGACCTCAAATCGGTATATGTAGAGAAAGATGCAGTCGATGCCTACGCTAACTATCTGAATAGCGTGGGACGGTCGGAGCAGGCCCCTGTGAGCGAATTGGATTCTTTGTCGTATATGGCAGCCGAGCGCACTTATATGACGGGGAAAGGTATCGCTTCGTTGGAGAAGTATGTACGAAATTATCCGTCGGGCGCGTTTTTGATTCCGGCTAATTACTATATCGGGAAAGCATCGTTTGCAGTGAAAGACTACGACAAAGCTCTTCCGGCGTTCGACTATGTGGTGACGAATAGTCCCGACGGCGAGTTTGCCGAAGAAGCATTGGCCCGCAAGTGCGAGATACTTTATTTGAAAGCTCGTTATGACGAGGCTTTTGCCGGATTCAAGGAGTTGGAAAAGAAAGCGACTGTCGGAGAGAACAAACAGGCCGCCCGGTTGGGTATGCTTCGTATTGCCCGAAATAAGCGGCAATATGGCGAGGTGGTAACAGTTGCCGACAAGTTGTTGAGCGAAAGCAAACTTTCTCCCGATTTGCGTCAAGAGATTTTATTTGCTCGTGCCGATGCCTATTTCCATACGGGAAAGGGAGAAAATGCAGCCGATGACTGGCGGGAGCTTTCGAAAGATACCCGTTCGATTTACGGGGCGCAAAGTGCCTATTTATTGGCCCAATATCAATTCGACAACAAAGCGATCGATACGGCCGAAAAGACGCTGAATACTTTTATCGACAAAGGTACTCCCCACAATTATTGGTTGGCTCGGGCATTCTTGCTTATGGCCGACATTTATGAAAAACGGGGCGAGACTTTCCAAGCCCGTCAATATTTGCAAAGTTTGCGGAATAACTATCCGGCCAGTGACGACGATATTATTTCCCGGATAGACAAGAAGTTGAGCGAGCTGGGACAAACAGAGTAGTTGAACGATACAATATGTATGGCTTATGAAACGGTTTTCTTTTTTAATCATATCGGTTTTCCCATTCTTCCTGTCGGCACAGGTACGTTCCGATTCGTTGCGGCGGGAAGTAACCATAGAAAAAGATTTTACACCTATCGTGCGCGATGCGTCTAAAATCAATACATTGCCCGAAGTGGAAACACCGACGGTCACCAAACAATCTATACGGTATAGCGACTGGACGGTTCCGGCTCCCCTCGAACCTCGCGCTGTCTTGTTGGCTCCCGGCGGTTTCGGAGAAAAACCCGAAGAAAATCAATCGAGGGGATACGTGGATTTCGGGATAGGCAATTACCTGAATATGGTCGGGAATGCCGGTTATCGTATTTTGCAGAATGACAAAGACAAGTTGGGTGTGTGGTTGCAACATCGTTCTACTTGCGGAACGGTGGATTACAATCAATCGTTAACGGAGGACTATCCCGACTCGAAGAAGATGCACCGGCTCGAAGAGCGAGTGGTCGCCGATTATCTTCACTCCTTCGGGAAGCTGGATTTGGGAATAAGCGGCGGTTATCGTTACGACTCCTTCAACTATTACGGATTGCGATACACCGGTTTGACGGGAATATCTTCGCCTAACCAAGAGATAAACCGGTTCTTCTTGAAAAGCCATATAGCCTCGACTGCCGGAGAGTCGGACCTACTTTATAAAGTTTCATTGGCATATTACCGGTACGGGTATCACCGGGGATATTTACAAGGTGAAAAAGGGGCTGCCGAGAATTTAGTAAATGCAGACTTTACATTATCTGCTCCGATCGACAGACGTAGCTCTATTTCTTTGGACGGTTCTTTCGATTATGTGGGTTACAGCCGGTTACAGTCGGCAGCGAATTACGGTATGATTTCATTGAATCCCCGGTATGACTGGCGGAATGAACACGTGGCTTTTGCGGTCGGTGTCAAGGCCGATGTTTCTTTCAACAACGGAACTATTTTGCGATTCTCTCCCGATGTTCGATTCGATTGGACGGTAGTTCCCGATGTACAGTTTTATACGGCTTTTACGGGCGGGAAGAAACTGAATACGTGGCGAAGTGTTTCGGCCTATACGCTCTACTTCAATCCGTCGGCACAGGTAGATAATACGTATGTGCCGTTGGATGCCTCATTGGGAATACGCATTAACGCATTGCCCGGATTTTCCATAGGGCTTTCGGGCGGTTATGAAATTTGTAAAAAGGCGTTGTTCCTTTTACCCGGAGATTTGGACGGAAAGTTTACAGGTGTGTCGCGTTTTTGGGGTATCGATGCCAATGCTTTGAAAGCAGAGCTCGATGTATCTTATCGTTACGGTACGAAATTGGAGGCTTCGGCGAAGGTCGGGTATCACCGATGGAAGACCGCCGATGGGGGGAAGACGATTTCGTATAACCGTCCGCAGTGGGAAGGAGGAGCGAATATCCGTTATATGCCTGTTCGCCCGTTCACGCTCGAAGCCGGATATGAGTTTGCTGCGGGTCGGGAGTATTCAAATCTCGGAAAGCTCTCCGATATACATCTCGTTCACTTGAAAGCCTCGTATGCTTTCACTTCTTGGTTTTCGCTTTACGGACTTACCGACAATGTGCTGAACCGGAAATACGATATTCTTTACGGTATGCCGGCACAAGGCATCAATTTCATGTTCGGGGTCGATTTGAAATTTTGAGGGTAAGAGGTCTGTTCTCGACATTTTTAACCCTTCCATCACTATGTGTGCCACCTCCCCTATATGACTAACGCCACACCCCGCAATACTACGGGACGCGGCAGGGGAGAAGATTGGATAGTTTCGACTTGCTGCAAAAAATGCCAAACTATAAAATAAAAAGTACCACCCTCCTCCCCTGTGTTTTGTTATGCAAAATATAGGGGAGGTGTCCATAGGACGTAGGGGTTAGCTTTACAAAAAAATCCTATACGCTGTCTTTTTTAGCCCCCTCCTCAAAAACTACCGTTTCTTCGGTGTCTCACCTATACCGCTAATGCAACTCCCCGTAATACTACGGGAAACGGCAGGGGAGAAGGAAGAAGGAGGATTTAACCTCTCCCACCGTGTCGGGAGTACTCATGGGACGAGTGGATAGTTTATAAAAACAGGATTTATCCCGTCAGCTTTTTCGGAGGGAATAGTATAGGAGAAAGGCGTTGGGGAGGATATGCGACAAAAACTCTACATGGTAGGATCGATTCGAAATGTGTGCGATATACATTATTTAATAAAAAAGTAGAAAAAAGCTCTGTATTACAATCTGTTTTTCTAATTTTGCGCAAAATTTGAACGAACATTGCGCATATGGCAAAAAATTTGGTAATCGTAGAGTCTCCGGCAAAGGCTAAAACCATTGAGAAGTTTTTGGGAAAGGATTTTGAAGTCCTTTCGAGCTACGGACATATCCGTGATCTCAAAAAAAAGGATTTCAGTGTGGATATCGAGCATAACTATAAACCTATTTATGAAATCCCCGCCGACAAAAAAAAGTTGGTGGAAACGCTGAAACAGGAGGCAGACAAAGCGGATATAGTTTGGCTGGCTTCCGATGAGGACCGCGAGGGAGAGGCTATCGCATGGCACTTGTTCGAAGTGTTGAAATTGAAACCGGAGAAAACGAAACGGATTGTATTCCATGAGATTACCAAAGATGCCATACTCCATGCCATTGAGAATCCCCGGGATATAGATTTGAATCGGGTAGATGCCCAGCAGGCTCGCAGGGTACTCGACCGTATCGTGGGATTCGAACTTTCGCCTGTTCTGTGGAAAAAGGTGAAGCCTGCTTTGTCGGCCGGTCGTGTACAATCGGTCGCAGTGCGCTTGATTGTAGAACGGGAGCGAGAAATCTCGGCGTTCAAGCCCGAAGCAGCCTATCGGGTGATCGGGGAATTTTTGTTACCCGGAGGGGAATTATTGAAGGCCGAATTGAGCCAACGATTGAAAACCGAAGACGAGGCGAAGGCTTTGCTCGAAGCCTGCAAGACCGCACAGTTCTCTATCGGGGACGTGACGGTGAAACCTGCAAAGAAATCGCCTGCGGCTCCGTTCACCACTTCCACATTGCAACAGGAAGCTGCCCGGAAATTGGGCTTCTCCGTGGCTCAAACCATGATGGTGGCTCAACGGCTTTATGAGGCGGGACATATCACCTATATGCGTACCGACTCGGTGAATTTGTCATCGTTGGCTATAAATACGACCAAAGACGAGATTGTAAAAACTTTGGGCGAGAGATATCTGCATATTCGAAATTACCATACGCATACCAAAGGAGCACAGGAAGCGCACGAGGCAATACGTCCCACGTACATCAGCCATCACGAAATCAATGCTTCCTCTCAGGAAAAACGATTGTATGAACTGATTTGGAAACGCACGATCGCTTCGCAAATGAGCGATGCCGAGTTGGAAAAGACGACTGCGACCATCGCCGTTTCGGGAAGGAAAGAACACTTCGTCGCCGTGGGCGAGGTCTTGAAATTCGACGGTTTCCTGAAAGTGTATATGGAGTCTACCGATGACGAAGGCGATGCAGAAGGAAACGACAAGATGTTACCTGCATTGGCGAAAGGCGATGTGCTGGCATTGTCGTCGGTCACGGCAACGGAACGTTTCTCGCAAGCTCCCGCCCGCTATACCGAGGCCAGTCTGGTTCGTAAATTGGAAGAGCTGGGTATCGGTCGGCCTTCTACCTATGCACCAACCATTTCGACCATACAGCAACGCGAATATGTCGAGAAGGGCGATCGGAAAGGAACGGAGCGGAAATATCGTATGTTGACGCTGCACGATGGGAAAATAGAATCGGGAGAGAAAACCGAGCTCACAGGAGCCGATAAGGGCAAACTGCTTCCCACCGATATAGGAGTTGTCGTCAACGATTTCTTGACGGAGTATTTCCCCGATATTCTCAATTATAACTTTACGGCGAATGTCGAGCAGCAATTCGACGATATTGCCGAGGGAAAAACCGTGTGGAACGACGAGATAGATCATTTTTACAAACTCTTTCACCCGGTGGTAGAGAGCGCTCTCGCTTTGCGGTTGGAGCATAAAGTGGGCGAACGGGTATTGGGTACAGACCCGAAAAGCGGCCGTCCCGTATCGGTGAAGATAGGCCGTTTCGGTCCGTTGGTACAAATCGGTACGCCCGAAGATGCGGAGAAGCCGTTGTTCGCATCATTGCTCAAAGGACAATCGATGAGCACGATTACATTGGAAGAGGCTTTGAAACTGTTCGATTTGCCCCGAACCTTAGGCGATTTCGAAGGCAAAACCGTTGTCGTGGGTATCGGCCGTTTCGGTCCGTATATTCGTCACGACGGCAAATATGTATCGTTGCCCAAAGAGTTCACCCCACAGGGTGTTTCGTTAGAGGATGCGATAATGTTGATTCAGCAAAAGCGCGAGCAGGAAAGTCAACGCCTTATCAAGAAGTTCGATGAAGATGATGAACTCGAACTGCTTAACGGTCGTTTCGGCCCGTATATCGCTTATAAAAAGAAGAATTATAAATTACCCAAAGGTTCCGAACCGGCATCGCTCACGTTCGCCGATTGCATGAAGATTGTCGAGGATGCCGACAAGGCTCCTGCCAAAAAGAAACCAGCCCGGAAAAAGACGACGAAATAGTGCATTCGGGATAGAAAGAGATAAGAAGCTAACCTCGTATATGTGAGGCTGTTTTTTGTGGAGTTATCCATACCCGATTGTTTTGAGAAACTATGGATTTTTCAGATGTCGAGAATCTCCCGGCCACATAAAAGCAATCTTTTTACCTCTTCATTGGATTGACCTTCGACATAGAAACGAATGATGTTTTCGGTCTCGGAACTGCGAATAAGGAGCCATTGGCAAGGGCCTAATAAAAATTTGATGCCATTGACAATGCCTCGACTACTGAGAAAATGTTGTATGCCGACAATGTTTAACTCACCAATCGTTTGCGGCGGGTTTTGTGATAAATGAGGGAGCAGTTCGTTTTTATCAGGTTGGTCATATTTTAAGTCTATACGATCATAATAGATGAGTCCCAGTGTTTTTTGCTTCTCTTGGAAATACTCTGATAATTTTTTATAGGGTGAGGAGGATAACATTTCCAACAGGAGTAGTGATGAGAATATTCCATCTCTTTCAGGAATGTGCATACCATATCCGAAACCGCCGCTCTCTTCTCCGCCGAAAGCGATTTCATGTTGTACCATAATATCACAAATGTATTTGAATCCTACTTGAACTTCATATACGGGAGTTGAATCATTCTCAAATAGAAGCCTCATTTTATCGGATACCGATGAGGTCTTGACAATACCGCCCGGGATCCTTTTGGTGTGCTTTAAGTAATCGACAAGCAACAGTATAGTATGTTGTGCCGATAACCAGGCTCCCGAGTCGAGGCAAACTCCTACACGGTCGGCGTCGCCGTCGGTGGCTACGCCAAAAGAGTAATGACCAGCTTTTAATTCTTGAGAGAGAGGCTCCAAATTTTTTTCGATAGGCTCGGGAGAACGGCCGTAAAAATTGGTGGTCGGTTCAGCAAAAAGAGTGGTAGCTGCGATTCCGTGTTTTTTTAGAATTTGTTCGGTGAGTCGTTGTCCAGCTCCACCCATACTGTCAATAAGCAGGTGCAAATCAGCCTCTTTAATTTGGTTAAAGTCGATAAGCCTTTCGATGTGATTTATATAGGTTTCAGTGAAGTCATGCAGGGTGATGAGGTCGGTTGATTGGTGTACCTCCGATTGGAACAGAAGGGCTTCGACTTTCTTAGTCTCTTCGGTTGAAAAAGGTCCTCCGTAGCTCGATTTAAATTTAATGCCATTGTATTCTTTGGGATTGTGCGAGGCAGTAATCATCACACCTGCGTCACAACCGAGCTGCAACACGGTATAGGACAAGACCGGAGTTGGGATAATGCGATCGGAGAGATAAACCTTGATTTTATTTTTAGTGAGCACTTGGGCAAAAACCTGGGCAAATGTATCGGAATTTTTTCGGCTGTCGTAACCGATAGCTACAACGGCATTCCCTTTATTTTCGAGTAAGTAGTCGCTGAATGCCTGGGCTATCGTAGCGACTGAGTTTTCGTTTATTTGTGAACCTTCCAAGGCTCTCCAGCCGTCGGTTCCAAAAAATATTTTCATGACAGGTGAGATTGTTCAATGGTTTGTTTAATGGCATCTACATACCATTGGGTGATTATTTGCGGTCGGGTAATCGAGGTTCCTACGATAACAGCCCAAGCACCCTCTTCGATGGCTTGTGCCGCATATTCGGGCTTGTTGAACCTCCCCTCGGCCATGATGGGGAATCCGTGAGGAAGTAATCGTATACACTCTTGCAATACACTGAAAGAGGGCTGATTGTGGTTGACCGACTGGGTATCCGAAGTGTAGCCGTTCAATGTGGTCGAAACGCAGTCAGCTCCTGCTTCATAACAGGCGACGGCCTCTTGGGGTGTGGATATATCGGCCATGACAAGGATTTCGGGGTACATCTTTTTTATTTTATTTATGTAATCAGGTCCAGTGTATGTTTTCTCTCGTATTCTGTAAGTTCCGTCTACGGCAATGAATGTAGCATTTATTTTAAGTAGAGCCTCTACTTCTTCGAAGGAGCCGGTTATTCGCACGAACCCATCTTCAAAAGTCGATTTGGTTAAGCAAATGACAGGGAGAGATGTGTTTTGCATGATATAGCGGCTTTTTTCGACACCACAACTTCTGATACCGACGGCTCCACCCAGTTCGGCACATCGTGCAAAATCGCCTACCCCTTTGGGAGTATTGAACGGGGAGCCCTCTTCGGCTTGACAAGAGACGATGAGACCATTCTTGATGTTTTCTAACACGTTCATATTAATAAGCTCTTTTATGATGTTTGTAATATATGAATAGCAATAGGAGGAGCGAGGCGAGGGCTGACAAAACCCAGAACATGCGAATGAATGAGAAGTCGATGACCTCTATGCCGTCAATGATTTGCTTTTTACTTTCGATAAAAAATCCGCTGACAATATCTTGAATACCGGCTGCTATGTAACTGGCAATCCCGATTACTCCTACTGCGGCACCTGTGGCGCTTTTGGGCGCCAGGTCTATGGCCATAAGTCCACCTAGATAGCAAATGAGTATACCGATAGATATGCCGAAAAGTATCATGGCTGTAATGTCTATGATTTTACTCCCATCGGAATCGGGGATAAATAAGAATAAACAGAGGGCGATGAGATTGATGGCACTTGCTATGCAGGCCGGAGCATATCGATGCCCTTTAAATAGTTTATCGGAAAGTAGGCCCGAAAATACAGTACCGATAATCCCACATACCGAGCTAACGGAGATGAGAGTGCTGGCTTCGATGATGGAGTAATGTTTTTCGGCTTCGAAATAATAGACGCCCCAGCTGTTGACTGCATATCGACTAATGTACATAAAGGCACTTGCAAAGGCTACTAGCCAGATAGAGCTGTTTTTAAGAACTTCCAATTGATTTTTTCCTACCTCTTTTTGATTGACAGGGGCAATGTTGTCTGTTGTATTTTGAGGATAGGGTCTTAGAAAGATGAAGATGAGAACAGCTCCGATAATTCCCAGAATACCCGCATTAATGAATCCATATTGCCAACCGGCGAAACTGACAATCGAGGCTATGAATATAAAAGTAAAGGCTTCGCCTATGTTGTGGCTTGCGCTCCAGAATCCATAGACAGTACCCCGTTGTTTGTCTCCAAACCAGCGATTGAGGGCAATAGCACTGCACGGTCCACCAAGAGATTGCACCCAGCCGTTGATGCCCCACAGTACGACAAAAACGCCGAATAGTACATGAAAGCCGAGAGTGAAATTGAGTATAGCCGCGATTAGGAGTGCTCCCCCCATTAAGAATCGTATATTAAACCGATCGGCCAGAAAGCCATTGACAAATTTTCCTATTGCATAGGAAAAGAAAAGAGCACTCCCGATAATTCCTAGTTCGGTTTCGGTTAAATATCCCGAATCAACAATCGGTTTTTTTACTACATTGATGCTTAATCGGCATACATAGAAGAGACTATATCCCAAGGTGGTAATAAGAAATATAATCCATTTGTAATTCTTTTTCACGGCAATCTGGTTTTAGTGAATCTAATTTTTCCGCAAAATAAATAATTATTTTTGTAATAAGCAATATATTATGAAAAATATTTTCAAATATAAAAGCAGGCAGTTATGGAATATTTATAGCGGATTTATCTTATGTAGATAAATACTATATTGATTAAAATATATTGATATACAATTTATTATTCGTTTTTGAATGTCTCTCTTCAAGAGGCTATACTTTTAAAATAGGATTGAAACATATTTGAAATATATTTGAAATTTTATTTGAATTAGAAAAATATTTATATAAATTCTTGGTTATTTTGAATTTTATTATTTTATTTGCAGACGAAATTACAAGAAAGAGAATCAAAATCTCCATAAAATAGTCATTAACACAATCAATTATGAAAAAGAACATTTTACTATCGTTGTTATTTATTGAGGCAATTTGTGTTGCGAATGCTCAAATAAAGCCGGGTGGTGTATCTGGTTCGGTTTTGTGGCTGAGAGCAGATAAAGGTGTAACTGTAGATGCTGAGAATAAATTGGTGAGTCCGTATTGGGAGGATTTATCTGATCAGAAACAAGGCGTTGAACTCTTTCAGAAAGAAGAGGGAGGAGTAGAATCTTTGGAGTTGAAAGAAGGGACTGTCAATGGTAACCCGACGGTCTATTTTAATGGCAAAGTTGCTGTGAAAGGATTGGAAGATAAACACTATCAATCGATATTCGCTGTTTACTCGGCCAATTTGACAACGGAGAATAATTCAGAATCGACCGTATTGTCCATTCAGGAAAAAGGAGTTACCGATTATGGGAATAAAGAAGATTTGGCCTTTTTTCAAACCTATAAGATAGGATCAAACCCGACCCCTACTTGGTTGGTATCCGATGGTGTTAATTCTTATTGGGGAACACGAGCGACAACTGTTGTAGATAAAGCAACGGGATTTCATTCTTGCTTTGCCGCATTTGGAAATGTCGAAGGCGATATGGTGACTCTCGATGGAGGTTTGTTCAGCGTATTGACCCGCTTTGTCTCTACCCCTTCCAAAGAGGGTGTATTCTATGTGGGTGTCAGTGTAGCCGGAACGACTAAGATTGGGAAATGGCTCGATGGCGATATCGCCGAGATTATTGCTTTTGATCGATTGGTTACCGACGAAGAGAGATATAAAATAGAATCATACTTAGCTGCCAAGTATGGTATTACATTGATTAAATCGAGTTCGTCAAACCCGGTGAAAGTATCGACTCCTAATTATGAATATACCTATGTGAGCAGTACGGGCGATACTTGGTGGGCTGGAGAGTCGACCGATTTTTCGTCGTACAGCAACTATATTACCGGTATTGTTCGTGACGATACATCGGGTCTTATGCAGAAAAGATCGACCGGGCGAATTGGATACTCGTTGGCCGAAGAGGGTGGCATATTAACTATTTCAAACGGTAATACTTTTGTGTCGCCCGAAGAAATTGCCGAAGACGGGCAGTTTGCTTTTGTAGGTGCTACGTCCGATGCGTTGGACGAAACCGAGTCTATCCGGGTAATTAACAATGAAGGAAAAGAGATGGCTTGTAAAGCCTTAAAACGAAATTGGAAAATCAATATATCTGGTATAAAGACGATAAGCCTTCAATTCAAGTTTACTCCCGAGATGATTGCCTTGTTGGCCGAGACACCCAAGGTGGGTTTGATCAAAAATGGCACGGAATTTATACCGTTACAATATAACGAAGAAACCTTGACGATGACTGTTGATGGTATTGAATTCGTAACGGGTGATGTCTTTACGGTCGTAGTCGACTATATCGACAAACCTCAAATTAATTGTACTTCGCAGAAAGTATGCTTGGAGTCGACCGTCTCGTTGTCGGCTATTCCCGAAGGCGGAGTCTGGACGGGCGACGGTGTAGAGGGGAATACATTTAATGCCCTCACTGCCGGTCTGGGTGAACACACGGTGGTCTACTCGTTGAACAGTATGAGCGATAGTATCGTGTTTACCGTAGAGGAGAGTATTGAGCCAGAGGTGGCTTTGACATCAAATATTTCAGAGACGGAAGAGTGGGATTCTGTTATTATCGAAGCCCAGACGGTAACCGGTGGTGAAAATCCTCTGTTTCAGTTTGCTTTGGACGATCCCGAATTTGAGTATCCACTTGATGTCTACTCGTCGAACAATATATTGCGTCTGGCCGGATACCAACTTAGTGAGGGACGCCACATAATATATGTACGCATGAAGACTTCTTTACCATGTGCTACGGCCGAGATAGCTACGGCCCAGATCAATATTGACAAGACCGCAACGGGTATTGTTATTACCCGACAATTGGCTATAAGCTGTTTCCCCAACCCCTTTGACAAGGAAATCAACATTAGTGGGCTTGACAGTAATAAATCGTATATCGTGAATTTCTTCTCAAGCAATGGAGAGCTTGTAAACTCATTGGTTTGTGCCGCAGGACAAACTCGTATCGAGGCTCCTCAGTTGAGCGAGGGCATCTATATTATGCAAATTGTTGAACGAGATTCTCGGGAAAAGATAGCTGTGGTTCAAATGATGAAACAGCGTTAATCGTTTGTTTCCCTAATCTTTAATATATCATGAAAATATATCGAATTATATTCTTTCTTCTTTTTGGGTTGTTTGTTGCCGGGAGTCTACCGGCACAACCCCCGGGGAGAATGATTACTGGAACTGTGACCGACCCTAAGGGAGAGACTCTCATCGGGGTGTCGGTCGTTGTGAAAAATAAGTCGAATCGAACCATTACCGATGTCAATGGTAAGTACAGAATTAAAGCTGCGGCGCAAGATACGCTGGTTTTTTCATACATCGGTATGGAGACAAAGGAGTATTGTGTAAAAAACAAGAAAGAGATAAATGCAATCTTGGAAGAAAAAGATCAGTCGATGAAAGAGGTTGTCGTTATCGGTTACTCGACGCAGCAGCGTAAAGACGTAACAGGGGCAATCTCGTCGATGAAAATAAAAGATGATTTGTCGGCTTCGTATTCTACTTTTGACCAGATGTTGCAGGGGCAATTGAGTGGCGTGCAGGTGCAGTCGGTTTCGGGAACTCCCGGTACTGGAGGTGCGGTTCGTATACGTGGCGTGGGATCTATTAATGGAGGGAATGATCCGTTGTATGTTATAGATGGCATCCCTATGGGAACCGAGGACGGATCGGAATTGACCGATCTCTTTGGCTCTTCCTATCAGTCACCACTGTCTCTGATCGATCCGGCAGACATTGAGTCGATTGATGTACTCAAGGATGCTGCTGCCGCTTCGATATATGGGTCGAGAGCCACCAATGGAGTAGTTCTTATTACCACCAAGAAAGGTCGTACGGGCCGTACCAGTTTCTCACTGAATATGTCGAGTGGTATCAGTCAGGTGTGCAACTTGCCCGAGATGGCCGATACAGACCTGTATCTGGCGGTCATGAACGAAGCATATAGCAATTATAATCAGGATAATAATTATAGTCCGGGTGATCCGGGGTATCAGCCTCTGTTAGAGGACCCTCGGGGGGCCGACTATCCAGGAGACTATGATTGGGTGCAACTGCCTTTTAGAGAAGATACTCCTGTTACACAACGCTATTCGCTGTCGATGAGAGGCGGTTCTCGGGATACAAAATTTTATACGGCATTGTCGTATTATGACCAAGAGGGTATCATCAAGACCAACCGCTTGAGAAGAATTAGCTTCCGGTCGAACATCGACCATATCATTTCTTCGAAGGTCAACTTTGGAGTCACCATAGGTTTAGGCCATTCGATTAATAACCGGGTTCCCAGTGAGAATGGTAATTATGGTTATATTTTGCGATCGTTTCCTCAACGGCCTTTCGACCGTCCGTACAAAGAAGACGGATCGTATGCTCAAGGCGGGGTCGACCTGCGGTATCATAATGTAGAGGCTATGGTCAACGAGTCGACCTCCGATTATAAAATCTATTCGGCCAATGCATCTACCTATTTGAATTGGAAACTGACAAAAGACTTGATATACAAACCGCAATTAAGCTTGCTTTATAACACAAACAATGACTTCTACAATCGCACAACCGACTTTCCTAACATGGATTCATACAATGGTTATACGCGGGAGTCACGTTCAACGGCAATCCGTTATGTGTTACAGCATACGTTGACCTACAAAACTATGATAAAGGAGCGATTGGGTTTGACTGCTATGGCCGGACAGTCATATGAGCACTACAATCGTTCTTACGTTGTAGCCAGTGGTTGGGATTTCCCCACGAAAGAGTTTACTTATATTCGATCGGGTGCATCTTTTGGGGCCAATGGTTACGCTTATGCAAATACTCTCATTTCTCATTTCGGACGGTTGGATTTGAGCTGGGACGACAAATATCTGCTTTCGGCCACCGTGCGGGTCGATGGTTCGTCCAAATTTCCCAAAGGAGGCCAGTGGGGAGTATTCCCTTCGGCTTCGATTTCGTGGCGTATCAGTAAGGAAGATTTTATGAAAGGAATCGATGCGATTAACGATTGGAAATTCCGATTAAGCTGGGGTATGACCGGCGAGCAATCGGGTGTAGGTAATTATACTGCACAGCGGTACATGGGGGCCGAGGCTCCTTATTACGCTTCGGCTGGTATCACGCTTGAAAGTCCTGGTAACAACGATTTAAGTTGGGAGAAAGCCGAACAGATAAATATAGGTACCGATGCCGTTCTATTTAATGACCGGGTAAATGTTTCGCTCGATTATTATATCAAGAATACCCACGGGCTGTTGTTCAACAAACCCATGCCGGCTACCTATGGATATAAAACCAAACTGGTCAATATTGGCAAGATGAGTAACTCAGGTTTTGAGTTGGCTTTGAAAACTGTAAATGTGAAATTGCGAGACTTTGAGTGGACCTCCAATTTATCGTTCACGACCCTTAAAAACGAAGTGAAACAGCTGATGGAAGGCAATACTCCGGTGTATGTAGGCAACTATCATATTCTTGAAATCGGGAAACCCGTAGGCTCATTCTATCTTTATAAGCAAGAGGGTATTTATCAATATGACGAAGAGGTACCCGAGAATCTGCATAAGAGTGGGGTGAGAGCCGGAGATATGAAATATGCCCTTGACAAAGATGGAAATCCGGTGCGCATGATTGTAGGAAAAGCAATGCCCGACTGGTATGGCGGTTTTACCAATTCCTTTAAGTTTTATGGATTTGACTTGAATGTCTCACTTTCGTTCCAATATGGTAATGATATTTTGAATATCTTCCGAAGCGGTTATTCCGACCGTTTGGGACAGATGGATGCCAATATGTTGAAGGAAAGTGCCGAAAATCGTTGGACCGGTCCGGGAACAAGTAATACGTATCCTAGAGCATTGTTTAATTCGGAGTACAACAATATGGCATCGGATCGTTACCTCGAGGACGGTTCATTTCTCAAACTGAAAGAGATCACGTTGGGATATACCTTGCCCGTAGATTGGGTGAAACATCTTAGACTGAAATATTTGCGCATCTATGCTACGGCGCAGAACTTATTGACATGGACCAACTATTCGGGTATGGACCCCGAGGTGAGCTATACGCTTTCTCCAAAGGAGATGGGACAGGATTTCTTCGGGACCCCTAATCCCAGAATGTTTTTGGTTGGTCTTTCATTAAATTTCTAATTTGTAGTAGTATGAAAAAGTTTGAATATATAATCGTCTTGCCTTTTTTCTTGCTCGTCTCGTCGTGCAACTTCTTGTTGGAGGAGACTCCTGTTGATACGCTTCAGGAAGAAGAGTTGACATCGGAGCATATTCAGAGTCTGGTTCGGGGTGTTTACCACACGCTCGCCGACTGTACACCGGCGGCTCTTATCTTGAATGACTGTTTGGGGGAAACTATTGAGAATAATGCAAATAATGGGAGCCTGGTCAATGCCAATATTGCACATAACAATTTCATGGCCGATAACAGTTTTGTAGAGAATTACTATTATTACCTTTATGGTGTGATTCATCAGGCCAATTATGTGATTGATTTCCTAATAAACAAGGCTGACCTGTCGGACGAGAGAAATGTGCAAATGATAGGCTCACTGCATTATTTGAGAGCGTATTGCTATTTGAAATTGGTGACACAGTTTGGTGATGTCCCTATTGTAACCCAAATTACCGAAGATGTAGTACTTCGCTCGCCGACTGCCGATGTGTGGCAGCGCATCAAAGATGACTTGGCAATAGCTATTGATCAATGTAGAGCTTGGGATCAGGCTCCACCCGAAGATCCTACTGCGGCCCGCTATTATTACTATGCTTCGTCCGAGGCGGCTTCGGCGTTGTTGGCAAGAGTTTATCTGTATAACAGGGAGTATAATAAGGCCAAATCTATTGCACGTACCTTTTTGGAGGACCAGCGTTTTCAACTGGTTGCGGCCAATAGCTTGGGCGCTGCGGCTGTAGGGGTAGGTGCGAAGGAGCTTATCATGTGTATTTCGAACAACACGGGAGCCTACTTCTATCGGAACATATTCAATACTTATGCCATGACTCCGTCGGGGTCGTATCAGTTCAAACCGTCCCAATCGTTTATCGACTCGATGGATCCTGCTGACGCTCGATATTCGGTGTGCATAGGGTTAAGCAACGATGGCTATACAACAGTCAATAAGTTTAACTATAACTCGGTAAGTACATGTCCTTTTACCATATCCCGGTTTACCGAGATGTATCTGATTTTTGCTGAGTGCGCTCCCGATGAATCGGGGCTTGCAAAATTGAATGAACTGCGAGCTGCGAGAAATCTTCCGCCTCTGGATAAAAAGATACTCGACAACCCCAGCCTGTATGTCGATGCCATACTCGATGAGCGTAAAGTGGAGTTTTATGGCGAAAATCATTATTTTTATGATTTAGTACGATTGGGTAAAGCACTGGAACGGTTGGTCTATACCAAAAGTGAGTATCAGTTCTTGATGCCAATTCCCCAGAGTCAGGTCAACTTAGGGCTGGAACAGAATCCGGGATATTTTTAATATTTTATAAAAATGTATTGCTATGAATTGTAAAGTGATTGTATTTTGTCTTAGTTTTTTCTTTTTGAACCTTGTAGTGGGTGCCCAAGAAATAAAATGGTGGAACCCGCAGGGATCGGCCATAAACCCGATAGAAGGGCAGGGGTGGCAAGGCGAATATGAAAGTTTTTATGATAGGCTCCCCTTACGAGCTAAGTCAGTTGTGCGTCCCGAAGTTTGGGCAAGGTCTAAGTTTTCGTCGGGGCTTACGATTCGTTTCAAAACCAATTCATCGTTGATACAAGTACGGTATAAGGTGGCTGGTCGTCTTACATTGCCCACTATGCCGGCTGTTGGAGCAAGTGGTCTTGATCTATATGCCGTGGTTGGAGATAAGCATTATTGGTGCCGCCCAGCAACTTCGTTCCGCGATACGATTACCTATAAGTACGTTGGGTTAAAACCTACTCCCGACTATTATGATGAGGGAGTGGAATATAAACTTTTTTTACCACCTTATAACAGTATCCTTTCTTTGGAAATAGGCGTATATGAGGATAAAATGTTTATGCCGCTTGTCCCTCGTGAAGAATTACCTATCGTTGTGTATGGTACATCGATTACACAAGGTGGATGCGCCAGTCGACCCGGTATGACATGGACATCGATTTTACAACGAAAATTGAATCGACCGGTTATTAATTTGGGCTTTTCTGGCAATGGACGTTTAGAGTCTGAGGTTATCAATTTGATTTGTGAGTTGGAGGCTGCAATTTATGTTTTGGATTGTTTGCCCAACTTGACTTCTACAAAATTGTATGATGATGAGAAATTAGAAACTCTCATCATGAATGCCGTAAAAGATATTCGGGCGAAACACCCCGATACTCCTATCATACTGACCGATCACGATGGCTATACCAGTGGTTTTGAGGGAGCAGTCTCGCAGCGAAGATATTATAATTATTATAGTCGGGTAAACCGAGTGATGGATAAAGCTTTTGCCAAGTTGAAAAGACAAGGTATGAAGCAGATATATCATTTGACCTATGATGATATTAACCAATCGCCCGATGGAAAGGTCGACGGCACTCACCCCAACGATTTGGGAATGATGCGTATTGCAACAGCCTATGAAAAAATGATACGTGAAATATTAAATAAAAAGTAACAATGAAAAGAACGAGTTGGTTGATTATTTTTTTGTTGGCCATATTGACGATGATGGCGCAACAAAAACAGGGAAATTTCAAGATTCTGTGCTATAATGTATTGCACGGATTTGAAAGCGATCCTGCGGTAATGAATAGGTATGTGAATTGGGTAAAGACAGTTGATCCCGATATTGTGGCTTTTCAAGAGATGAACAAGTTTACAGAGTCTTCTTTGAAAGAATTGGCTGCACGATATGGACACTATTATTCGGTTATTTCGAAAGAAAATGGCTATCCGGTTGCAATAACGTCGAAGTACCCCATACGGGATATTATTAAAGTTGATGACCACATGGAGCATGGATATATGTATGCCAAAATCGACGATATAAATCTCTTTGTTGTGCATTTGTCTTCGTGGAGCTTTTTTTTGAGGGAAAAAGAGATACGTCGCATTTTGTCGCATGCAGCTCTAATCCCGGAGAATGAAAAAGTCGTTATTGCTGGTGATTTTAATTCGTTATGCGAGACCGATTCTCTCACTCATCAAGACGGATATGTTGATCGGCTGAAACGTCGTGAACAGAAAGACCCGCGATATAAGGCGTTGAATAATGGCAAACTGGATTATTCGGTAATAAATACGGTAAAGGAAGCCGGGTATACCGATTCGTTTTTGATGTTTCACGATGCCTTTACACGCGCTTTCCCCAAACATTTGCGACGTGTCGACTATGTGTGGTTGAACCCGCAAATGGCTAAGTATGCCATATCATCAGAATTTATCTATGACGACAAGAACAACGAGATTTCGGATCATTTCCCTCTGCTGGTACAATTTAAATTGTAAGATAGAATGTTCCGGGGTACTATTCAAGAATGAGGTATCCCGGGATATTTGAGTTTTATCGATATATTGTAGAGATAAGCCGGGTAATTGTTGTATACATTAAATAAAAATTTTAATATTGCATTGTACTATCTGAGATATGCGATCGAACGATACCCTTGTTGTGGCTATTGGGGCAGTTCTCCCTGCGAGTTTATGTGGCTTTAAGGAAGCCGGTAGGGTGGTAAAATGTAATTTATTGAAATTTGTCAAATTCTGATTCTTAAAAACCGGAATAATCATTAGTTAATGAGTATATTTGTCTTTTATATTAAATAGTTAAAGAAATAGAAAGTGTGGATAATAGTTTGATATACGGGGTAGATACAAAAAAGATACTTATCAAAAAGAGTATTATCAATTTTTATATCTATAACAAAGACGCTACTATTGCCGATCTCTCCAAGGAATTTAATTTGAGCGGTCCTACTGTGGCCAAGATTATATCGGAGATGATTGAGGAGGGCTTTATTATAGATTATGGAAAGTTGAAAACGTGCAATGGCGGACGCCGCCCCAATTTATACGGCTTGAATCCAGAGTCGGGGTATTTTGTGGGAGTCGACATTAAGAAATTCGGTGTGAATATAGGCGTTGTCAATTTCAAAGGCGATGTAGTTGATTTGCAGTCAAATATTTCGTTCAAAAACGACAATACAATAGGGGCGTTCAATACGTTATGCGAAGTTATACAGACTTTTATCAATAAGCATAAATCGATACGTAATAAAATACTGAACATCAATGTTAATATATCGGGCCGCATCAATGCCGAGTCGGGCTATAGTTACAGTACTTTCTATTTCGGGGAACGACCTTTGACTGATTTGTTTTACGAGAAGTTGGGCTATCGTGTCTTTATCGACAACAATACCCGGGCTATGCTTTATGGTGAGTATATGAGCAACAATACCAGCAACGCCAAGAATATTATTTTTGTGAATATCAGTTGGGGATTGGCTATAAGCATTATGATAAACGGGCAGCTTTATTATGGAGAATCGGGCTTTGCCGGTGAATTTGGGCACATGAGTGTATTTGACAACGAAGAGCTGTGCCATTGCGGTAAAAAAGGTTGTCTGGAAACCGAAACATCGGGTTCGGCAATTCATCGTATTTTTATGAAACGGGTTCTCAATGGCGAAAATTCTATACTTTCGGCTCCCATTAAAGAGGGACAAGAGATTGAATTGAGCGATATTATAGATGCTGTCAACAAAGAGGATATATTGGCTATCGACATTATTGAGGAGGTTGGTAACAAGTTGGGAAAATACATTGCCGGGCTTATTAACATCTTTAACCCTGGTTTGGTAATCATTGGTGGAGAATTGTCTCAGACAGGCGATTATATCAGCTTGCCCATTATTAGTGCTATAAACAAATATTCGCTCAATTTGGCGAATAAAGATTCGGTGATTACGCTGTCCAAATTGAAAGATAAAGCTGGAGTGATAGGAGCTTGTATGCTGGCCCGTAATAATTACCTCAAATTGTCGCAAATCGGGGGGTATAAATACTGAATGGCCTTTTCATAACTTTGGACTATTGCATGAGACCCTGGTGGGCGGATTTGTTGCCATATCCCCAGAGTCTTGTGGTTTTCCAAAATAAACCGTGAGTGTTATGGCGAAAGAACTTTTCAATCGGTATGTATGGCTGATCGATACGTTGCAGCGATACGGAAGGCTTACCCGCAGGGAGATAGACGGGTTGTGGCAACGGAGCGAATATTCGGACGGCAAGCCGATGGCTCGACGGACGTTTATGAATTATCGTCAGGCCATACAGGAGATGTTTGACGTGAATATCGAGTGTGATGCTTCTACGTATGAGTACTACATCGAGGACCCGGATGCTTTGCAGGGAAACGGTGCACGTGTGTGGGCATTGAACACGCTTGCGGTGAGTAACATGTTGAACGAGAGTCAGGAGTTGCGGAATCGAATCGTTTTGGAGAATATACCTTCGGGGCAGAAATTTTTGAGAATCGTCTTCGAGGCGATGAAAGAGAACCGGGTGCTTATTTTGTCGTATCGTTCATTCCGACGTGTAACAAGTTCGCATACATTGGCGGCTCCCTATTTCGTGAAATTATTTCGTCAGCGTTGGTATGTTATCGCTAAGGATTTTACGGATCGGAAAATCAAGACTTATGCTTTGGACCGGGTTGCTTCTCTCGAATTGAGCAGCCGTACATTCGTCTATCCCGACAGTTTTTCTCCCATCGATTATTTCCGGGATTGTTTCGGGATTACGCACGATGATATGCCGGCGCAGGAGGTGGTGCTGCGTGTCCCTGCTTTGCAAGCTAATTATTTGAGGACACTTCCTTTGCACGAAAGTCAAGAGGAACTTGACCGGAACGAACATAGTTCTACGTTTCATTACCGTTTGAAAATCACTCCCGATTTCGAACAGGAGGTGTATGCTTTGGGGTATTGGCAAGCTGAGGTTTTGTCTCCGCAGACTTTACGCGATGCGGTGGCTGAACGGTTGTCCCGAAGTTTGGCGTGTTACGGAACGGCGGGGTTATCTTGCCATGAACACAGGAAGTAGAAGGTATTTATTTTTTCCTTTCATCGCCGAAAAGAAAGAACCCGGAAATGCAGCCGCTTTTTGTAGCTTTATTGTCCGATAAAGGAGGGGAGAATCTTGTTCTTTTCTTTATATTTTAACCCCCTTACCTTACGTGCACTCCCCCTATCTCATCTACGATGAGCAGAGGGAGAGGATTAAAAGCGACACTTCGATCGGCCTTTTGTGCTTTCTTTTTGCTTTGTGAGTACTTTCTATTCCTTTACAGAAACATAGGGA
>OLRF01001249.1_pt1 | contig 27244 bp, 23 predicted proteins | sample 1672061 | NCBI WGS metagenome assembly OLRF01 (sample SAMEA3136641, study PRJEB25190) | human gut metagenome | reverse complement strand
GACCCGTCACAAGGCAGCCTGGGGCCCGCTGTGCAGTATTTCTATCCACGCCCTCCGCGAGGAGGGCGACCCATCATGCGGGACGACAGCGCGAAGAACCGCTGATTTCTATCCACGCCCTCCGCGAGGAGGGCGACCGCTGCAAGCGCTTCGTTTTCCGGCGAAAAATCGATTTCTATCCACGCCCTCCGCGAGGAGGGCGACCTGTCATAGGCCGCATTGTAAGCGTCCGTGTATGCCATTTCTATCCACGCCCTCCGCGAGGAGGGCGACGTCACCGCACTTTTTCGTGTTGGTGGCAAGGCGGGTATTTCTATCCACGCCCTCCGCGAGGAGGGCGACTTACCACGCGGCCGCTGCGGTCCACCTTGGTATCATTTCTATCCACGCCCTCCGCGAGGAGGGCGACCGCTTTCAGCAGAGCGTTCTCTGTGCCATCGCCGAAAATATTTCTATCCACGCCCTCCGCGAGGAGGGCGACTAGTTGTTTGGCTCCATTGTCAACCGTTTTCGGTGATTTCTATCCACGCCCTCCGCGAGGAGGGCGACGCAAGCGACAGGCGTTGAAATGGCAATCGACAATATTTCTATCCACGCCCTCCGCGAGGAGGGCGACCCAGTTCCGCATGGCCTCCCGTTTCCGCCGAATTGCATTTCTATCCACGCCCTCCGCGAGGAGGGCGACTAACGATTTTTGCGTGTAAACGTACCGCCCGCGCAATTTCTATCCACGCCCTCCGCGAGGAGGGCGACCGCATCGCTGGGACAGTCCGGTAAGAACTATGATATTTCTATCCACGCCCTCCGCGAGGAGGGCGACGTCCCAAGGGTGGGGCGGCTGATTCTTTTTAACGTATTTCTATCCACGCCCTCCGCGAGGAGGGCGACCGCCGCCCAAAATATGGACAATTTAACGGCACAATACATTTCTATCCACGCCCTCCGCGAGGAGGGCGACGACGCGGCCACCCTGACGCTTCGGGCGCAGATAGAATTTCTATCCACGCCCTCCGCGAGGAGGGCGACCTCACGGGAGCTGCAACACCTGTCCGGGATAAATCATTTCTATCCACGCCCTCCGCGAGGAGGGCGACCCTACACTCTGGACGACGTGTTCTAAGCCGGCAGATTTCTATCCACGCCCTCCGCGGGGAGGGCGACGGGACGGACCCCATCTTTATTGACGACGCACTGGTATTTCTATCCACGCCCTCCGCGGGGAGGGCGACAACGGTTGTCTGCATTTTTTTCCACCTCACCTGTATTTCTATCCACGCCCTCCGCGGGGAGGGCGACCTCTGCGCAGCGAGGGCTTTCAACTCGACATTGTTATTTCTATCCACGCCCTCCGCGGGGAGGGCGACCTTCTTGTCGGGGTCCTGCTTCCCATCGCCGGGGAATTTCTATCCACGCCCTCCGCGGGGAGGGCGACATCCGCAACGTGGAGCAGTCTTGCCTGCGTGGTGATTTCTATCCACGCCCTCCGCGAGGAGGGCGACTTTCCACGCCCTCCGCGAGGAGGGCGACTTTGACAGGTCCTTGACCTGGGCGCGCCTTGCGGCATTTCTATCCACGCCCTCCGCGAGGAGGGCGACATGCCGATATTGCCGCCCGCGTCTGCACTCCGTCCATTTCTATCCACGCCCTCCGCGAGGAGGGCGACGGCGTTGCAATTTGCACCGGGTACCGTCCATTTGATTTCTATCCACGCCCTCCGCGAGGAGGGCGACACCAACGGCCTGTATTGCAAGGAGGGCTAACCCATATTTCTATCCACGCCCTCCGCGAGGAGGGCGACGTTTCCACGATCTCGTCATACGCACAGTATACTTTATTTCTATCCACGCCCTCCGCGAGGAGGGCGACTAAGCAACTGCCGGACCATTTTCGTCACGTCACGAAATTTCTATCCACGCCCTCCGCGAGGAGGGCGACCTGCGGTGTGCCGCTTCAAAAGGCGGTAGTTTTTCAATTTCTATCCACGCCCTCCGCGAGGAGGGCGACCGCTGCTATAATCGCCGGACGTTGCCGCGCTGCTGATTTCTATCCACGCCCTCCGCGAGGAGGGCGACTATCCGCCCTGCCCAAACGTGATCCCGCTGGATATTTCTATCCACGCCCTCCGCGAGGAGGGCGACCCTCTGGGAGTGCGAAATGCGGGAGCTGAAGACCGATTTCTATCCACGCCCTCCGCGAGGAGGGCGACTTGCCTTGTCATCGTTGGAGGTTTCGGCGTTTTCCAATTTCTATCCACGCCCTCCGCGAGGAGGGCGACCTCTTGCGCTCGCCATCGGTCTGCATATCAAAGTTATTTCTATCCACGCCCTCCGCGAGGAGGGCGACCCTACGGCATCCTCGGCCTCCAGCGCACCAAGGAATTTCTATCCACGCCCTCCGCGAGGAGGGCGACAAAAAGGGCGGCGAGAAGTGCATCATCCGTGCCACATTTCTATCCACGCCCTCCGCGAGGAGGGCGACAGTATCCGCCCTGCCCAAACGTGATCCCGCTGGATCATTTCTATCCACGCCCTCCGCGAGGAGGGCGACCAATTGCATCGTGGGTTTTAACCGACAGCGAAAAATTTCTATCCACGCCCTCCGCGAGGAGGGCGACAATTATATCAAGCACAGCAACATCTGGTATTGCGATTTCTATCCACGCCCTCCGCGAGGAGGGCGACATGACGTAGCCAGTGTCGGCCACATCCTTGTACGATTTCTATCCACGCCCTCCGCGAGGAGGGCGACCATCAGTAAATCTCCTCCTCAAGCATCTTTTTGCTATTTCTATCCACGCCCTCCGCGAGGAGGGCGACCGTTGCGTCCAGCTCCTCGACCAGCGTATCGAAGTCATTTCTATCCACGCCCTCCGCGAGGAGGGCGACCGATTCTGGACAACATACCGCAAGAATCTTTGAAATTTCTATCCACGCCCTCCGCGAGGAGGGCGACGGCACGTCCTCCATTCTGAATCCACACATCGGGCAATTTCTATCCACGCCCTCCGCGAGGAGGGCGACAGCAAAAACGGAGAAAAACATCTCCGATTTTGTTTCATTATAAAACAATCTTCACAGATTTGGAAGAGCTTGTCCAAAAACATCCGAAAAAAGAGCCGCGATCTGCACAGAACAGCTTGAAAACATGGTGCGAAGGAGACGGAAAAAGGGTGAGCGCTTTCCATTCGCACCGAGGGAGAGGGCTAGAAGATTAGCACGTCTCCGGATTCAAACATGGGATGCACCCCGATGTGCTCGACCTTGGTCTTATAGTTGTTGCCCAGTTGATAAAACCGCAGACTGTCCAGATCGGGGTCGATGAGAGCGGCAAGCTCGGACTTCAGAACAGCAAACTGCGCGGCGTCCAGCAGGCACTCGAAGACAGAATTCTGCACCCGCTGCCCGTGGTCCACGCACTTTTTGGCGACTTTGCGCAGGCGTTTGCGCCCAGCAGCGGTCTCGGTGTTGACATCGTAGGTGATCAGGACCAGCATAGACGCACCTCACTTCCAGAAGAACGGTGGATACAGTTCCAGATCACCGCGCAGAGTCCGCGCCAGAAGGAGCGCCTGTACGTAAGGCACCAGTCCCCAGGGCAGTTTCTCTTTCAGGAAGGGGTGGGTGATCTGCTCCTGCTTTTTGGTCTGCCAGGCTTTGAGAAACGCGCGGCGGCCATCGTCGGTCAGGAGGACAGCACCATTCTCCTGTTTCTGGAAGTGCTTCGCGGTCAGCAGTTTCTGGTTGATGCAGGACAGCACGAACCGGTCTGCGGAAACGGCGCGAAGCTCTTCCATAAGGTCCAGCGCCAGACTGCGGCGTCCGGGACGGGCGCGGTGCAGGAAGCCGACATACGGGTCCAGCCCGACGCTGCTCAGTGCGGAAGCGCAGTCGCGGGCCAGCAGAGAATAGGCAAAGGAGAGCAGCGCGTTCACATTGTCCAGCGGAGGCCGACGGTTTCGGGACACGAACGGAAATGCTTCATGCTGCTGTAAAATGAGGGAGTCGAAGCAGTCAAAGTAGCGCTGCGCTGCTTCCCCTTCCAGACCGCGCAGCTGGTCGAGATCGTCGCACTGCTCAATGAGCGGGAGCGCTGCCGCAAGCTGGGCACTCGTGCGTTTGAATTCCTCTACGGGTACGCGCTGCGGGTGGTCGCGGGTGGCGCGTTCCAGTACCCAGCGGGCGTTGTAAACTTTGCCAAGGATGAAGTACCGCGCATAGCGGCAGCTCAGCGCTTCGCTGTCGGAGATGCGGTACTGGGTCTGCCGCAGCAGGACATTGCCGCGCTCTTCGCCGACGGTGCGTGCCAAAAACTGGCCGTAGGGGCTGAAAAAGCAGAGGTCGATGCCCTTGGCCGCGCATTTGCCCATGAGTGCCGGGCTTGCACCGGAGCGGCTGAAGCAGACGATCCCTTCCAGCGTGTGGAGCGGGACCCGCCCGACCTCGGTCTTCTGGCGGCTAACCACGACATTTTCGCCGTCGAGCGAAAGATAGGCGTCTTCCGAAGTGACGTAAAGCTGGGTCAATAGCTGTCTCATGGCGTGTCCTCCGCTTGCACTTCGTCCAGATAGGCTTTCAGGTAGGCCCTGGGGTCGGCGCGTTTGTACAGTGCGGGCAGGCAAAGCTCTTTGAGGGAGCAGGCGTTGCAGAAGGTTCCCGGCTTGACTTTTGGCGTGTAGCCGCGGGCGAAATACTGGTTCATCTCGTCGGCCATGGCCTGCGTTTTTTGGCGCAGCGCGTCCGTCAGCGGGACGAGTTCCCGCCGCCGCGTTTCCTCATAGAAGAGCGCGGCCTGCGGGATATCACAGGCCAGCATCTCTTCCAGAGCCATGGCCTGTGCACAGAGCTGCAGCCGGTCGGCGTCGTTCTCCTTGGCGCGGCCATGTTTGTACTCCACCGGCATGGGCCGCCAGCGGCCTTCGGTGTGCTGCAGCGGGATGCCCTCCGGGTCCGCCCGGAATTCCACAACGTCGCAGTCTCCGCTGAGCCGCAACCGGTGGCTGACGACCTTCATCCCCCGTGTGATGAGCAGATCGCCCCGCCGCTCGGTCTGCGCGGTATCATGGCAGCGGGTATGTTCCAGCCGCCCCTCCGCAGTGCGAAGGTTCTCAGACCATTGCTGTTCGAGGTAGGCCAACGCCCATTGTCTTCTACAAAAGGCAAAGTGTTGAATACCGGACATTTGCAGATATTCGTCAGTGTTCATCATACACTTCCGGCGTCAGACCGTCCAATTCGTCGCAGGTAATCTCGTAATCCTCTGCGCTGTGAGGTGTCTCGCAGGTTGATTTCACATGCAAGCAGCGGTGGACCTTGGCGGAGGAATACTGACCGCTCTTGCAGTTGTGCTCCCACCAGTACAGGCGGATCACCTCCATGCTGCCGTCCGGCCGGGCAGAAGACGTGTCGTTCTCAAATAATGTGAGGAGAGCCTGCTTGATCAGGTCGGCATCTTCCTGCGTGAAGCCGGTCTTTTCGGCAAGCTGGCAGTTGATGCTGCCAAAGGTAGTATAGACGCCGAAGTCCACACGGTGCTTCATGCCCATGGTATCGCTGGATTTTTTTGCACCGGATACGCCGTTGACGCTTTTGGTGATCTGGAGACTGCTGATCTCGACGGGGTCAACGCTGAACGCCGGGTGGATGGATACGGGCCCACGCACACCGATCGAGACACCGTCGGCCTCGCCGCCATTCTTGAAGGCGAACACCTGGCCGAAGCTGCGCACATCCAGCCAGGTCTGGCAGGCGACTTTTGCGTAAACATCGGCGTCTTTTTCTTTTTTCAGTGCAGGGATGGAGTCAGCACGGTCTTTCAGGCTTTTGCAGCCGTCGATGCAGCGGTCATTGGACTGCACAAAAACCGGAGCACCGAGGTCCATCATGCGGTTGCGGATCTTTCGCTTCAGGCAGACATCCGAGATCTCGCCGTAGCCTTCGTAGGTCTCACGGGGGCGGTTGCCATTGAGCGGGTCCCCATTGGGGTTTGCGTGGCGGACGGAAAGAACAAGGGCAAAGTCGATCTTATGGTTCAAAGTACTCATAATAGTAGATCCTCCTGTTATTTATTCTTCACTCGGATTGGAATTCTTTTTCGATTCTTCGTTTTCACGTCGGAAGGCCATCAGCTGGCTGGAATAGCCAAGGAGATAAAGTTCGCTCAAGGGTTTGTTGGTGAAGTTTTCTTCACCGAGCTGGTCGATCAGATCCAGCATGAGCTGATAACGGCGTCGGCTGCCGTTTTTGGACTGGATGCGGCTCAGATAGGGCGTGAGCTTGTTTTGCAGCAGAACGGTCGTTTTGGCGGGTCGCTGTACGAACATGACCTGTGCCCGTTCGGCATTCGTTGTACGTTTTTCATCGGTGGTCAGGTTTTGTGCATAGCGTTCGACCTGCTCTGCGCAGGCGAGGATGCGGCCGAACAGATAGCTGCGGTCGCGGCAGGTTTCATCCAATGCCATAGAATAAGATTCTCCTTTCGATCGGTTGTAATAACCGCAGATCAGCGCACAGGCGATGCTGCGGGTCTTGCGGGCTTCCCAGGGCTCCAGCGTGACGCCTGCCGTAGCACGGCGTACAGCGCTTCGCACAAGGTCATAAGGCAGCGGCTTTCGTTCTACCAAACAGGGAACAAGGCGCTCCAAAGTCTGTTGCTTGAGTTTCTGATCGACCTTTTCTCCGTAAGCAGCTTTCGCGATGTCCTCCGGAGCGGGTGCTCCGACAAACGAAAAATGTTCCTGCTTGGGTTTCGTTCCGGGCTGTGCCGGTGCGGGGCGGGAGCGGTATTCCAAAAGCCACACAAAGGTTTTGTGCCAGTCAACGATATTTTCCAGCAGCCGGGAGCCGCTGAGTTCCTGATAATACCGGACCGAAAGGCGGCCTTTGGCACCAGAAGGAGAGTCCAGGATCAGAACGGAAAGCTGGGAGGTGTCGGTCAGCTTCAAGCGGTATCCATGGATCGCCCGATTGAACTGCCGCGCAATGGCCTCGGCGGTGGAAGCTTCCTGTGAGGGCATCAAAGCAAATTCTGGAATCTCCATGTCATCGAGATCATCAGCAGGGGCATTCTGCGCGAGATCATAGGTATCATCGCAAAGCGAGGGAACCGGTTCATCCTGTGTGCCCCAGACCAGAATGGATTCATCACCAAGATTTGTGCCCTGACGGCTGATGAGCCAGCGCAGTGCACTGTGGGCTTCCTGCGTGGTGCGATAGCCGATAGAAAGCGCCTGTCGTGGGTTAAAGAAACGCCCGCGAAAGGTGAAATTCGTTTCGTCGTTGCTGGAAATCAATTTTGCACCATCTCCGGCATTGCGGATCTTTTGTGGGCTGAGCATGGAAATCGCGGTTTTCTCACCAAGAACAGTGCAGTAGTCCTGATCGGTCAACTGTGATTCATAAAAATGCAGGAAACTGTCCCAGAGTTCGGGTGTGCAGGACAAATCAATGTTGTTGACACGAAAACGGATGAACGATTCAGTCTGGTCTCCAGAAGGAATGGCGCGAACGATTTGGGGCGAAGCATCTTTTTCACCTGTATATTTTGCGGGAAGTCTGCCAGTTTCATCTGTGAACAGGATGCCTTTTGCAAGAAGATCGGGAATCAGGCAGCCTTTTTCGAGGTAGTGAAGTACGGCGCAGACCAATGGGTGGGAAAATGGGGAAGAACACCAGCTGAGAAGCTGTTCGTGATATTTCTCCCAGCCGGGCTCCTTTCGCCCACCGTAATCGGAATAATTGGAAGCGATGTATTGAAGTTTGTCGGCAAGTGGGTGAGGTACAATGCCGGAAGTTCGGGCGGATGAGCGTTCGGTGCAGGGGATGATCGTGGTTTGTTCATCCTTACGCAGGACAAAAGCGTTCAGAAAATTGCCGTCGAGGTCGAGCTCTACCTGAATCTGTGCCTGCTGGGTGGTGTGACCGACGGGCAGGAGGGTGGCACGATTGGGTTCCTGCCTGCCGATGAGGTCAGGTTCTGCCCGGCGGATGTACTCATAGGTCTGATAACAGCGTTCCAGCCAGCTCATTCGGAGAACACCTCCTGATAAAGATCATCGCAGCTTTGGAGCGTTTCGTTCAGGATGAAATGCTTGGCCGACTGCTTCCGGATATCGCGGACGACGGGGCACTCTTCCGGGCGGCAGAAGTGGATGATGCCGTTTTCCATCACCGGATACCAGAAACGCTCCTGCATGGTGCCAGTGGTGGTCTCGTCTGCGTAGGTCAGACCATGCAGCATCAGGCCAAGCGGAACAGAGGGAGTGTTGTCGTAAGCACCGGGGCCCTCGCCAAAGGTGCAGGGTTCTACGTAACCCTGACATTCCCGCGTGCCGAGAAAGATGTCCCGCCGCCCGCCGCGTTCCAGCATTCGCTTGGCGATGGCGTAGTGCTTGTTTTCGTTCCGGTCCTGCGCAAGGTCCGGGCGGTGCTCGTTCCACTCAAAGTGGGCGCGCACCTGATATGCAACATCAGACAGATACGTATAGATGGAAAGGTCGTTTTTGCCGTTGCTGTAGTTGATGGGACGGATGCCCTTGGACTGCGTTTCGATCCGGTTCAGGATGCGGACATCGGTAGGGACCCAAATAAATGTGGGCTTCCAATATACGCTTTCCAGAATGCCTTTGAGCGCTTGGTACGTCGGGACGGGGTAACTGCACTTCTCGCCGCCCACGCGGGTAATGGGGTCACTGAAAAGTGCATAGCGTCCGGATACAAGCAGAGTGATGGTGTTGGGATATTGCAAAGAAATTCCTCCTTTTTATCAGAAGATCAGAACCTCCGGTGCAGAGGGCTCGGTCTGGATGCCCTTGATGGAGTCATAACAATTGGACTGCAAAAGATAGACGGCTCCTTTTGCTCCGGGTAGGATCGCATGGGCTTGGTCAAGGCGTCGGAACTCGCTGCTATTGAGCTCTACGGTATAATGCTGTGCCTCACGGAACAGTTCGGGACTCGGATGTTCGGTGGACAAAAATAATGAAACGAGTTTCTGCCCCTGTTCCTGGTACGGCACAATGACGGAGATCGTGTCGCTTTCCAGTGCATGAAATTGCGATTCGGCTGTATCAAATGCTTGAAAAAGCATAACTGGGGAAAGCTGCGGTGCCGAACGGTGGGTTTCCCGATATGCTTTGACACCGGATTTGTTGTCGCTCAGAAGGTCGAGGAGCGTCTGTCCGTCCTGCCCGGTCGGGGCAAGCATCTGGTTCTTCTGACGATCTTCTGAATAATAGGCGTCGTAGTAGGCCTGAATGGAGGCCGGAGAGAGCAGGTCTGTATGAGCAGGCAGGCTGGAAAGCAGACGTTCTGTGGAACGACGCCCCTCATCCAGATCCGGCAGGGAGTCCAGATGTTCTTCGTTCTGTGCGCAGGGGAGCAGATAGACCGGGCGGCAGGACGTTTTACCGTGACGATTGCAGCGTCCGGCGGCCTGTGCGACGCTGGGCAGGCCGGCCATGCCGCGAATGACGCAGTCAAAGCTCAGATCTACACCTGCTTCAATGAGTTGAGTGCTGACACAGATCAGCTTTTGTGCCGGGTGTGGTGAATCCAGATGGGCTTTGATGGCGTCGATCACATCCATGCGGTGCTGCGGGCAAAGATGTGTAGTAAGGCAGAAAAGCTGAACATCCGAACCCAGAAGCGGTTTTAGATGATCGAATACGGCTTCGACCATCCGGCGGGTGTTGAGGATCACGAGCAGAGAATCATTGGTTTGGAGCTTGTCTAACGCAAAATCGGCCAGAGATTCAGCAGAAAAACCGGAATGGTCGAGAATGGGGACGATTTCGGTTCGCTTGAACTGCTCAAAGCGTTTTGCATAATCTGGAACGATGTCCTTGGGAGTAGAAAACAAAAGTGGATAAGCAAGTTGCTCCAGAGGAGGCTGCGTGGCGGTGCAGAGGACGATCGTGCAGCCCATCGCCTGCGAAAGCAGGTTGAGTGCAATATTGAATAAGTAGGTGTGCTGCAAGGGAAGCGACTGGATCTCATCGAAAAGCAAGACAGCGTTGGCCAGTGAGGGCATTCTGCGGGCGTTGCGGCGAGGCGCAGCGAACAGGGTGTTGAGAAATTGAACCATGGTCGTTGCAATGAGGGGCACACCCTGCCAATTCTGCGTTTGTGCCAGAATGGATTCCTGCAGAGTCTCGTCCTGGATGGCGTCCGCGTGATGTTCCAGAACAAGAGCGGAATTGCCGAGCGCCTTCCGGAAATGCCCGGTGTTCTGCCCGATGATCGAGCGATAGGGTGCAAAATAGAAGATCCGGCTGGCATGGGTGTGCTCTGCTGCGTGAATACAGAAACGGAGGCCGGAGTAAGTCTTGCCGCCTCCGGTGGGAACATAGAGCCGGTAAATGCCGGGAGCGGCGTTCTGCCCGGCAGAACGACACTGGTCGGAGATTTCCTGCCGCAGAAAGTCGATCGTGCGGGTTTGTTTCAGGTCCGCAAGAAAATGCTCCACGGTGTTCGAAAGTGCGGGCCAGTGGATTGCCTCGGCGGATGGCAAAGGCGTATTTTCCTCAAAATGGGCGGTGTCGGTCCAATCGGCATCGACCAATGCACCAAATAGATAGCGCTGAACAAGACCGAGCATCATCCGAAACGAAACGCTGTTGGAGTTGTTGTTGCTGAGTTGTTTCCAGAGAGAGGCCATCTCCTTGGCGGCAAGGGCCATTTCCTGCTCAATCTCCTCCTGTGGGATGCACTCGGTGAAAAAGGTTTCACAGCTTTGGGCGTAAAATGGGTCTGCTTTCTCGGAATACATTCGTTCCAGCCAGGGTTCACTGCCGTCTTCCGGGTCAAAAATATCACAGCGCGTTCCGTGATGGCAGCCGATGGCGATGGCGGCGAACTGTGCAGCCAGGCGGTAACTTTTCCGTGTTTCGTTTTTTCCAAAGGCTTCCCAGATCCACCGCATCCCGGCACTGGAATGATTGAGCTTTCCGACGATCGGGGCTCCATAAAGATAGTCTTGAACCTCGTGAGCAGCTTTTCCGAGATCGTGCAGAAGTCCGGTCAGGCGGCCAAGATGTTCCAGGCCAATCTGCTGACAGGCAGCACCGCAGCGTTCACCGACGTTGCGACTGTGTGTTTCCAGAAGCTGGGTGCGTGTTCTGTCGGGTGTCTGATGGGCAATGAGAGGACGTTTCATCCGACATTCCTCCTTTGGGTGATTTTACCATAATGATAGGACGTGGTGCGAACGGTGTCAATCCAATACAAACAACAGAAAAGGATTTTAGCAAAGTGCCTAATTTTACGCAGAAAAAACCGTCTGATTGACGATGTGGGATGGAAATCTTGTGGCCTGCATTCATAATACATTCCATGATATCCCATAAATCGTACTTCCACGCTCCCTTCTCAAAAAATCTTGCCTTTTCCCCAAAAAAGGCTTACAATAGCCTCGGCAAACCGAAAAGACAAAGAAACAATTTCGGAGGACAGAGCAATGGCTTGTACTACAATTTTAGTCGGCAAAAACGCATCATACGATGGCTCCACCATGGTCGCCCGCAACGACGATTCGGGTTCGGGGCATTTCACGGCCAAAAAGTTCGTGGTCGTGCAGCCGGAGGAGCACCCGGCCGTCTATCGGTCGGTGATCTCCCATGTGGAGGTGCCGCTGCCCGGCCATGCGCTGCGGATGACGGCCATGCCCAACGCGGTGGAAGGCGAGGGCATCTGGGCGGCAGCGGGAGTCAATGCGGCCCATGTGGGCATGACGGCCACCGAGACCATCACGTCCAACCCGCGCGTTCTGGGTGCAGACCCGCTGGTGGTGTACCAGCCCGCCAAAGGGGAACGGCCGGAAGTACCCGGCGGCATCGGCGAGGAGGACATCGTCTGCCTCGTGCTGCCCTATATCCGCACGGCCCGCGAGGGCGTGGTGCGCCTGGGCGAGCTGCTCCGGACGTACGGCACCTATGAGATGAACGGCATCGCGTTTCAGGATGTGAACGAGATCTGGTGGCTGGAGACCATCGGCGGCCACCACTGGATGGCCCGCCGTGTGCCGGACGACAGCTATGTCGTGATGCCCAACCAGCTCGGCATCGACAGCTTCGACTTTGCCGACGCCTGCGGCGCACAGGAAAACTACATGTGTTCGGATGACCTGAAGGCCTTTGTGGACAAGCACCACCTCGACCTCTCGCTGGACGGCAGCTTCAACCCGCGCGATGCCTTCGGCAGCCACGACGACGCCGATCATGTGTATAACACACCGCGCGCCTGGTTCATGCTGCGGCATCTGAACCCCAACACCTGGGTCTGGGAAGGCCCCGATGCAGACTATACCCCGCATTCGGACGACCTGCCCTGGTGTATGGTCCCGGAGCGGAAGATCACACCGGAAGACGTGAAATACCTGCTGTCTTCGCACTATCAGGGCACTCCGTATGACCCGTATGCCGCCTATGGCGACCAGAAGAGCAAGGGTGCCTACCGTACGATCGGCATCAACCGCAACAGCTTCATGGCGCTGACCCAGATGCGCCCGGATCTGCCGGAGGAGTTCCGCACGGTGGAGTGGATCGCCTATGCGTCCAACGCCTTCAACACGATGGTGCCGTTCTATGCCAATGTGGACACTACCCCGGCCTACCTCGCCTGCACCACCGGCGAAGTCTCCACCGAGAGCTTTTACTGGGTCAGCCGGATGATCGCTGCCATGGCCGATGCCGCTTACGGCAAGTCCATCTTCCATGTCGAGCGCTACGAGGAAGGCGTCCTCTCCGCCACACGCGCTCTGCTGAACGCCTACGATGAAAAACAGGCCCAGGAGGCCGACCCGGCCCGCCGTGCCACTCTGCGCACGGAGGCCAACGAGGCCATCGCCAGAGAGCTGAAGGCCCGCGCCGCCGATACGCTGAACAAGGTTCTCTTTGAACTGAGCTGCAATATGAAGAATGCCTTCTCCCGCTCGGATGCCTGAGCAGACAAATGAAATAAGAAAATAAAAAGGGAGCGCCTCCGCACAGAAACTGTTTTGTGCGGGGGCGCTCCTCGTTGTGCCGGGAACAGCATTTCATATGAAACTCCAATGCAGAAAACGCAGAATGACGGATATAAATCATAAAGAAAATGATTTTTTGTATGCGTTTCATATTTTTTTGGGGGGGGGAGGAAAAAATGAAAAAACATGGAGGAAAACATTGACAAATAGCTAAAAAAGGTGATATTCTATGAACGAGGCTTTATACCTCGGATGTCATTGTACCCTGAGGAGGGGAAAAACTTTTTGAAACGATATGACCAGGCAGGAAAAGCAAAGTGGCTGATCCTGGTCATTGCGGCAGGTATCCTTCTGCTGGGTGTGATCCTGTATGCAGGGGGACGCTGGCTGGAGACCAGGAGCGTTGAAGAAGCACGCGGGGATCTGACCCAGACGGAAGCGGTAGAAACGCAGGAATACAACGGCGTCACATACCAGCGCCGGGAGGGGCTGACCTCCGTCCTTGTGATGGGCGTGGACCATGACAGTGCTGTGGAGAGCGAGGGCGCTTACCAGGGTGGCCAGGGAGATTTCCAGCGGCTGATCGTCATCGATCCGGAACGCCAGGTCATCCGTCAGTTGAAGATCGACCGGGATACCATGACAGAATGTACCGTGCTGGGCTACCTTGGCAGCCCCATTGGCACCAAAGAAATGCAGATCAGCCTTGCGCATGGCTTCGGCGATGGTAAGGAGGAAAGCTGCGAATATGCCCGTGAGGCAGTGGAAGGTCTTCTGCTGGGAGAATCCATTGATTTTTACGTGGCCATGAACATGGATGGCATCTCGGAGCTGAACGATCTGGCAGGCGGTGTCACCGTGACATTGGAGGATGATTTCTCCTCCATAGACCCTGCAATGACCAAGGGCACGACCCTGACGCTGCATGGGGACCAGGCCGAGACCTTTGTCCGCAGCCGGATGACGGTCGGAGATGGGACCAACGCCAGCCGCATGGAACGCCAGGAGGCGTTCCTTTCCCAGCTGGCTTCGCAGCTGGGAGAAAAGATCCGTGCCAGTGAGCAGTTCACGGCGGATCTGTACGACGCCCTGCAGCCCTATCTGGTAACGGATATGGCGCGCGGACGGATCATCAATGAGACATGGAATGCCAGAGCGTATACGCTGGAGGAGCCGTGTCAGATCACAGGAGAACACAGAGTGGCAGAGGATGGCTTCACGGAGTTTTATCCGGATGCGGATTCCATCCGGCAGGCCGTGCTGGAGCTGTTCTGGGAGCCTGTGGAAACGAACTGAAGTGAGTGCCTTTTCCGGCATTTGCGATAAAGGCTGCATCTATAAGGGGTGTGGTTAAGGCGTGAAAGGAGTTTTTATTATGAAAATGAAACGTGTTGCAAGTGTGGTTCTGACGGGCGCACTGGTCCTGAGCATGGGCGTTGCTGCTTTTGCAGCGACTCCCAGCAAGACCGTTGCCGATGAGGTCAAGGCTGTGGCTTCTGTTGAGACCACCGGTTTCGATCGCGTTGAGATCAAGACCGAGGAGACCGAGGCTACCATCGCTCAGTCTGCTGCGGTCGTGAAGGAGCTGGCTGCTGCTCCGGCAGAGCTGAGCACTGCTGTGGGTGCAACGAAAGAGGAGCAGGTGGAGATCACGGCCGTTCAGACCGTGACGGTCGCCGAGACCCCGCTGTTCAACCGCACCACCGTTACCGTGACCCTGAGCAGCGCTGTTGTGGAGGCTGCTTACAAGGAGAACGAGGAAGTGGCCGTTGTGGTCATGGTCCCTGTCGTGGACAAGGACGGCAATGTGACCTATGAGAAGATGGTCGTCACCGGCGTTGTGAAGGGCGGCAAGGTCCAGGTCAAGCTGACCGGCGCACAGCTCAAGAAGATCGGCAAGAAGAGCGTGACCATGGTTGCAACCAAGAAGACTGCAAAGGTCTGAGTTTGAGAAAGCACCTTTTGTAGGTTTACAGAAGGCAGTGGCATCTGCTGCCACTGCCTTCTTTCCATTTTAGAATCAATCAGAGGGAGAACGAAACTGTGTCAGATTACCAGATGCCCCCCAAAGAGGTGAACTTGTCCCAGCCCGTTGAAAGCGACGAGGAGACCATTGACCTCCTGGAGCTGCTTTATGCGCTGCTGGGAAAGTGGCGGGAGATCGCAGCAGCGACTGTGGCCTGCGCCCTGATCGCGGCCATTGGGGTGCTGTTTTTTGTGACGCCCAAGTATCAGGCGTCGTCCACCATTTACGTCATCAGCCGGAAAGACTCGGCCATCAACATCTCCGACCTGCAGATCGGCACGGCCCTGACCGATGACTATATCCAGGTCTTTCATATGTGGGAGGTGCAGGAGAAGGTGATCTCCAACCTGGACCTGCCCTATACCTACAACCAGCTGGATGGGATGCTCTCTGTGACCAATGCCTCCAACACCCGGATGCTGGAGATCACCGTGACGTCGGAGTCTGCGCAGGAAGCAGCAGACATCGCCAATGAGTATGCTACCGTGGTGCGGGACTACATTGCCAAAAAGATGGCAACGGACAAGCCCTCCATCATGTCCACAGCACTGGTTCCTACGGCGCCGGTCAGCCCGAACAAGACCAAAAGCATCCTGCTGGGAGCATTGCTGGGCTTTGTGGCCAGTGCAGGTGTCGTTGTTGTGATGACATTGCTGGATGACACCTACAAGACGACGGAGGACATCAAGAAATACACCGGCCTGGTGACGATGGCGGTGATCCCGCTGGAAAAGGGCGATGAGCCAAAACACCAGAGGGCAGACAAGCAGATCGGCCTGAAGCTGCCGGGAGGGAAAACGCTGTGAACAGACTTGAATTTCGAAAACTTCCCCAGTTGAGCTACCCGGTCAATGAGGCCTTCAACACCCTTTCCACCAATGTCTCCTTTTTGGGTCGGGATATCAAAAAGATCATGCTTACCAGTTCCCACGCATCCGAGGGCAAGAGCTTTACCAGCCTTACGCTGTGCCGGAAGCTGGCAGAGCGAGGCAAGCGGGTGGTCCTGGTGGATACGGACCTGCGGCGGAGCATGATCACCACTGTTTATGGGGTGCAGTTTGCGCCGGGTTCCAAAAAGCAGGGTCTGTCTCACTATCTGGCCGGCATTGCCGAAAAGGAGGAAGTCCTGTTCCACACCAACGTTCCGGGCATGGACTTTATCCCTATGGGCCACGAACTGCTGAATCCCATCCCGCTGCTGAGCTCTGAGCGGTTTCAGAACCTGCTGGATGGACTGGCAGAGCAGTACGATTACGTGATCGTGGATGCGGCTCCGGTGGGCGTGGTCATTGATGCTGCGGAGATCGCCAAGGTCTGCGATGGCATTCTGCTGGTGGTGAGCTACAATCAGGTCCACCGGCAGGAGCTGATCGACGCCAAAAACCAGTTGGAACAAACGGGCTGCCCCATCCTCGGCACCATCCTCAATCAGGTGGATTACGAGGGCTTTGCCAACAAGAAGTATTATTACAAATCGCATTATTCCAGTTATTACAAGGCCTACGAAAAAGAGGCAGAAGAAAAGAAGAGCTGAACGCATGACAGAACAGTTTTTGGATCTGCATACGCATGTGGTCTATGGAGTGGACGATGGTGCCCGCACAGAAGAACAGATGCGGGCAATGCTGGACGCAGCTGCCGCCAACGGCATCACCACATTGGTGGCCACCACCCACGCGACACCGGGCCTGGAGGAGTTTCCACAGGAGCGCTACCAGCGCCACCTGGATGCAGCGCAGGCCTATTGTCAACAGCAGGGGTATGGATTGCGGCTGTACCCCGGTGCGGAGCTGCTGTACAACCCCATGCTGCGGGATGCGGCCAGAGAAAACGGCCTGCCCACGCTGGCCGGTACGGATTGGGTGCTGATGGAGTTTTTACCGCAGACTTCCGCCAAAGAGCTGGAAAACGGGCTGGAAGAAGTGGCTGTGTGCGGCTACTCCATTCTGATGGCCCATGTGGAGCGCTACCATTGCCTGGAATCGCGGGGCCTGCTGGAAAAGCTGAAGACCCGGTATCCTGTGGCCTGCCAGATGAACGGTTCCACGGTGCTGGAGCCGGGCAGCTTTTGGAAGCGGCGGCGGGTGGAACGCTGGCTGAGCAGTGGTGTCATTGATGTGGTAGCATCGGATGCACATAACACCACGTCCCGGCCGGTCAATCTGCGGGAAGCCTATCAAAAGCTGAAGCTCACCTTCGGCGAGGAAACAGCGGACCGTTTGACCGGGCGCAGCGGCCCATGGAAGGAATTCCGGGACGCCTTAGCGCAACAAAAAACGACTTGACGATCCAGCAAAGTGCTGGGGACCGCTTCCTTCTGCAAAATGCGTAGCATGTTGGGAGCAGATGTGCAAGACGCAGAAAAAGCAAAACAGCGGCAGTTTTCCAAATTGGAAAGCGGCCGCTGTTTTTTGAAATCAATCTTGTTAGAATTTGCTAAAATTCTTTGAACTTATTTGCACAAAAAACTCTAGATGCAAAATTGTTGCATCTAGAGCAAAAATAAAAAATCACACCCCCGATGCGCCGTAGTTTGCCAGCACACGGGCGGAGGGATCGTTGACGTTGCAGCCGGGCCATGCCTTGTTGGGCATCCAGAAATCGACGATGGTGCGGCTCTGGTCGTGGTAGTATTTCTCGAAGATCTCGCGGTAGAACAGGCTCTCCTTGGTGAACGGCATGCAGTGGGCCGAATAGTTTGCCCGGCGGAGCTGGAACTCCTCGTCGGTGTAAAGGCTCTCGGTATACTCCTTGATGTCGTCTACCATGCTGTGGCCCACGGCGTCGGAGAAGGCGGCCTTTTCACGCCACAGGATCTCCGGCGGCAGCCAGTCGCCCTCGAAGGCTTTGCGCAGCAGGTACTTGCCCTTGCCGTAGCTGTTCAGCTTCTTTTCGGGGTCAATGGCCATCACATAGCGGACGAAGTCCAGGTCGCCGAAGGGCACACGGGCCTCGATGCTGTTGGAGGAGATGCAGCGGTCGGCGCGGAGGACATCGTACATATAAAGCTCGCGGATGCGCTTCTGGCTCTCCTGCTGGAAGGCGTCGGCGGTGGGGGCATAGTCGGTATACTTGTAGCCGAACAGCTCATCGGAGATCTCGCCCGTCAGAAGGACGCGGACATCGGTCTGCTCGTGGATGGCCTTGCACAGCAGATACATGCCCATGCTGGCGCGGATGGTGGTGATGTCCCAGGTGCCCAGCAGGCGGATGACCTCTTCCAGGCTCTGGAGGACCATCTCCCGGTTGATGATGACCTCGTGATGCTCGCTGCCCAGATAGTCGGCGGTCTGGCGGGCATACTTCAGGTCGATGGCGTCGGTGTCCATGCCGATGGCAAAGGTGCGGATGGGCTTGCCCAGCTTTTTGGCTGCGATGGAGCAGACCAGCGAGGAGTCCAGACCGCCCGAAAGCAGGAAGCCGACCGGTGCGTCGGCGTCCAGACGCTTTTCCACACCGGCGATGAGCTTTTCGCGGATGTTGGTCAAGGTGGTCTCCATGTCGTCTTCCATGGGGGCGGGCACATCGGCGATGTCCTCATAGCGGACGAAGCGGCCGTCACAGTAGTAGCTGCCAATGGGGAAGGGCCGGATGTCGTCGCACCAGCCGATGAGGTTCTGCATCTCGGACGCGAATGCGATCTGGTGGCTGGACTTGGAGTAGCCGTAGAACAGCGGGCGGATGCCGATGGGGTCGCGGGCCGCGATGAGGCGGTCCTTGCGGGAATCGTAGAGGATGAGGGCGAACTCGGCGTCCAGATGGCGGAACATGTCGAGGCCGTACTCATAATAAAGCGGCAGCAGGATCTCGCAGTCGCAGTCGGACTGGAACTTGTAGCCCCGGCGCTTCAAAATCTCTTTTTCAAAGCGGAAGCCGTACAGTTCGCCGTTGCAGACCACACAGTCGGCTCCGCGGTAGAACGGCTGCATCCCTTCGGGCGTCAGGCCCATGATGGCCAGCCGGCCAAAACCCATCAGGCCGAACGGCCCTTCCACGACCCGCTGGTCGTCCGGGCCGCGCATCACGGTGCGCAGCAGATAATCCTTGAACTTGGCGGCACTCAGATCGTGCCCGGTGTAACCCATTACACAACACATATTTCTTACCCCTCTCAAGTGACCGCTCCGTCATTGCTTGGCAATGCCGCCTTTCCGGATCGGAGCGGTCTCAAATAAAAAAATACGGCAGCCTTCATCCCATTTTGCTAGGACGAATGCTGCCGTATCCGTGGTGCCACCTAAATTACCGACACGCTGGGCATGTCAGTCACTTTTGTGCGCTCTCCCCGTTGAAAGCACTGCCGCGATAACGAGCGGCGCACGTCTGCCCCTACTTGCCGCCTGGCGCGGGTTCAGGGGGAAGCTCACGGGGGTTCGTTCGGGTCCGGCTCTCTGCGCGGCTCACACCTGCCCGCGCTCTCTGAAAAAGAGCGGTTGGACCTTACTTTTCCCGGTCAACGCTTTTCTTGCCTGAATTGTATCACGGCTTTTTGTCCGTGTCAACAGCCGAATTTGAATTTTCTGCGGTTTGTTCAGCCTGCTCATTTTGCTGCGCACAGCGGCGGCAAAGTCCGTACAAAACGCTTCCCTCGCACTGGAGCGTAAAGCCGTGTTCAGCCATCAGATGGGCGCGCACCTCGTCCATGAAGTGGCAGTCCAGGTGATAGATCCGCCCGCACTGCACACATTTGAGGTGCAGATGCTCCCGGCAGTGCCGTCCTTCGTCCACATACTGGAACACGGCTTTTTCGCCCTTGTCGGCGACGTATTTCATGATGCGCTGTTCGCCCGCCAGCTTGTCGAGGTAGCGGTAGACTGTGGTGGGGTTGGGGCTGGCGCCCTCGGCCTCCAGATGTTCCAGAATATTCGACGCACTGACCGCGTGCTGCCGGTTGTTGATGAGGTAATCCAGGATGAGCTGCCGGGTTTTGGTGTTGTATCCGCCGCGACCTGCCATGATATCCGCCTTCCTTTCCGCATCAAGTGTATCACAATTTATCCTTCGATGCAAAACAAGATGGGAGAGTTGGTGACAAGCACAAAAAACTTTGTGAATAATGCAAGAAAATACGGCAGAATATCTGTGCAAAACGGAAAAGCTCCCAATCTTTTGGAAAAACTCTTGTAAAGATTGACAAGTTGTGTGATAATATTCGTATGAGATGAGTTGGATTATTTCAGGGATACAAGCTGCCTTTTGGGCGGCTTTGCGTTGTTTGAGACGAACATCGGAACATCGGAATGAAATGATCTGTTCGGTTAGGAGATTGGAAAGATGAAAGAGATGGAACAGCAGGCAAAGCAGAGCTTGAAGCTCCAGGCCTACCAGTACCTGAAAACAAAGATCCTGAACTGTGAGTACCGTCCCAATGAGTTTCTCAACGAGCAGAAGCTCTGTGCGGAGATGGGAAATATCAGCCGCACCCCAATGCGGGATGCGTTGGGCCGGTTGGAGCAGGAGGGCCTCATCACCATCCTGCCCAAAAAGGGCCTGATGGTCTCCGGCATCACGGAGGAGGATGTGCACAGCATGTTCGAGATGCGCCTTCTGGTGGAGCCGTATGCGCTGCGCAATTACGGCAACCTGATCCCCCGGCAGGCACTGGAAGACTATAAAGAACTGATGCACCACCCGGACCGCATCGACGACTTCTGCAAGTCGGACGACGATTTCCATGAGCTGCTGATGAGCAGCCTGCCCAACAAGTACCTGCGCTCGGCCTATGACCGCATCACCGGCCTGAACACCCGGTTCCGTATCATGACCGGCAAGGTGAGCATGATCAATCAGGACCAGACCTGCGAGGAGCATCTGCACATCCTGGATGCGGCCCTGAACGACAACTGGGACACCGCCGCCGATGCGCTGCAGCACCATCTGGAGCTGGCCCGCGATAAGGCCGAAGGCGTTATCAAGGTCATCCGGCTGTGGTAAGACTTACCCTCTCAGGCGCTCCGCGCCAGCTCTCCCAGAGGGCGAGCCACTGGCGAGCCGGTTCTGGTCGTGCTGGATGAGCAACGTTTCTTGGAATCATAAAATAGAGTGCTCCGCTGTTTCGATTTACAGCATCCGTACAAACGCTCTTTTGTCAGAGCCATTGTATCGATGCCGTTGGTCTTGACGACGGAGCACTTTTGTTTCCAATTCAAATTGCTTTCAGCATCCAGCAGAGCCTGTCCGGCCTGCCAAGGGCTCCCCCATCGGGGGAGCTGTCAAACCCACAGGGTTTGACTGAGAGGGCGTTTTTTGCACAAAAACAGCACATTTGTCCAGAAACAGTGGGATATGTATAAAAAATTCATAAAAATCATAAGAATTTGACATTGCATAGTTTTTAACAATGTGGTAAAGTAAAAAGCAGAGAGACCCGGCTGAAAACGGGTACAATGATTTGGAGGATCGTAATTATGGCTGATCGTATCGTACTGAATACCATTTCCTACCATGGCCACGGTGCCATCGAGAACATCGTTCCCGAACTGACTGCCCGCGGCTACAAGAAGGCGTTCGTCTGCTCCGACCCCGACCTCATCAAGTTCGGCGTGACCAAGAAAGTCACCGACCTGCTGGATGCGGCAAACTTTGCCTACGCTGTGTACAGCGAGATCAAGCCCAACCCTACCATCGCCAATGTGCAGGACGGCGTGGCGGCCTTCAAGGCTGCTGAGGCAGACTGCATCGTGACCATCGGCGGCGGCTCTTCCATGGACACCGCGAAGGCCATCGGCATCATCATCAACAACCCGGAGTTCGCGGATGTCCGCTCTCTGGAAGGTGTCGCGCCCACCAAGAAGCACGCCGTCTTCACCATCGCTGTGCCCACCACCGCCGGTACGGCGGCCGAAGTCACCATCAACTACGTTATCACCGACGTCGAGAAGAAGCGCAAGTTCGTCTGCGTCGATACCAACGACATCCCGGAGATCGCCGTCGTGGACCCCGATATGATGTCCTCCATGCCCAAGGGCCTGACCGCTGCCACCGGTATGGATGCTCTGACCCACGCCATCGAGGGCTACATCACCAAGGGCCACTGCACCATCTCCGATATGTTCCATCTGGAAGCCATCAAGCTCATCAGCGAGAACCTGCGCGGCGCTGTCCAGAACACCCCGGAAGGCCGTGAGGGCATGGCTCTGGGCCAGTACATCGCCGGCATGGGCTTCTCCAACGTCGGTCTGGGCATCGTCCACTCCATGGCACACGGCCTGTCCGCTCTGTATGACACCCCGCACGGTGTGGCCTGCGCCATCCTGCTGCCGGTCGGTCTGGAATACAACAAGAGCGTGGCCGGTGAGCGCTACCGCGCTGTCGGCAAGGCCATGGGCGTCCAGGGCATCGACGAGATGAATGACGCCGAGGCAGCTGATGCCACCATCGCCGCCGTCAAGCAGCTGAGTGCAGATGTGGGCATCCCCACCAACCTGCACGGCATCCTGAAGGAAGAGGACATCCAGTTCCTGGCAGAGTCCGCTTACGCCGACGCCTGCCGCCCCGGCAACCCGCGTGACACCAGCGTGGAAGAGATCGTGGAGCTGTACAAAAGCCAGCTGTAACCCGCTCCGGTCCGGCCTGCAGTAACATCCAAAACCTCAAAATGCCATCTTCGGCCGCAGCGCCGGAGGTGGCTTTTTTGCGGTTCGGGCTTGTCAAGCGCCCCGAAACCGGGTACAATCAGAGTATACTTTGTTTCAGGAGGGCAGCAGCCAATGGAATTGAATTTCTATACTCTCAGCGTCATCTATCTGGTCTACTCGTTTTTGGGCTGGGTGGGGGAGACGGTCGTAGCCACCGCCAAAGGCCGCCGGTTCACCAACCGCGGTGTGGCATCCGGCCCGTTCTGCTTCGTCTACGGCACAGCGGGCGTTCTGCTGGCCGTGGGTCTGGCCGACCTGCGCAACAACTGGTTCGCGCTGTTCGCGGGCAGTTTTCTGATCGCGACCGTGGTCGAGTGGATCACGGCGAAACTGCTGGAACGGGTGCACCACCGCCGCTGGTGGGATTACTCCGATAAAAAATTCAACCTGGACGGCTACGTCTGCCTGCAATATTCTGCCCTGTGGGGCGTGCTGGGCGCAGTAGCAGTCCGCTGGGGCAACGACCTGCTGTTGCGGTTCTGTGCCTGGCTGCCGCCGCTGCTGCTCCACATCGCGGTATGGGTCAGCATGACGGTCGCCGTGCTGGACCAGATCGGTGCGGTGGTGGTCGTGGGGCAGTATGCCGCCAGACACCCCCGGCTGGAACAGCTGGGGCAGGAGCTGGGCAAGGGCACCGACCGGCTGCAGCAGAAGATCGCCGCCCGCGTCGAGCGCCGCATCCAGCGGGCCTACCCCGCAGCGGCCCGCCCGGAGCCGACCACCAGCGCCGAAAAGGCGATGAGTGTATCCGACCTGGTCTGGCTGTTCGTGGTGGGGGCCTTCCTCGGTGATGTGGTGGAAACCCTGTTCTGCCGCATCACGGCCGGTGTCTGGATGAGCCGGTCGAGCCTGGTGTGGGGCCCGTTCAGCGTGGTGTGGGGGCTGGCGCTGGTGCTGGCCGCCGTCCTTCTGCGGGGCAGCGAGCACCAGAGTGAGAGCCGCATCTTCTGGTTCGGCGTCATCCTCGGCGGTGCGTATGAGTATGTGTGCAGCGCCGTCACCGAGCTGCTGTTCGGCACCGTGTTCTGGGATTACAGCGGCTTCAAGTTCAACCTCGGCGGGCGCATCAACCTGTTGTATTGCTTCTTTTGGGGCATTGCAGCGGTGACCTGGATGCGGTACGGCTACCCGCTGGTGGCAAAGTGCATGGGAAAGCTGAAATCCCGCATCCGCCCCTGGATGACGGCGGCGCTGGCCGTCTTTATGGCAGTGAATATGCTGGTGTCAGCGCTTGCGCTGGCCCGGTACGATGCCCGCACCAGCGGCGTGGAGGCGGCGAACCCCGTCGATGTGGTTCTGGATGCGCACTTTGACAATGCCCGGATGGAGCGCATCTATCCCAATGCGAAAAAAGTCTCTTCTCATGCCCGGTGAGAGACTGCACAGCAAGAAATACAGGGCTGTTCGAAAAAGGAGAAAACGATGCTGATCCCGGTTTTGCTGTTCGCGATGGGCTGACCGCTGCCCGGATAACATGAAAGCCCCCGCCGTTCGTCGGCGGGGGCTTTCTGTGTCGCAGGAAAAGTTACTGCTGTGCAAAGATCTTTACGTCGTCCTTGTCCATGAAGGCGGCACCGGCGAAACCAGCAGCTTCGAGCTGACCCAGCTGTTTGCCGAGTTTCTTGCCCTGGGGCAGGATGGTGACTTCGTAGTTGTCGCGCAGAGCGGCGGCTTTGGCGAGGACGGCGGGGAAGTCTGCCTCCTTGCCGTAGAGCAGGGCAATCTTCTGCTTGGCACCGGGGATCTGATACCCCTGTTCCAGCAGGATGCCGCAGACGCGCTCGAAGCCGATGGAGAAGCCGACAGCGGGCACCTTGGTGCCCAGGAACTTGCCGATCATGTTGTCGTAACGGCCGCCGCCCGCCACGGCACCGCTGAACTGCGGGCAGGTGATCTCAAACACCATGCCGGTGTAGTAGCCCTGACCGCGGACGAGGCTGGGGCAGTAGGCCACAGCGAAGCGGCCGTCGGCGATGGCGTTGGCCGTGGCGAGAACATACTTCAGATCGTCGGCGATGGCGGGGTCGGCGCAGCGGGAAGCGACGGCATCCAGCGTGACGTCACCGGCGGCGATGAAGTCGGCCAGTGCCTGGATGGCGTTCTCCGGCAGCTGCTTTTCGGTCAGCTCGGCCTTGACGCCCTCGGCACCAATCTTGTCCATCTTGTCGAAGGTGATGCAGACGGAATCCAGCGTATCGGCGGCAAAGCCCATGCTCTCCAGCATCCCGCGCAGGATGCGGCGGTCGTTGATGTTGACCGTGAAGCCGGTGAAGCCGATGCGCAGCAGGGCGCGGGCCGTCACGTCGATGAGCTCGACCTCGGCGTTGGGGGATTCGTCGCCCAGAATGTCGATGTCGCACTGGACGAACTCGCGCAGACGGCCCTTCTGGGGGCGCTCCGCGCGGAAGACGCGGTCGGTCTGGATGACCTTGAAGGGGTGGGGGAGCTTGTCCTTGTTGGCCGCATAAAAGCGGCTCAGGGGCAGGGTCAGGTCGTAGCGCAGACCCATGTCGGACAGCTGCTTCGGGTCGCCGGAGTCCAGCGCGCTGGTCAGCTTATCGCCGCGCTTGAGCACCTTGAAGATAAGGTTCAGGTTGTCGCCGCCGTCGGATTTGTCCAGATTCTCCATATCCTCCAGCATGGGGGTGGAGATGCGCTCGAAGCCGGAGGCGCGGTAGGTCTCCAGAATTTTGCCCTGAATGTAGTCGCGCAGGGCCTGCTCGGCGGGAAGAAGGTCCCGCATGCCCTTTAATGCCTGTGTTTTCATGGATGATCCTCTCTCTATACCCTCTCAGTCACGCTTCGCGTGCCAGCTCCCCCAAAGGGGGAGCCATTGGCATGTCGGGCAGGTCTGCACGTTGTCGCCTTCGGCTCTTACGCGGCTGAGCCTTGTCCTCATGGGCAGCATCTGCCTGCCCTTTGCCGCAAGGCCCACGGCTTTTCGGAAGGATGGGCCTGAGCAGCCAGCAGGGCCAGAACCGGCCCGCCAGAGGCTCTCCCTTTGGGAGAGCTGGCGCGAAGCGCCTGAGAGGGTTATTCTTTTCATAGTACCTACAATTATAAAAGAATCTGCTCGTTTGTCAATCAAAAAGGGCAGACTAAGGGCAGAGGTGATGCAAAAATGCAGCAGTTTTCTGCAAAACATCCGTGGGCCATCCTGGCGGCGGGGGCCGCCATTCAGGTGTTGACGGGCCTGCCCGCCGCGTGGGGCGTATTCCAGCAGCCGGTGATGGACGAGTACGGTCTGAGCGAGCAGGGGGCCGGGTATGCGTTCGGCCTCCTGATCGCGGCGTTCGGCGTCGGGTGCGTGATCGGCGGCTTTTTGCAGGACCGGAAAGGCCCCCGGTGCGCTGCGCTCTGGGGTACGGCCCTGCTCTGCGGCGGTTTCTTTGCGGCGGCGCTGCTGCCGGGGGAGAAGGGCGGTTTTTTCTTTGGGGCGTTCAGCATCCCGGCGGGGCTGGGCACGGCGTTTCTGTATCCGTCCATCCAGTCCTGCGCCCAGAAATGGTACAAGGGCCGCAAGGGGCTGGCCACCGGCGTCATCGGGGGCGCGGTGGGCCTGTCCGGCGCATTCCTCACCGTCTTCGTCCGGACGGCGCTGAAGGGCTTCGGGCCGGTGCAGGGCATCCGGGGCGCGTTCTGGGCGCTGGGGGCATTGACCCTTCCGGTCTGTCTGGCGGGCAGTCTGCTGCTCGTTGACCCGCCGCCCGAAAAGCAGCGGCCGGAAGAGCAGGGCCGGGGCAGGAACGCCCCGCCGCTCGACCTGGCCCCCTTGCAGATGCTGGGCACGAAGCAATACTGGCTCTGCGCGGGGGCGGTCTGCTGTTCCACCCCGGCGGTGCTGCTGTTCAGCCCCATCATCTTGAAGCTGGGCATGGAGCGGGGGCTGGATGAGCGCGCGGCGCTGTGGAGCGTGGTGCTGGGCAGTGTGGGCAGTGCGGCCGGGCGGCTGCTGATGCCCCTGCTCAGCGATAGGATCGGCCGCCGCCCGACCGATCTGCTCCTGTTCGCGGCGTCGTTCGTGCTGTCCGGCGTGTTTCTGTTTGCGCAGGGGTGGGCCGTGGCGGCAGTGTATGCCAGCCTGACCTTCTGTTACTCGGCGCTGGCGGCGGTTCTGCCTGCCCTTTCCACCGACCTGTTCGGTCTGCCCCACGCGGGGGTGAACTACGGTTTTCTGGCCCTGGGGCAGAGCGTGGGCAGCCTGGCGTTCCCCTTTGCGGCCAACCTCTGGGGGCTGGAGACCGGGCGGCACTGGCTGGCCATCGGCGGGGCGGCGGCAGGCTTTGCAGCCATCTGGGCCTTGCAGCCGGTCCAACGGCAAAAACCACCAAAGAAAAACTGAACCTTTTGACAGACCTGACAAAAAAATATCAAACGAAACGGGAAAAGCATAAAATGTGGCAGTTAGCTACAAATAACCATCAAAAACTTTGTAGAAAAATTGTCGGAAACGTCTTGAAAATTGCGAAAATGTCCTCTATAATGAAACTATGCGTGGTAGTACTGGGCGTACCGATGAGAGCGGCGGGCCCGGTCGAATGCAAACGGCAGGGGAGCCCCCCTGCTGCGTGGCATCAATTTGTCAAAAGGAGAGTATGATTATGACCTATTCGCAGCAAGTACA
>OLRF01001244.1_pt1 | contig 27348 bp, 20 predicted proteins | sample 1672061 | NCBI WGS metagenome assembly OLRF01 (sample SAMEA3136641, study PRJEB25190) | human gut metagenome | reverse complement strand
CCGGGCCGCAGAAGAGGTCTGAAATTTCCGTTGTTGACAGTCGGGCGGAAAGTTCGGTTGAAGCAGAAGGCACGGGCGCAAACGCATTCATGGCCTGGATCAACAGTTCCGTTTCTGCCGTTTGCCGGCAGACGGGAGTATTTCGGCTGAACGCAGTTTCTTTTTCGGCAAAAAACGGATCGTTAACAGTATCCAAACAATAACTGTACTGATCTGCCTGTCCGATTTGTCCGGCGATTGCGGTTAGTTCCGCAGTCGAAAGGCCTGCATATGCCGGATAGCGGGTGCCGCTGTCAACGAACTTTTCCCCGTTCCATTTCAGCACTTGTCCGTCCGGCTGCCATATGGTCGGAATGTTGTTTGCGGCCGAACGGCCGTTTTCGGTAACGGCGGCGCCTTTCAAAATGACTTTGTTGCCGTTGTATCCGTATAAAATGAGGTCGCTGCCGGAAATTTGCGAATCAACAATGCCGCCGGTGCAGTTGACAGTATCGGATCCGGAATATTCATAAACGGTAACAACGGAATTTTTGCTGCCGACCATCAAAATATCTTTGTCATCATTAATCCCCAAATAGACAATATCGTTTCCGCTTCCCGGAGATATCTGGTCTTTCCCCGCACCGGCTTTAATATAGTCATCTCCCTCGTCTCCGTAAATTATGTCCTGACCGTTGCCGCCGTAGACCGTGTCTTTTCCTTTGCCGCCGTAATATTCGTTTTTACCATTACCGAGGCAGATGAGGTTTTCGTCTGTTTCCAGATCGTGACCGCGGCCGCCGTCAACATAATCATTGCCGTCTCCGCCGTGAAATTCGTCGGAACCCATACCGAGATAAATTTTGTTGTTGCCTTCAGCGGTTACGATATCCTGGCCGTTGCCGCCGTAATACTTGTTTTCTCCGCCGCCGAGATTAATGACGTTTTTGTCGGCGCGCATATCTGACATGGAAGCGCTCGTGATGTTGCTTGTGGTCAGAAAACCGGCTTTGGCAGCGGCGGAACGGGCGGCGGAATAGTCGATTGAGCCGGCATAAACCAGATCGTTGCCGTCACCGCCGGTGTAAGTGTCGGAACCGGCGCCCAGTAAGACGGTATTGTCGCCGGCAAGAGAAACGACGTTGTCATCCGCGGCGCTGCCGACATATAAATCGTTGCCGCCGCCCAGATTGGCAAATTTTTTGATGCCGTTTTTTTCTCCGGTACCGGAACCGGCATCAACAATGTCGTTGCCGTTGCCGGCGATTATGGTGTCGTTGTCTCCCCGCCCGGCCACAATATAGGAATCGTTGTCGCCGACGTCTTCAATATAGTTGCCGACGGCATTGTCGGAATCGAACAAATAGTTGTGAATGCCGTCCGAAATGCGGGCGGAAAAGCCGGTGATTGTTGTTTGGTCGGTTGCCGAAGTGACGTTGTAAAGCTCAATTTTGAGATTGTTGAAATTAAAATCGTCGCTGTATTTATTGAAAAATTTTTGGCTTATGTTTTCAAGTATTGCGCAATTGCGGGCGTCTTTTTCGTCCGCACAGTCGGCAAAGGTTTGGTTTTTGCCGGTGTAGTTGAACAGCTGGTCGTTTTTGGGCAGGTAGTTGAAAACGTCGAATCCCAGGTATGTGATGCCGATGTATTTGGTCCAGGTGTTGCAGTTGGGGCCGCATAATTGATAATCGATACCGCCGCCGTCGATGCCGCCTTCCGTCAGCGCGTTGCGGAACGTGGCGTCGAACAGAATTTGGTTGAATATATCCTGAGGACGGGCAGCCGACATGTTTGCCGTATAAAAATGGTTGTTTTCGGCAAATTCTTGATTGACTTCTATGTCGTAAGTTTCATCTTTATAGATTGTTGAAGCCTATACTTGTTTTTTTCCGTCTATTTCAATAGGCATAGGGGTCTTTTCTCTTATGTCGAACCAAATGATTCCGTCTTTATTAACCAGATCAACACTTTTGATGGACAGTGCCTTTCCGTTGTCGTCATATTCAACCAAATCGTACCCGGTATGAGAGGCGATGCCGCCGACAACAGGCACGGCCAAATCCCGGCTGTGAACCTGTAACTTAAATGTGCTCATGGAAAACTCCTTTATAAAAACAGTTTATGTCAAATTGTGAATGATAAGATGTTGTAAAGGGAATATTTTGTGGTTCAGCCTCCTTTCCGGTTTGTTTCTTTGTTTTCCTCCGGTTTCGGAATTTTGATTTCGTAGACTTTGGAACCGGTGTTAATATAGATTTTTGACGGATTTTTCCGTTTGTCCAAGCTGATGGCGAAATTGTCGGCCATGGATTGAATGTCATCGTCCCTGATATCCCAGACCGTAAAGGCGGAATCGGGGAAAAAATGTTTAAAAGCAGAAGCTTTATTTAAGTATTCTGTTCTAACTCCCGGTATTTCTCTTTCATAAACATTGCCGGTGAGGGAAAATCCGTCTTTAACGGGATCAAAGGAATGGAATTTAATAATTCTTATGCCTATTAATTTTTTTCCGTCGGAAAGTCGTACGGCTTCGAAATGTGCCGTATAGAGGTTTAGTTTAGGGTCTTCGAAAAGAATGATATCTTTGTTGAGGCTGCTGTAACTGCGAGAAAAATGACGATGAACGATGTCCATTAAAAGAAAATAAATCTCTATTTTTGAATAATCAGCTTTGCATTCTTTGTCATTGCACAGGTTGGGTTCCCAGCCGTCTATGGAGTGGCTGCGTCTGACAGCAACTGTTCGTTTGTAGTTATCATATCTTCCAAGCCGTTTTTTCAAATGGCTGTCTTCATACACAATACATCCGTCTTTTTTGTAACAGTCTTTGATGCTGTCGAACTGAGGGACGGTTTTGTAGGAAACGTTTTGGTAAGTGTCGGGAAAATAAAAGTCTTTGCTGTTTCGGTATTTTTCCTGGGAATAAATCTTTGCCCATTTACGGTCGAATTTCTGATGAGGATCCATATATATTTTATCCATCAGTTCGTATTGGTCTTTGATGCACAGGATCAATTCGTCGGTCGGCAGGTCGGAATCGCAGTTGACGACGGGTCCGTAGGGATTATCGCTATAAGCACCGATAAGGGCCGAGCATCCGGCCAGCAGGGCGGTACCGAGAACAATAAACAGATTGAAGAAATATTTTTTTGGCATCAACAACCTCCGTTGCAAGATGTTTGATTTTGTAAAATTTATTTTCGCAAATAATGGTTGTATCTTTTCATCTTTTGTGACGTTTGACAAGTATCTTTTGTCTGTGTACGGCATGTAAAAACATATGCCCCTGTGTGGCAAAGGGGCATTGCATAAAAATCCGTGCAAAGGAATTTTTTAATGTCGGTTAAATTGTTTGAGCAAAACCAAGATGACGCAGGCCGGCGAGAATCGAGTGGACGTCGTAGAATGCGTTGTGTTCGTCCAACCCGAGCGCACGGATTTCGTCTTCAAGTCCGAGCAGTTTGGCAATTTGCCCGGAAGACTGTTTTTCGACGAATATGCCGTTTTTGCGGTAAGCCTGTTTGAACCAGCCGGCGATGTTGCGGCAGTCGAGCGGAGAATCGTCTTTAATGCCGAACATGTCCAGGTTGTAGCCGATGACTTTGCCGTCGGCAATGCGGTCGTCGTCGGGTTGCCAGGCGTGAGAATAGCAGGGCAGTCCGCCGGCAAATCGTTTGAAACGGGCATAGGCTTCGGGAAAGGGAATGCCTTCTTGCGCCAGCAGTTCGTCGGTGATGCCGGTCAGGTTGATAAAATAATCGGTCAGCTTGGGCGCAAACCGCGGTTTAACGTAGAGGTTGAGTTTTTCCGCCACGCTTAAATCGCGGGAATTGATTTTGAGCGCCGCGATCTGGACGATTTCGGCTTTTTTCTTTTCTTCCTCCGGGGCATCGAGAAAACCCTGCCAGGAGGCGTATTCGGTGTCAAAAACGATAAATTGTTCAGTCATATTTTTTCTCCCTGAAAGGACTGGCGGCGTAGGTGCCGAGCATGTGCAGTTCGTCGGCGAAAAAGCGCAGTTCGTCAAAAGCGTTTTGAAAAGCGGAACGGGCGGGGTGGGATTCTATTTCCATGTAAAAACGGGCGGAAACAAACCTGCCGTCAACCTGATAGCTTTCCAGTTTGGTAAGGTTGATGCCATTGGTGGCAAAGCCGCCGAGCGCTTTGTACAGCGCGGCGGGAATCGATTTGACCCGGAACACGCAGGAGGTGATGAAGCGGCCGCCGTCGTCTTCGGGAATCTGACTTTCGCGGCTCATGACGAGAAAACGGGTGGTATTGTTGTTGTCGTTTTCGATGTTGGATTTCAGTATTTCCAGCCCGTAGATTTCGGCCGCCAGTCTTGAGGCGATGGCCGCTTTGCTTTTGTCCTGAAAATTGATGATGTCCTGACAGGACTTGGCGGTATCGATGCGGGCAATCGCACTGATTTTGTGCTTTTTCAGAAATTCCGAACATTGGGCGAGCGCCTGCGGGTGCGAAGAGGCGGAAACGATTTCTTCCGGTTTTGCGCCTTTTAACCCAAGCAGCTGATGCTCAACCCGCAGGAAGTATTCGCCGTTGATGAACAGACCGGTGCGCGGCAGCAGAAAATGAACGTCCGCCACCCGTCCGGCGTTGGAGTTTTCGACCGGAATGACGGCGACGTCGGCCAGGTTTTTCTGCACCATGTCCATCGCCTGTTCAAAGGTTTCGCACGGCAGATAATCCTGCCCGGGATAAATATTCTGCGCGGCGATGTGCGAGTAGGCACCGGCCACGCCCTGATAAACGATTTTAAGCATTAACAGTTCTCCGAAAATTTCCGCCAAGGCTAACATACGCCAAAGGTGCTGTCAAGCGCGCGCCGCCTTGCGCCGGCTGTTGATAAACGGATCTGGCGCAAAGATTTTGCTTGAAGAATCGCCGGAAGTGTTATAACTTCTTGAACTGAATTTGTTTAAAATCATATTTTGCATGAATTTTTTTGGGAAGTGTGATTTTTGTGTCAACCTCAATAGCTATAGGAGCTAAGAATTACCATGAGTAAATGGGTATATACATTTGGAAACGGCCAAGCCGAAGGCGATGCCTCCATGCGAAACCTCCTGGGCGGTAAGGGTGCCAACCTGGCGGAAATGAACGTCGTCGGTTTGCCCGTTCCTCCCGGATTTACAGTTACGACTGAAGTCTGCACCTACTACTATGCCAACAACAAAACCTATCCGGCCGACCTGAAAGACCAGGTTAAAGCCGCCGTTGCCGGCGTTGAAAAAATCATGGGCAAAAAATTTGCCGATGCCGAAAACCCGCTGTTGTTCTCGGTTCGTTCCGGCGCCCGCGTTTCCATGCCGGGCATGATGGACACCGTTTTGAACCTCGGTTTGAACGACGAAACGGTTAAGGCTCTGGCCAAAGCTTCCGGTTCCGAAAGATTTGCCTACGACTCTTACCGTCGTTTCCTGCAGATGTTCTCCGACGTTGTTCTCGGCGCCGATCTGGACGAATACGAAGGCGCTCTCGAAGCGATGAAGAAAGCTAAAGGTTACAAGTCCGACACCGACCTGACCGCCGAAGACCTGAAAGAACTGGTTAAGGAATATAAGGAAATCGGTCAGAAACTGGGCAAAGTCGTTCCGCAGGATCCGTGGGATCAGCTGTGGGCCGGCATCGGCGCCGTATTCGGTTCCTGGATGGCTGCCCGCGCGATCACCTATCGCAAACTCAACAACATCCCCGGCGACTGGGGTACGGCCGTTAACGTTCAGACCATGGTCTTCGGCAATGCCGGCGACGACTGCGCTACCGGCGTATGCTTCTCGCGCGACCCGGCAACCGGCGAAAACGTTTACTACGGCGAATATCTGGTAAATGCTCAGGGTGAAGACGTTGTGGCCGGTATCCGTACGCCGCAGCCGATGGCCTCGAAAGGCGACGGCACTTCTCTGGAAGAAAAATGGCCGCACCTTTATCAGGAACTGGTTGACGTTCGCAACAACCTCGAAAAACACTACAAAGACATGCAGGATATGGAATTCACCATTGAACACGGCAAACTGTGGATGCTGCAGTGCCGCAACGGCAAACGTACCGCCGCCGCCGCTGTCCGTATGGCCGTAGAAATGGTTGAAGAAGGCCTGATCAACAAGGAAGAAGCCATTATGCGCGTCGGCGCCGACCAGCTTGACCAGCTGCTGCACCCGATGCTTGACCCGAAGGCCGAAAAGAAAGTTATTGCTACCGGTCTGCCGGCTTCTCCGGGAGCTGCCGTCGGCCGCGCCGTATTTAATGCGGAAGACGCCGAATCCTGGGCTGCCAAGGGTGAAAAAGTTATCCTTATCCGTAACGAAACCTCGCCGGAAGACATCGGCGGCATGCACGCTTCGCAGGGTGTTATCACTGCCCGCGGCGGTATGACCTCTCACGCGGCGGTTGTTGCCCGCGGTATGGGTACTCCGTGCGTTTCCGGTTCTCATGAAATTCACATCGACTATGCCAAAAAGACCATGACCACCGACGGCGGCGTGGTTGTCAAAGAAGGCGACTGGGTATCTCTGGACGGTGCCAAAGGCCAGATTATCGAAGGCCAGGTTCCGACCGTCAAGGCCGACACCAACAGCGGCAACTTCGGCAAACTGATGAGCTGGGTTGACGAAATCCGCACGCTGGAAGTCCGTGCCAACGCCGAAACGCCGAAAGACGCTCAGACTGCCCGTGACTTCGGTGCCCAGGGTATCGGTCTGGCCCGTACCGAACACATGTTCTTTGACGCCGAACGTATTCCGGACATGCGCGCCATGATTCTGGCCGACAACGAAGAAGGCCGCCGTGCCGCTCTGGATCGTCTGCTGCCTTATCAGAAGCAGGACTTCAAAGACCTGTTTAAGATCATGGAAGGCCTGCCGGTCGTTATCCGTCTGCTGGATCCGCCGCTGCACGAGTTCCTGCCGAACACCGATGCGGAAATGCAGGAATTGGCCAACAAGATGGGCATGACTCTGGAAAAGGTTAAACAGCGCGCCAACTCCCTGCACGAAGCCAACCCGATGCTGGGTCACCGCGGCTGCCGTCTGCCGATTACCTATCCGGAAATCTGCGAAATGCAGACCCGCGCCATCTTGGAAGCCGCTTTGGAATGCGACGCCGAAGGCATCAAGGTGCTGCCGGAAATCGAAGTTCCGCTGACCGGTTCCAAGAAAGAGCTGGATATTGTTAAGAACATCATCGACACCACGGCCGAAAAGATCTTCGCCGAAAAAGGCAAGAATATCAAATATGAAGTCGGTTCGATGATCGAACTGCCGCGTGCGGCTCTGAAAGCCGACGAGCTGGCTCAGTCCGCCGAGTTCTTCGGTTTCGGTACCAACGACCTGACTCAGACCACTCTGGGTATGAGCCGTGACGATACCGGCGCCATTTTGGACGAATACCGCGCCCGCGGCGTTTATGTAGCCGATCCGTTTGCTTCGATCGACGTTGAAGGCGTCGGCTGCCTGGTTAAGCTGGCCTGTGAAAAAGCACGCAGCGCCAACCCGAGCATCTGGCTCGGCGTCTGCGGCGAACACGGCGGCGATCCGGCGTCCATCGACTTCTTCCAGACCTGCGGCATGAACTATGTTTCCTGCTCGCCGTACCGCGTTCCGGTTGCGCGTCTGGCCGCCGCTCAGGCTGCCGTTCGCCACAAGAACGACAAGAAGGAAGAATGCAAGGATTCCTGCTGCTGCAAGAAAGCCTGCTAAAAAAAGCGCATAACCGGCTCGTTTAGAGCAAAAAGCGCAAAAAAGGGAAAATCCGCCGTACGGAAAAGTACGGCGGATTTCCTTTTTTCTTATCGGTTGCCTGACGGAACCCCTTGGGTTTACCCGGGGCTGAATGCTTTAGTGTCGGAACAATACCGCTTTATGCCTTTGATTATGGTTAAACCGTAGTTTATAGCCGTTTTTTGATCTCTTTGTCTGCCGGGGATCCTCCGTTTCTTCAGGGGAGATGGTTTAAATGTCCGTGTAGGCAGGGCAAATACGGACTTTTCAGATTGGCTGTCGGTTTTTGGAGCGTTTGGGGCGGTATTTGCGGTTTGGAACGGGTAATGCTTTTGTCCTGGCCGGGAAGGCTTTATTTTTTGTTGTTTTGCGTATTTCCCGGGGTGAAAACAAAATTTGTTCTGCCGATGTTTTGAGGTTCGGAATTTTGGTCGGTCGGGTCGAGTGTTTTTTTATACCTTCTTGTTATCCCGGGGAAATTTTTATAATCTTCCGCGTACGGCGCTTTGGGCGGCAAAACGAAGCATCGGTATGTTTCGGCTTATGTTAAGAGATGTTATATTCGGACGGGAAGGCGCCGGGGGAGAAAAAGCGTCCGGAAGCAAGGTGCAGAAACGGGTTGAAGGAAAAGGGAGAAAAAAGGAGCGGGGTGTCGGAAAGACAGAAATAAGAAAAACTGGCGGGAGGGGAAAAGGCCGGAAAAAAGGGGGAAGGAAAAAAGAGGCGGCAGGAAAAAAAGAATGCGGAGTAACTCCGAAAGACGGGGAAAAAAGGAAAACGGTCGGGAGGGGAAGAAAGGCCGGAACGGCAGGAAGAAGGAGAACGGGAAACGAAACGGGATGAAACAGAACAGAAAATATTTGACAAAAAATAAAATTTTGCATATGGTGGCAACGTATTTAACAATTATTAATTTTGCTTATGAATTTAACTTTATTTCGGCAGTTGTATGAAAGTACGTTTAAAGCCGAGCCTTTGCTTGCCGGTTTTTGGTCGGTGGCAATGTACGATTTGGAAGAGGAATCTTTCAGCAGCTGGGCAACAATGAGGGAAAAGCTGGAAGAAAATGTCAGGAATCAGCGGAAAATGCTGAAGACGCTGTTTGACGGCCTGTTTCCGGCGACAATGGCGGATACGGAAAAAATCGACGACTTTTCACCGGAAGCTCTGGCCCGTCTGCTGACCGCTTATCCCGGGCTGCTGACGGGAAACGAAGAAAAGCTGCGCGGTCTGCTTGCGGAACTGCCCGCTGGCGAAGCGACGCACCTTTTGGCGTCAATCATGGAATAAAAACGTATTCTTGAGAAAAAAGCACGGTTTGAACCGTGCTTTTTGTTTTTTTATGCCTGACGGTTTTCCCCGAGTTTACGGGTGGCTGAATGAGTACGACGACGCTGCGGTAAGAAAGTGCGGAAGTCATACAAAGCTGACACAGTGTTTATCGCTCATAGTGTTTATCGTTTAAGTTGCCACGTAATCCGGGTGAGTAAGTATCGTCGTGTCCTGAATAAAACCCGGTGTTGTCGATTACATCAAAAAACTGTTGCCTGAGCTGTCAGAAAGCATTTCCGGCCGTAAGGCCGAGAAAGTTGGCTTTGGTAAAGGCCGCGTTCATTTTATAATGACAATCCCCCGGGATGTGGAGATGCAACGGCTCAATTAAAAAGCCCGATTTTGAAGCGGACGGAAGGTTTCAAAACGTGCTTCGGGCGTTTCAGAGCGGACGGAAACGTTTTTAAAAAAGGTTTGCAAACGGGGACGATAAGGCTGTCGGTACATATTTTTGTTGACAGTTTTGTCTAAAATTGTTAATTTAATGGGCAGTTAAAAATTATTAATAAATTGTTGAACCAAATAAGAAACGTTATGATGAAATTTCAGAATTTCGAGGCTTTGTATGGCGCGGCATGTGAAATCTTCGCCGCTGCCGGTGAAAATCCCGCAGTCGCTGCTGCCGTTGCCAAACAAAAAAAGGTTTTGCTGGCTCAGTTTGCCGCCAATTTTCCTTCGTCGTTGGCCAATGCCGAAGCTCATCCACAATTTGACGTTATGCAGTTTATGAACATGCTGCTCAAATTTCCGGAAACGCTCGGCGGAAAAGGCGAAAAGCTGTTTTCGCTGCTGAACAGTTTCGAGGATCACGGAATCGATGTTCCCGCGGAGTTAAAACAGATTTGTGAAAATCTGCGCGAAAAGCCGAAGGCCATGTCCGAGGAAGAGAAAAAACTGCTGGCAGCGCTGAAAGAAGCATTTCCCGACAGCTTGCGCAAGTTGCGTGAACTGCCGTTCAAAGAGGAAAAAGTGATCGCTTTTCTGGTTGCCTGGCCCGATGCCGTCGACGGCAAACGGCGGGAGTTCATCAATCTGATGGGCGATTTGTGCCAAAACAACGTTAATCTGCCGCTTGAGTTGAAAAACCAGTGGCGGGGAATGGTCATGCAGCCGTGACGGCCGTATCAGACCGGTTTAAAAGAGCAGGGAACCTGCTCTTTTTTTGTTTTAAACGGCTGTCGTGCCGCTTGGGGTCTTAAAATCCGCTGACGTCCCGGTCTGAGCCGTCCGTCGGCGGGGTTTATGTCCGAAAGCCGAAATTAAAACCGCCGTTATAGGCGGAGTTTGAAAAAAAGTTTTATTTTTTTTGATTTTTTGCGTTTTTGTTATTGAAATATAAACTATTATTGCTTAAGTTAGCTTTTGTATTAGTTATTTAATAAATGAAACCCATATGGAGAAAAAAAATGAAAAAGCTTTTAGGTTTGTTCTGCGTAGTAGCTTTGTTGTCTGCTTGCTCGTCGACCGGTTCCAACGGCGGCCTGTTCGGCGGCAGCGAATGCGATTCTAGAGATGCCCGCAATTTTATGGCCAATGCCGAAGACAGAGTATTCTTCGCATTTGACAGCTATTCCTTGAGCGATAATGCTAAAGAAATTCTGAATACTCAGGTTAACTGGTTGAAAAAACACGAAAACGTTAATGTCGTTGTTCAAGGTTACTGCGATGAAAGAGGTACCAGAGAATACAACTTGGCCTTGGGTGAACGCCGTGCCAGCACTGTCAGAGATTATCTGATTTCTCAGGGCATTGCTGCCGATAGAATTTCCACCATTTCTTATGGTAAGGAAAGACCGGCCGTTCTCGGCAACAACGAAGCTGCCTGGGCTCAGAACCGTCGTGCGGTAACTGTTGTTAAAGCCGGCAACTAATTTGAAGTCCGTTTAAAAGTAAGCTTACAGACTGTAAAAGGAGGCGCTCTTAAAGGAGCGCTTCCTTTTCGTTATAAAGGCAGGTTCGGGTGCCCGGCGGAGACGAAGGGGCTTTCGGATTTTGGGGGTAGAAAGAAGAAAAAACGGGTTCGGGCGGTTGACGGAAGCCGGTTTGTTTTGGGCTTCGGTAATGAAGAGAAGAATAAACGGCAGGTTCGGATGCCCGGCGGAAGCGGGGCTTTCGGGATACCTCCTTTTTTAACTTGTGATTTGGCACAAATTGCCCTATATCTTATAGAAAATTAACTTATGAGAGGTTCGCAGATGAAAAAACAATATCGGATTTTGACGGCCGTTCTGGCGCTGACGCTTGTCAACGCGATACCCGCGGCGGCACAGGATGTTACCGTGCTTATGCAGGAAATGAATGACATCAGGGAAGATCTGAAAATTTTACAACGTCAGATGTATAATGACGGAGGATCCGAATTGGTTGTTACCGTCGGGCGTTTGGATGAGCTGGTTCGTTCGACCGCCGGCCGGCTGGATGAGTTGGATTATAAAATCAAACAGCTGGATGAGAAAATCAATTTAATCAATAAGGATATTGACGTGCGGATGAAACTGCTGGAAGGAAAGAAAATCACCAGCAGCGGCGGCAATGTTGCCGACAACTTGCCCAAATTCTCCGCGCCGGTGGCAAAAGATGCACCGAAATCTATCGTCGGCGGCAGCATCAGCAACGGTGATCTGAAGCCGATCAAAAAACCGACCGCGGCAGAAATTTATCAAAAGGGACTGGAGGCTTTGAAAGCTTCCGACTTTGCCGCGGCGGAGGAAAACTTTAATACGGTTTTGAATAAATATCCCAAAGACAAACTGGCCGGCAATGCCCAATACTGGCTGGGCGAAACTTATTATGCGCGGAAAGATTACGGCCGGGCGGCGGTGGCTTTTGCCAAAGGCTATCAGGGATATAAAAACAATCCCAAGGGAGCCGACAGTCTGCTCAAACTGGGTATGTCAATGCAGGAACTGGGAAAGAAAGGCGAAGCCTGTGCCGCTTTTCTCAGTCTGAAAGAAGAGTTCCCGAAAGCAGAAAAAGGGCTTAAGGAAAAAGCCGCGGAAAGAGCCAAAAAACTGGATTGCGAATAGCATGGAAGCGACGGCCGAAAGTTTTGCCGCCAAAATGCGGGAACTGGCGGTAGGATACAATGCTGATTTCCGTTTGACCGCGGCTGCCGTTTCCGGCGGCGCGGACTCGCTGGCGCTGGCGTTTCTGCTGAAAGATTTTCAAAAGCAAAACGGCGGCCGGGCGGCAGTGCTGACGGTCAATCATCACCTGCGGCCGGAAGCGGATGCGGAAGCGGCAATGGTGGCCTCGTTGATGAAGAAATGGGGCATTGAGCATCATGTTCTGAACTGGTTTCCCGAAGAAGGAAACGGCGGTATTGAAGAAAAAGCAAGAGAAGCCCGTTACCGGCTGATGGAAGACTGGTGTGTCAAAAACGGTTTTTACTATCTCCTGACGGCCCATCATCAGCAGGATCAGGCGGAAACTTTTTTAATGCGTTTGCAACGCGGCAGCGGGGTTGACGGATTGTCGGCGATGGCGGAAATGACGCCCCGCGGAAAAATCTGCGTCGTGCGGCCGCTGCTTGAAGCCGAGCCTGCGGCGCTGCGGCGGCTTTTGCGGGAAAACGGCATTGTTTGGGCGGAAGACGCCTCAAACGGCTGCGATGATTTCCTGCGGGTGAGAATCCGCAAATTCCTGCCCGAATTGGAAAAAAAAACCGGCATCAGCATCCGCCGGCTGGCGGAAACGGCCCGGGCTTTGCGCATGACCAGAGAATATCTGGAAGCGGAAACGGATGCTTTTGTCCGAGTCCGCGTCCGCCGTTTTGAAGGGCCGGCTTTCAGCCTTTCTCCGTCGGCGTTTGCCCGGCTGCATCCCGAGATCGGCCGGCGGGTTCTGGCGCGGTTGATCAGGGAGGCCGGCGGCCGCGGCTATCCGCCGGAATACCGGGAGCTGTGGCGGCTTGCCGAACGGCTGCAAAATCCGTCGTTTGCCGGCTGCACGCTCGGCGGCTGCGAAATTCTGCCGTTTATGAAACGCTGGTGGGTTATTCCCGAAGCCGGTGCGAAGCGGGTGTCCGGCGGGAGAAAAGCCGATCTGCCGGCGTTGTCCGCCGGCCGGACGGCGGTTTTGCCGCATAAGTTGAAACGTCTGCTGACGGCAGCGGAAGACGATTGTTGAAAGTCTATTGTGTTTTGCGAAGAAAAAAACTATATATAGACAAGATTGATTATTAAATTAAGGAAATGTGATGAAAATAGGGAAAAGTTTAATCTTCTGGCTGGCGGCGATCGTTTTGCTGACCGCGATTGCCAACATGACCGGACAGGGAACGCCGGCCAGGTCCGCCGGCAGCGAACTGCCGTTTTCCGAGTTTATGAATCAGGCGGAAAACAACAGGATTGCCGAAGTGACGGTTTCCGGCCCGGACGTATATGGAACTTATACCGACGGCAGCAAGTTTTACACTTATACGCCGTATGATCCGACCATGATCGAAACCCTGCGCAAAAACAACGTGGTGGTCAATGCCAAGCCGGAAGACACTTCCGCCAACACTTTCTGGGGAATCGTCATTTCCTGGTTCCCGATGATTTTGCTGATCGGGGTTTGGATCTTTTTTATGCGTCAGGCCAATGCCGGCAACAGCAAAGCAATGAGTTTCGGCAAGTCGCGTGCGCGGCTTTTGGAAAACAGCAAGAAGGTGACGTTTGCCGATGTGGCCGGCTGTGACGAATCCAAGCAGGAGCTGGAAGAAGTGATCGACTTTTTGAAAGATCCCGGCAAATTTCAGCGTTTGGGCGGCAAGATACCGAAGGGCGTTTTGCTGGTCGGTCCTCCGGGAACCGGCAAGACGCTCTTGGCCAAAGCGGTGGCCGGCGAAGCCGACGTTCCGTTCTTTTCGATTTCCGGTTCGGATTTCGTCGAGATGTTTGTCGGCGTGGGTGCTTCGCGGGTGCGCGACATGTTTGCCCAGGCCAAAAAAAACTCGCCCTGTCTGCTGTTTATCGACGAAATTGATGCGGTCGGACGTCATCGCGGCGCGGGACTCGGCGGCGGCAACGACGAACGCGAGCAGACCTTAAACCAGCTGCTGGTGGAAATGGACGGTTTTGACGAGAACGAAAACGTTATTCTGATCGCCGCGACCAACCGGCCGGACGTTTTGGACCCGGCGCTTCTGCGGCCGGGACGTTTTGACCGGCAGGTGGTGGTGCCCAATCCCGACGTGAAAGGCCGCGAGGAAATTTTGAAGGTGCATGTGCGCAAAGTGCCGCTTGCCAAAGACGTCAATCTGGCCGTGGTGGCCCGCGGAACGCCCGGTTTTTCCGGCGCCGACCTGGCCAACCTGGTAAACGAGGCGGCGCTTCTGGCTGCACGCCGCAACAAGCGCAAAGTTACTTCCAAGGACTTTGACGATGCCAAAGATAAAGTGCTGATGGGCAACGAGCGCAAGTCGATGGCAATGGACGAACAGGAAAAGAAGCTGACCGCCTATCACGAGGCCGGACATGCAATTTGTTCATTGAACGTTGAAGAAACCGATCCCATCCACAAGGCGACGATCGTGCCGCGGGGACGGGCTCTCGGCATGGTGCAGCAATTGCCGGAAAAAGACCAGTATTCCTATTCCCGGGCCAAAATGCTTTCGCGTCTGATTATCTGCATGGGCGGCCGCGCGGCGGAAGAATTGAAATTCGGCCGTGACAAAGTAACGAGCGGCGCTTCTTCCGACATTGCCGCGGCGACCAAGCTGGCGCGTTCGATGGTTACCGAATGGGGTATGAGCGATCTGCTCGGACCGGTGCTATATGCCGAGAATTCGGAAGAGGTTTTCCTCGGCAAATCGGTAACCCAGAACAAGAACATGAGCGAGGAAACCGCGCGGGTGGTGGATGCCGAAATCAAGCGTCTGGTTTGCGAAGCGCATGAAGGGGCTGTGAATATTCTGAAAGAGAAAAAGGAAGACTGGGAGCGTCTTTCCGAAGCCCTGATTGAATATGAAACCCTGACCGGGGAGGAAATCAGGCAGGTGATCAACGGCGAAAAGATTAACAAGTCGGCGGAAACGCCGGTCGATCCCGCCAGACAGACCCATGCTTCCGTCCCCGAACTGTAGTATTTGCCGGGGCAGAAGCAGCAAAAAAGGCACCTGCGGGTGCCTTTTTTGTGAGATGCGGGAATGAGTTCCGCTTTTTGATCCGGAAGTATTTCCCCTTATTAAAATTCGGAAACAATTTCCTCATTTTTAATCCGCAAGCAGCCGAATTGTGCCGGCGGTTTTTCTTTATCGGCCGCAAGTCTGCCGCTGCCAGAAGGCAATTTCGTCGTTGATGTTTTTGCGGGCGTTTTCTTCGAAAAGCCGGCGGAACAACGGCAGCGCGAATATGTGTTCCCGCGCAAGCAGCTTTTGCAGGAACGCGATGCGCATGACGGCGATTTCTTCTAACGGGAAGGAAATGTATTCCTGTCTTAAATTGGCGACATATTGCCAGTAAAGGAAGGAATCGTCTCCCAGAATTGCCAGATCGAGGTCGCGGATCAGTTTTTCTTCCGTGCTTTGCGGCATGTTTGGAGCATTTTCATGGTCAGTTGCGGCAACGATTTTTTTAACCGTTTTCAACCGGTTGAGTTGACCGAAAAACTCGTCGACTTTTTGGGCTGAGCGGGCAACGTCGTCCGCGGTGCCTTCATTAACCAGATCATGGGCGAAAACGGCTAAAATCAGATGGTGTCTGTCAAAATCCGTCTTTTCCCGCTTTTCATACACTTCCAGCAGGTCCAACATATAAGCCAGATGAGCCATAGTGTGGTGACAGCGTCGCGGATCGTTGTATAATTGCGCCAGTTTGTAATACCGGCTGTTGCTTTGGTTGCTGTACCATACTTTTTCTCTCAGCCAGACGCTTTGCAGGTAGAAGGTCGCCAACGCGTCCATGACTGAAGGCATAACTCCGCGGGCGGCCAAAACAAACAAATTGTTGCGGCAAAGCCGTTTTACTTGCAAAGCGGACATGTAAAGAAATGTTTCTTCGCATATGTCTGCCGGAACGGTAAACAGTTGCGGGGAATGTCCGCAGTGTCTGCCGATCTGTTCGAGGAAATACGAATTTTCCGGAGACGGAGCGTAGTTTTCCGAAGGGTCCGCAATAAATACGTCAGCCCCGGCGGCAGCAGCCGCTTTGAAGGGATCACCGCTGAACGTGACGACTTCGATGCAGTCTGTCCAGTTTTCCGGCAACGGGCGTCGGTCTGCTTCGTTTCGGAAAAGGTCGCAATTCGGCATTTCCCGGAACAGCTGTCCGATGCGGACGAAATCGCTTAACGACGATTTTACCAGTTGCACTCTCCGCTCGGCGGAAAATGTCATTTCCTTTTCTGGCGCGGCGTCGACGGCAATGATAATATGCTTTAAAGACGCGGCGGCAGCCTTAACGATTGTCAGATGTCTGACGGTGAAAGGATCGAAAGATCCGGCGTAAAAACCTGTTTTTTCCATACGATATTGTTTTATAATTTGACATAAAAATTAATTTTATGCGTGACAGATAACACGGTATCGGGAAAAAATCAAGCGGAAGAAAAGGCATCCCGGTCACGGGGGATCAGGCGCGGCGGCCGGCGGCAAGAGCGGAGAAGGGCAGACGATGAGGACGGGGAAGGGGAAGGCGGACGGCCGGATGAAGCGGGAAAGGGCGGCCGGCGGCAAGGGCGGAGAAAGTTAACGACAGGGGCGGCCGTTATGTGTGCAGGCGCGGAAGGCAAAAGCCGGCAGCTTAACCGCAGATGGCGGGGCAGCCGGCGGCAGAGGCTTAGTCGCCGTATCCGCGGGCGGCGGGTCGGACGGCCGTATTCTGACCGGCCGTGGTTTGCAAAAGCTGCCGGCAGTATTTTTGCAGGTTTTGTCTGGCCGGAGCCGGCGTATTTTGATCCGAAGAAGTGAACGAATCGGCAGTCAAACCGGAAAATTGCAGGTCATCCGGCAGACGGGAGATATCGGGATGCAGTTCTCGATAGATTAACTGCATGGTACGCATATCAGATAAAATATTGCGTTTTAAATTTGAGTTGCTTTGGCTGATTTGTTCCAACATATCGCCGATGGCTTCAAGTTTGCCGTCTTCAGGGTCGTTTTTGTCTGCACGTTCCAATTTGCGCTTATACAGTTTTTCTGCGCTTTCCAAAATTCCTTTAGTATTTGAATAGGGAGTGCCGATGATTTCTGCCGATAGGCGAAGATCCGGGTTGTCGGTCGTTATATAACCGATGTTGGCTTCCAAATTGCCTATATTTTCCAGCACCGACTCTGTTCCTGTGCGAATCGTTCCGTTATCCTCTGTTTGCGGCAGACATCGGTTGATGTCAAACGGTTGCGGTTGATAGTCCGGAAAGTAGCGTTCGGCGACTTTTTCGGCAAATGTTAAGGCGTAGACTGTGCGAGTGATTCCGGATTGAAAAAGGGCTCGGTCGAAAGGCATGCCCTCTTTGGCGTCATTTTTCAGATTTTCCATGATGTTTCGGCAGGCATCGGTGCGGAATTTTAGTTCTTCGCGCATTTTTTCGTTCGGCGTTACTTTTATTCGGGCGGCACAGAACTTCTGCACCCGCGAAAATTCTTCGGCAGCCAGCAGTTCGAGCGGCGTATCGTCGGTGATGTTGTCGCGGGAAACAGTGTCCAGCCCGAGCACGACTTTGGCGGCCAGCGGATTTTTTCTGATTTTTTCAATGTCGCGGAGTTCTGCCTCGATACATTTGATGATTTCTTTTTCGGCAATCAGGTAGGATACGTCTTTGCCGCCAACGATCGAATAACCGCTTCCTTGCAGCTGTTTGCAGCTTTCTTTGAATTTGTTTTCCGCTTCTTGCAGTTTTTCCCGTGAGCAGGGAGGCGGTGTGACTGAGCGGTCATATAAGATGCCGTCAGCCATATTCCGGTAGTGATCCGACAGTATATGCATATGCCGGCAGGCTTTTGCCGCTTCGTCGAATTTGTGATAGCCGGGGCGTCCGGGCAGGCGCAGCCGCGCGCAGAGTTTGATGCGGTTGAGAACGGCGCTTTCCTGATTGAGCTGAGCGTTGCCATAGGCGGAGAACATTTTATATATTGCTCCCAGCAGTTTGTCTTTTTGGTCAAGAGAAGCGGAAACGCCGGCTTCGGCAACGCGGGCCAGACTCTCTTTTTCAAATTCTGATGCCGGATAATAACGGCGGGTTGTGTTAACGGCTCTGGTGCGGGGAATGCTGTGTTCGGGATGAGCGGCCATCAGAGAGGCGGAAAAAACGTATATGTCGGAACAGCAGAAGTTGTTGCTTTTGTCGGTATCATGCGCCAGTTCGTGGAGAAGAAGAGACGTCATAAACATAGGCGCGGTCTGCGAGAGCAGGCAGATGTAGTCGTCGGAAGAGTATGCGCTGTATTTGACGCCGGCAAGGGAATTCCCCGAAGCGGTGGGATCGATCCGGTTCTCAACGGAGAAAAAATGTCCGTTTTCGTTGAAGTTTTTGAAAGAAGCCGAAACGACCGGGTCGTTGTCGTGCAGATCCTGATAGGAACGGTCGAAGAAATACAGGAAATGAAAATAATGATCGTTAAACCACAGGTCGGGAAAATGCATTTGCCGGAAAGCTTCTTTGGCCAAATCGTATCGGCCGGGGCGGTAAGGGATTGCCGGCAGATCTTCGGTACGGCAGCAAAGCGGCTGATCGGGCTGCTGGTCTTCGGGGATTTTGGTTAAGCGAAACCGGGGATAAGTTTCCTGCCAGGAACGAAATTCGGCGGCGTTTTTTTCTTCCGGGCTGCCGACGTATCCTTTGATTTCTACTGCGCTGACGCCTTTCGGAGCGATGCCGAGACGGGCGGTCGGCATTTTTTCGTGGGGGTTTTTCAACGGCAGGCTGTTTTGATATTCGTCACGCAGCAGATAATAAAATTCTGCCCGTCTGCGGTCTTTTTTTGAGCGCAGGTCGGGAGGAAAAACGCCGCGTTTTAATTTTTGCTGCTGAAAGACGATTTCGTCGATGTCGGAGCATTCCATTTGTTCAAATTTTGCCTGCTCCTGTTCCCGGGGAGACAGAAAACGGATGAAATGGTGGAAGTCTTTGGGAGTGCCGTTGATACGATGGCTGAGGAGGAAACGGCGTTTCAGGGCGTTGTTTTCTTCCGTGTTTTCGGAAAAGTAAGCCGAAAGTATTTTTTTCAGCATGCCGGTGTTGCCGTCGTCGGCCAGGTTGGCCATGACGTCGTAACCGAATTCGCGGCAGTTTTCGGTTTTGGCAACCAGCGTTTCGGCATTGGGAAAAATCTGTTGCAGCAGGTCGATCCTTCCGTTTTTGACAATATGGTAAACGCGCCTTTCTTCATTTCCCCTCATCATTAAATATTCTTTGATGTTTATCATTGCTGCCGCTCCGTGTCCGGTACATTGTTTTTCTATCGTACTTTATTGGACAAAAAAAGTCAATTGCCCGGCTGTAAAATGGATTGTTGCCATTTGCGGCGAATGTTTATATATTGATGACAGTTTTAAACAGGAGATTTTGGAATCATGACTAAAAAATTGTTCGGCACCGACGGGGTGCGCGGGGTGGCCAATGTTTATCCGATGACCGCCGAATTTGCGGTAAAACTGGGAATGGCCTGCGGGCAGGAAATCTGCCGCAACAAGCAGCGGGCAGCGATCGGGCGAGATACCCGCATTTCCGGTGAAATGCTTGAAGCCGGGCTGACGGCCGGACTGACGGCGGCCGGGATCGATGTGGTTAAGCTTGGTGTACTGCCGACGCCGGCAGTGACTTCGGTAACCCCCGAACTTGGCGTGGACATGTCGTTTATGATTACGGCTTCGCACAATCCGTATCAGGACAACGGCATCAAACTGATCACCGCGGAAGGCGACAAATTTTCCGACGAGGTGACTTCGCGGCTGGAAGAACTGATTGCTGCAGACAGGTTTGAGTTGGACGGCGGCCGGCTGGGTACCGTCAGCGAAAACAAGGAAGCGGTTGTGCTTTATCTGGAAAAAGCCAAAAGCTTTATCGAATCGGATCGTCCGCTGAAAGGGCTGCGGGTGGTGCTTGACTGTGCCAACGGCGTATTTGCCGACATTATGCCGCAGGTGTTTAAAGACCTCGGCGCCGGCGTGATCGCGCTTGGCAATCGGCCGGACGGCTGCAACATCAACAAAGACTGCGGGTCGCAGCACCCGGAAAAAATGTTTGAAACCGTGCGCGATGCCCATGCCCATTTGGGAATCGCGGTGGACGGTGACGGTGACCGCATTATTGTCTGCAATGAAAAAGGAGAGAAAGTTGCCAGCGAACAGCTGATTGCCTTTTTGGCGGAAACTCTGAAAGAGGAGGGCAAATATAACGGCAATGCGGTGGTTTCGACGGTGCTTTCCAATACCGCTCTCGAACGTTACATTCGTTCGCTCGGCATGGAATATTACAGCACCAAAGTCGGCGAACGGGCGGTGATTGCCAAAATGCGGGAAGTTGGCTGCAGCGTCGGCGGCGAAGAGTCCGGTCATGTGGTGCTTGCCGATTACGGCAAAACCGGCGACGGTATGGTGGCCGGGCTTTTGCTCAGTTTGGGACTGTTGAAAAGCGGCAGGAAAATGAGCGAAATTTTTCCGCGTTTCGCCTTTGATCCGTTTGTTTTCGTTAACCCGCGGGTAGCCAGCCGCGAAGTGGTCCGACAGGCGGTCGCGGATGAAAGAGTAAAAGCGGCGGTAAAGGCGGCGGAAGAAAAAATCGCCGGCCGCGGGCGGGTGGTTTTGCATCCGTCGGGAACCGAACCGCTGATCCGGGTCTGGGTTTCCGGCAGCGACGAGGCGCTGGTGCGGGAACTGAGCGACTCTATTGTCAACGAGATCAAACGTTTTCAGTAGGGGAGGCGAAAAACATTGCTGAACGGATTGAAGGCCCTGTTTACCAGCGGCATCATTTTCCGGCCGATGGTGTTTTCGGGCATCATCGCCGGTTTCCTGCTGTCGGCGTTTCTGGACATGGAAGAAGCTTTTCCGTTGTTTTCGGATCTGAGCTTTTATTTGCTGTCGGCTGCCTGGTCTGGTCTTTACACTTTGTTTTTCAATCAAATATATAAAGAACACGGGCGCGGGCTGGATTATCCGGCAATGGGCGGAAGGTTCGTCGGCAACCTGCTGCAGCTGATGTTTTCGGGGCTGTTGGCCTTTATCTTTTTTGAAACGCTAATTTTTTAAGGAAGAGTAGATTTGATCGATATCAGGCGCGGACTGGAAATATTGAAGAAAAACATCCGCATTGCTCCCGAAAAGCCCGGTGTTTACCGGATGCTGGGCGAGGGTGGAAAGGTGCTTTACGTCGGCAAGGCGAAAAACATCAAAAAGCGGATTGTGGCCTATTCGCATATCGAAAAGCTGCCGGTTCGGCTGCAGCGGATGGTGTCGGAAATCGAACGGATGGAGTTTATCGTCGTCGAAAATGAGGCGCGGGCGCTGCTGCTGGAAAACGAGCTGATCAAAAAGCTGGCGCCGCATTACAACATTCTGCTCAAGGATGACAAGAGCTTCCCCTATCTTTCGCTGGACGTGAAGGCCGAATATCCGGTGCTTTGTAAATACCGCGGCGAAAAAAAGGACGGTTACAAATATTTCGGCCCCTTTGCCAACGCCGGCGCGGTCAACAACGTGCTGGACCTTTTGCAGAAGGCGTTTTTGCTGCGTTCGTGTTCGGACAGCGTGTTTGCCCACCGCGACCGCCCCTGTCTGATGTATCAGATCAAACGCTGTTCGGCGCCGTGCGTCGGCAAAGTTTCCAAAGAGGAATACCGGCAGCTGGTCAATGAGGCCGTGGCCTTTATCGAAAACAAAAGCAGCCGGCTGCGCGACGAAATGACGGCGAAAATGCAGGAAGCAAGCGAACGGCAGGATTTTGAGGAAGCGATGACGTACCGCGACCGGATCCGCGCCTTAACCAGCGTGCAGCAGGGCACCAACGTCGAATACGGTTCAATCAGATCGGCGGATTTCGTTGCTTTGTATCGTCAGAGCGGCCGGGTTTCCATTCAGGTCTTTTTCATCCGTTCGGGGCAGAACTGCGGCAATCTGCCGTTTTTCCCCGCGCAGGCGGAAGAAGCCGAAGACGGCGAGATTATGGAGGCTTTCTTAAGCAGTTTTTACGCTTCGCACGTGCCGCCGGAAGAGATCGTGCTCGCCGATGAGATAGAGGGGCGGGAATTTTTAAGCGAAGCCATCGGCGCAAGGATCAATGTTTATCAACGCGGCGACAAAGCCAAAATTGCCGCCAATGTCAGGAACAATGCCAAAGAATCGCTGGAACGCAAAATGGCGCTGGAAAATTCCGTCCGCAGCAATCTGCTTGAAATGCAGCAGGCGTTCGGACTGCCGAAAATGCCGGAACGGATCGAGGTTTACGACAACTCGCACATCCAAGGCAGCTATGCGGTGGGGGCGATGATCGTGGCCACTCCGGAAGGTTTCGACAAGAAGTCTTACCGCACTTTCAACATCAAGGATCCGGCCATTACCAACGACGATTTTGCAATGATGAAAGAAGTGCTGACCCGTCGGTTTAAGCGGATGACGCCGGAAAACCGTCCGGACGTGATTTTGCTTGACGGCGGCCTCGGCCAGCTGCATGCGGTGCTTGAATGCCTGAAAGATTTCGATCTTTCGGGGATTGCGGTGATCGCCATTTCCAAAGGGCCGGAACGCAATGCCGGCAAGGAGTTCTACCATCAGGCGGGCAAAGAAAGCTTTGCCCTGCCGTTTGCTTCGCCGCTGGCCTTTTACATGCAGAACATCCGCGATGAGGCGCACCGCTTCGCCATCGGTACCCACCGTAAAAAACGCGGCAAATCGATAACCCGGTCGAAGCTTGACGCCATCGAGGGAATCGGCGCTGGTCGCAAGAAGGCGCTGCTCAATTATTTCGGTTCGGCCGAGGCGGTGGCGCAGGCAAGCCTCAAAGATATTGAAAACGTAACGGGAATCAGCAAAAAAACGGCGGAAAAAGTGTTTAAATACTTCCATAAATGAAATTTATGCAATATTATCTTGGCAAATGGATTTTTAATTTTGTTTTTTTGATAGGTGTTGCAGTGTTAAATCTTCCCAATGTTCTGACGATTTCCCGGATTGTCGTGATCCCGGTCATTTTCCTTTCGATTTATATTCATTCCGTCCTGTGGTCGATTTTGGCCGGCGCGTTGTTCGTAACGGCTTCGATTACCGATTATCTTGACGGTTATTTTGCCCGTTCCCGCAATCAGAATTCGGTGCTCGGACGGCTGCTTGATCCGATTGCCGACAAACTGCTGGTGGTGTCGGCGCTGGTGATCGTGGTTGCCAACCAGCTGGTGACGCCGCTGACCTACATTCCGGTCATCATCATCATGTGCCGGGAAGTTCTGGTTTCCGGTCTGCGCGAGTTTCTGGCCGAGTTCCACGTCGGCATGCCGGTGACCCGTCTGGCAAAATGGAAAACCGGTTTTCAGATGACGGCGATCGCCATGATTTTGCTGCAAAACCTGCCGCTGATCGGCAATCCCGTCGGTGTGCTCGGCGAATGGCTGCTGTGGGTGGCCGGCATTCTGACTTTCATTACCGGTTATCAGTATTTCGAAAAATGTCTGGATTATATTTATACGGTTGAAAACAACAAGAAGAATCCGGTCAAACAGGTGGAACAGGAAGTTAAGAAAATTGCCGTCAAGGTTAAGAACAGCGTGGAAAAGGCGGTGGTGAAGAAAGCGGCGGCGAAGCGCGGGCGCAAGGCCAAGACGGCCGATGCCGAAACCCCGGCGCCGAAAAAGATGGCTGCCAAAGCAGCGGTGAAAAACAGCCGCCGACGGAAAAAAGCGGCGGCCAAAACGGGGGTGAAGGAAATTAAGCCGGCGGCAACACAGACGACGGCGGAAGCGTCCCCCGCGGCAGCGGCGGATCGGCCGGCGGCACCTGAGAAAACGGAAAACTGACGTTGGCCGGGACCGCGATGGAAATGCACAAGGCGCATATTCTGGTGGTGGACGACGATACCCGTCTGCGGGCGCTGCTGCAGCGCTTTCTGCAGGAAAACGGTTTTCGCGTGTCGGCTGCCAAAGGCGCGGCGGAAGCCCGGATGATGCTGAAACAGTATAAGTTCGATCTTCTGATCGTCGACATTATGATGCCCGAGGAAAGCGGTCTGGAATTTCTTGCCGGCCTGAGGAAGGAAGACAACGTTCCGGTAATTCTGCTGACGGCGATGGGGGAAACCGGCGACCGTATCGCGGGGCTGGAGAGCGGCGCCGACGATTATCTGCCGAAGCCGTTTGAACCCAAGGAACTGGTTTTGAGGATTAAAAACATTCTCCGCCGCGCGCCGCAGGAAAACGAAAAACAGGAAACCCGGCTTAATCTGGGGCTTTGCCGCTATGATCTGGAAACCCGGGAATTGACCGGCGAAGACGGGGAGGTTGTCCATATCACGCCGGTGGAACAGTCCATGCTTTCGCTTTTGGGACAGAAGCCGGGGCAGATTTTCAGCCGCGACCGGCTGGCGGAGTTGCTGGGAGCCGGACAGGGGCCGCGTTCGATTGACGTGCAGGTGACAAGGCTGCGCAAGAAGATTGAAAGGGATTCCAAAAATCCGCGCTATTTGCAGACGGTCCGCGGCAAAGGCTATATGCTGCTGACCGAATAACTTTTTTTGATAACTTGAAGGAGCGGGAAAATGCATTTGACATTTCCGAAAAAAGTGGAAGACACGATGCGCTATCTGAAGATCAAGATGCTGCCGCGCACGCTGTTCTTTCGTACGATGCTTCTGATCTTCATTCCGTTGATTGTGGTTCAGGTAGTGTCGATCGTCGCGTTTTTTGACGGCAGCTGGGGGCGGGTCGGCAAACGGCTCTCTACCAATCTGACGTCCAACATGGCCTTTGCCATGCAGCTGTCGGAAAAATCTCCGGCCAATCTGCCCGAAATTCAGGCGCTGACCAAAGAGATTTTTGACATGGAGTTTGAGTATTATCCCAACGACAAAAAACATGAGGTGATCCGCAAGGTCAGAAAACAGAACAAACTGGTGACCGGGTTTTTGGAAGACGCGCTGAGAGTGGAGTTTCCGGAAGCGATCACCAGCATTTACATCGGCAAGAGCAATCCCGACCTGGTGGTTTTCGTCGATACCGAAAAAGGTTTGTATCAGTTTGCGACTTCGTCAAAGAACATTTTCAGCACTTCCATTTTCGGGTTCGTTGCCTGGATGATCGGCACTTCGCTGCTGCTGTTTCTGGTGGCGGTTTTGTTCCTGCGCATTCAGGTTCGTTCTATCGCCGATCTGGCGGAAGCGGCCGAAGAGTTCGGCAAAGGGGTGGACAATAAAAAGTTCAAGCCTTACGGTTCTTCGGAAGTGCGCCGCGCCGGCATTGCCTTTATCAAGATGAAAGAGCGCATTCAGCGTCAGATCAGCGAAAGAACGCAGATGCTGGCCGGCGTTTCCCACGATCTGCGCACGCCGCTGACGCGGATGAAGCTGCAGTTGGCGATGCTGCCCGACAACGGCGATAAAAACGGTCTGGACAAGGAAGAGTTTCTGCAAGACGTCAACGAGATGGAAAAAATGCTTGAAGGCTATTTGTCGTTTGTCAGCGGCGAAGGCGGCGAGCCGTCGACTTTCGTTGACATGAACGAAATGATTTTAAGCATTTTGAACAAATTCCGCAACAGCAAGGCGCTGATCCGTTACAGCACCAACGATCAGGTGAGCGCCATTCAGGGACGCGAACAGTCGCTGAAAAGGGCGCTGACCAACGTTATCGGCAACGCGTTCAACTACGGCAGCACGGTTTCGGTTGCGCTTGAGAGCAACAACAACAAGCTGGAAGTGACGGTCGACGACGACGGGCCGGGGATTCCGCCCGACAAAAGGGAAGACGTGTTTAAGGCCTTTTACCGGATTGAAGGTTCCCGCAACAAAGAAACCGGCGGCGTCGGTCTCGGACTGTCGATTGCCAAGGATGTTATCGTTTCACACGGCGGCAAAATAGAGCTGACCGATTCACCGATAGGAGGCTTGAGGGTACTCATTTCTATTCCCTTATAACTCTCATATCAGGAAATATACTTTCCGATAAAAAAGGTTTTTCAGTTACGCCTGATCCGGGTACGGCTGAAAAACTTTTTTTATTTTCCGCCATTCTGCTTGCAGTCGGGGCTTTTTTTTGTTAAAAACAAATTAACTTATGTTGTGTAAGCTGTGTTCAGGTAAAAATTCTGCGATTCAAGGATCAAAACGATGGCTGGTAAAGAAAACGACGATTTTGAATTAAACCTTAAGGATGCGGACGGCGGTGTCGGCAGTATCGACGCTTTGCTTGCCGCCGACGGGAACGATGCGCCGGCCGCCGGCGGAAACGGCAACGCGGACGATGATGACGATTTTATCGATTTTAACGATTTCAGCATTGACGATCTGGATACGGCGCTGAGCAAATACGAAGCTTCAAGAGGCGGCGGAAAATCCAAACCGGCGCAGACGTCCGCGGCAGAACCTGCAATTCCGGCGAAGGAAGCGGCAGTTGACGATGCCGGGATTGAACCGGAAATGCCGAGGTTTGACGCGGCGGAGGAAACATTGTCCGATTTTGACGCGTTGACGGCAGCGATGCCGCAGTCCGGCATTGCCGAAGCCGAGCCGGAAATACCCGAGTTTGCGGAAAAACCGAGATTTGATGCTTCGGCGGCAAACCGTGCGGCGGCTTTCGGTTCTTTGTCGGAGCGGGGGACGGCGCCGGCGGCAACGGTTGCCGAGCTGATGGCTGCCGCCGGCGGGGAAAAACCGGAAAGTCCGGCGGCGGGGGGAAGCCTGACGGCGGAAGAACTGGTGACGGAAAATCCGGCGACTGAAGAAAACCTGTCGGCGGAGAAACCGGTGACGGAAGTGCCGGGAACGGAAAATGCGGCGTTGCCGGCGGAGGAAAACAAACCGGAAAAGGCATGTTTCCTGTCCGAGGAAGACCGTCGGGCTCTCGGATGCCTGAGATGGTATGACGGCACGCTGGGAGAAAAGGTTTATGAGGTTTCTTTGAACAATATGCCGGAGTTTCTTGATTATGACAAAAGCATTAAAACCATTCATGTCAACATTGATTCGCCTTACGGCTGGAACGTTTTTTTTGAAAACGGCGTATTTATGAATCTGATGGATCTGAAGGAATATCAGGAAAGAAACGGCAGTCTGCCCGGAACCAACGGCAAGATCATTTACGGCAGCCGCATGAGTTCTTTTGAAAAAATCGAACGGATTGTGGTTTATGAAAAGCCGCGTTATTTTTCCTACGGTTTGAAAAAATAAAAAGCTC
>OLRF01001239.1_pt1 | contig 27473 bp, 29 predicted proteins | sample 1672061 | NCBI WGS metagenome assembly OLRF01 (sample SAMEA3136641, study PRJEB25190) | human gut metagenome | reverse complement strand
TTGCAGTGCGGCTTGCTTCTTTCAAATTTCTCTTTTGCCATCTGTGCTTCTTCCTGTTTGTGTTGTTAAAACCAAAATCTTGATCAAAAATTTGGAGCGGGTGAGGGGAATCGAACCCCCGTCATAAGCTTGGAAGGCTTCTGCTCTACCATTGAGCTACACCCGCGCAAAAAATGTTTTTGCATCAAGCCCGTCGAATTAAAAAATGGTGGAGGGGGAAAGATTCGAACTTTCGTAGACTAAAGTCGACGGATTTACAGTCCGTTGCATTTGACCGCTCTGCCACCCCTCCATAGAAAATTCCGACTGAGGGAAAGGAACTGACTTCCTTTTTGCAAATTTCATTCTTGCAAATAATAGCATTTTGCCGCGATTGTCAACATCTTTTTTATTTTTGCCTGTGGATTTTTGTTTCCGCGGCCTTCAGGGCCTCCGGCGTGCCGACATGGAAAAACTCGGCGTCGTTGAGAACAAAGCCAAGCCTGCCGCGGCTTTGCGCCAAATCGAAAAGGTCGCGCAGAGAAAATTTTTCGCGCGTTTCGCCGGCAAAAATTTTGCGGCTGACGATCGAAATGCCGCCGAACATGTAGGGATAACCGGCGGTTTTGGCGGCGTTGCGTTCGATTTTTCCGCCGGTGCCGACGCGGTAGTCGCCGACGCCTTTGTCGCCGCAGACGTCTTTTAAGTCTTGCAGAAGCAGCAGAATGTCATATTTTTTTTCGTCCCAGGCGTCCGCCATCCGCCACAAAACAGGTTTGTAGCCGCGGTCGACGAAAAAGACGTCGCTGTTGCAGACGAAAAAGGCGGGGTCTTTCAAAAGCGGCAGCGCTTTTCTGATGCCGCCGCCGGTTTCGAGAGCTTCGGCTTCTTCGGAAAAGACGAGGTTGAAATCCGGACGGGCGGCGGTCAGGTGTTTGCGGATCATGTCCCCTCTGTAACAAAGGTTGACGACCGCGTTTTTGATGCCGGCTTCCGCCAGGCGGTCGAAGTTGTAGTCAATCAGCGCTTTGCCGCCGACTTTAATCAACGGTTTGGGCAGACTGTCGGTAAGGCTGCCCATCCGCACGCCGCGGCCGGCGGCCAGCACCATTGCCTGCGTAAAAGGTTTGCGCGCCGGCGCCCGCCGCAGTTCCCGCGGCAGGTATGCGTCAAGCCAGTTTTTGACTTCCGCCAGTTTGGGATATTCGAGGATTTGGTCCAGCATTTTCCACATCTGGGGAATATAGTTCAGGTAGCGGGTTTTGCCGTTGACCATCGAAAGGGTGGTAAAACGTCCCAGCACCCGCAGGTGGCGGAACAGCGAAAGAAAGGCAAACGAATCTTCAAAATCTTCGCGGCGGACGTTTTCAAGACTGTTGAAAAAATCGTCTTTGACCTGCCGGATGACTTCCGGCGAGGCCGGTCGGCGGTCGGCGGCCAGCAGACTCATGACGTCGTAAGTGAGCGGTCCCCACATGGCGTCCTGAAAATCGATGATCGCGCATTCTTCCGCGTTCGGCGGCAGCATGATGTTGTCGATGTGATAGTCCCACAACACCAGCCGGTTCGGTACCCGGTAGGCCAGTTCCGCCAGCCGGCCGGCAACGGCGAAAAATTCCGCGGCGGCCCGTTCGGGCAGCGGCTGTCCGGCGGCCATCGGGAAATACCAGTCGGTAAACAGGCGCAGATCGTCAAGAATTCTGCGGCGGGAAAGCTCGTTGACGCATTGCGGACGTTCGCGCACGGCGGCAACTTTGGCGGCGGCGCGTCCGGCCATGCGGTAAAGGCGCATTTCGTTGTTATCTGTCAGCAGTTTGGTTACGGTGTCGTCGCCCAAGTCTTCCAGCAGCAGAAAGCCGTTGCCGAAGTCTTTGCTTTTTACTTCGGGGACATAGACGCCGCGGGCGCGGAGAAAGGCGGAAAGTTCGACAAATTCGCGGGTGCGGCAGCGGCAACCTTCGTCGTCCATGATTACCGCGCTGCCGCCGTCGTTAAAACGCATGCGGTAATATTTGCGGCTTGAAGCGTCGGTTGAAAGCGGGTTTAAGGCAAAGGCGGCGCCGTTTGCGCAGGTTTCGGCGAATTCCTTTAATTTTGCCGGGCGGTCGAGATTTTCCATTGACCACGTCTCCTGAAATGTTATTATTCGTTAAGTCTGAAGCTTAGGCTTTAAGCTTTAAAATATAATTAAAGGCATGAGGAGGGGCGATGAAGTACAAATATGCGGTGTTTGACTGGGACGGCACTCTGGCGGACACTTATCCGGTGATTTCGGCGGCGTACGACTATACTTTCGATAAAATGGGGCTGCTGCGGATTCCCTATGACGAAATCAAACGGATCACCAGCACCCTGCAGAACAAAGACACCCTCGGATACGTTTTCAAAGAGCGGCGGGACGAGGCGGCAGGGTATTTTTACGAATATATCGAAAAATTTCATACCGACCGGCTGGCGCCGATGTTCGGTGCGGAAAAGCTGCTCGGCTTCTGCCGCGACAAAGGGCTTGAATGTTATCTGATTACCAACAAAAAAACGCGCTTTATCAAAGAAGAGCTGGAAAAGCTCGGGTTCGGCAAATATTTTAAAAAAGTGGTGGCGGCCGGCGAATATGCGGAAGACAAGCCGCATCCCCTGGCCTGTCACGCGGTGTTTGACAACCGGCTGCCGCCGGCCGGCGAAATCGTGGTCATCGGCGACGGCGAAGCCGACGTTAAAACCGCGGCGGCTTTTGAGCATGACGGCGAACGGGCCGAATGCATCATTTACGATCCCAAACGCAAATACCGCGGTCCCGAACCGGACCATAAGATAGAAAGTCTGATTGAAGCGGTGGCAATTTTGGAGAAAGAATAACCATGCAAAACAAAAATCAGGTAGTCATTTACGGGCGGCACGCCGTTTTCGCGGCGCTGGCCAACCCGCAGCGCAGCATTGTCCGCGTCGTTTGTCTGAAAGAAAACGCTGCCGAACTGCGGGGCAGAATCGGCGAAAAGAAACTTTCCGTCGTCGAGCGCCGGGAACTGGAAAAAATGCTGCCGCGGGAAGCGGTGCATCAGGGAATGGCGGCGGTGGCCGAGATGCTGCCGGGCATTTCGCTGGAAGAACTGTGCGAAAAGGCGCGGGAAAAGGAAAACTGCCATCTGCTGGTGCTTGATCAGGTGACCGATCCGCAGAACATCGGGGCGATCATCCGTTCCTGCGCGGCTTTTGACGCGCTGGCGCTCATGGTGCAGGATAAAAATTCGCCGCAGGAAAGCGGGGCGATGCTGAAGGCGGCGGCCGGCACTTTCGAACTGCTGCCGGTCTGCCGGGTGACCAACCTGTCGCGGGCAGTGGAAAAACTGAAAAAGGAAGGCTTTTGGGCAGTCGGTATGGACGGCTATGCCAAAACCGACGTTTCGGCTTTGCAAAAAGGCGGCAAACTGGCGGTGATTATGGGCAGCGAAGGCGCCGGCATGCGTCGTCTGGTGGAAGAAACCTGCGATCTGACGGTGCGGCTGCCGATCAATCCGGAAGTGGAAAGCCTGAACGTTTCGACCGCGGCGGCGGTGGTGCTGTACGAATTAAACCGGAAATAGGAGATGATGATGCCGGCAAATGTTGAAGTTTGTTGTTTGTGCAAGAACTATGACCGAATCCGCGCGGTCGACAATGTTTCCTTTAAGGCCGGAGAGGGGGAAGTGATTGCCCTGCTCGGGCCCAACGGCGCCGGCAAGTCAACGCTGATGAACATGATGGCCGGTTATCTGGCGCCTTCCGGCGGCGAGGTTTTTATCTGCGGCCGCAATATCCGGGATTTTCCGCTTGAGGGCAAGCAAAACGTCGGTTTTCTGCCCGAAGGCTCGCCCTTGTATCCGGATCTGACGGTGCGGGCGTTTCTTAGCTATATGGCCGGTCTGCGGCTGCTGGACAAAAGGGCGGCCGATCGCGCGATTGCCCTGGCCAAAATAGAAAACGTGGCGGAACAGAAAATAGAAACCCTGTCAAAAGGCTATCAGCGGCGGGTGGGCTTTGCCCAGAGCATTCTTTCCGATCCGCCGGTGCTGCTTTTGGACGAACCGACCGACGGTCTGGATCCCAACCAGAAACGGCATATCCGCGGACTGATCGGGCAGATGGGCAAAAAAAAGACGATCATGATTTCCACCCATCTGCTGGATGAGGCGGAAACGGTGTGCAACCGGATCATTCTGATCAACCGCGGGCGAATCGTTGCCGACGGCACCGCCGGAGAAATTATCAAAAAAGCCGGTGCAAAAAATCTGGAAGAAGCTTTCTGTCAATTGACAACCACGGAAGACGAGGCATAGATGAAAAAATTATGGATCGTGACCAAAAACGAACTGCTGCGTTATTTTATTTCGCCGCTGGCATATGTTTATCTGGTGGCTTTTTTGCTGCTGAACGGGTCTTTTGCGGTATATTTCGGACATTTTGTCGACCGCGGCATTGCCGGCCTCGGTTCGATGTTTGCCTTTCAGCCGTGGCTTTATCTGCTGTTTATTCCCGGCATTTCGATGCGGCTGTGGGCAGAGGAATTTCGCAGCAAGACGGTGGTGCAGCTTCTGACCATGCCGGTTTCCGTTTCCACTTTGGTATGGGGCAAGTTTCTGGCTTCCTGGATTTTTGCCGCCGCGGCGCTTGTGCTGACGTTTCCCTTCTGGCTGACGGTCAATTATCTGGGGGCGCCCGACAACGGGGTGATTGCGGGAAGCTATCTCGGCAGCTGGGTTCTGGCCGGCTGCATGCTGGCCATTTCGCAGACGATGTCGGCGCTGACCAAAAACCAGGTGATTGCGCTGGTGCTGGCGGTGATCGTCAATTTCCTGTTCTTTTTGAGCGGGGTGGAATATGTGCTCGGCTTTTTCAGGATGTTTGCGCCGGCGGCGGTGGTCGACATGGTGGCCTCGTTCAGTTTTCTGGTGCATTTCGGCACCATTGCCGGCGGGCTGCTGGAAATGCGCGACGTCGTCTTTTTCGTTTCGGTCATTTTGCTGTTTAACGTAACCACCATTCTGGTCGTCAGCTTCCGTACTTCGGGAACCTCGCGCTGGCTGAAGTCTACTCAGGCGGCCTATTATGTCCTCTTCTTTTTGCTGCTGCTGACGGCTTTTACCGGGCTTAACCTGACGGCCAACCGGTTTTTGCGGACCGAACAGTACGATTTTACGCAAGAAAAGCTGCATACGCTGACCCCTTCTTCCCGCCGGGTGCTGGAAAACCTGCCGGAACCGGTGACGGCCAAACTCTACTATTCGCCGGTTTTGGGACAGAGAAACCCGGAACTGCGGCTGATGTACGACCGGGTGCGGCTGCTGCTTGAGCAGTTTGCGCGCCTGCAGCCGGAAAAATTCAGCTATAAGATATATAATCCGCAGCCGCTTGACGATTTGGAAGACCAGGCGATTGCGGCGGGACTGCAGCCGCTGCCGCTGGTTGACCTCAACCAGAACGGCTTTTTCGGGCTGGTTTTGACCGACAGTGCCGACCGCCGCGAAATAATACCGTTTTTTGCCCTTGAGCGATACGGTTATCTGGAGCAGGATCTGACGGAAAAGGTTTATCAGCTTTATCACGAAAAAAAGACGCTCGGGCTGATCAGCAGCCTGCCGGTGTTTGACACGCCGTTTGCCGGCGGTTACGTTTCCCCGCGCTGGAACATCATGACAGAGATTGAAAAGTTTTATGAGGTTAAAATTATCAACAGTGCGGAAGACTTGGCAAAAATCGACCTGCTGATGATGATACATCCGCAAAAGCTGCCGGATGACGTGGTCGGGGCGATCAAACAGTATTCCGAACTCGGCGGCAAAACGCTGCTGCTTTTGGATACGGCGGCCGAGGCGCCGCGGATTTTCTCGCCGGACAACATTGAGTTTTATCCTTCCAACCTGAACGGTCTGGACAAGTTCTGGGGATTCCGCTTTTACAACGAACTGGTGGTGGCCGATCTTGACAATTCGATTACCGTCGACGCCACCAAAAACTATTCCACCAATCCGGTCTTTACCCAGGACGTGGTGCAGTTCGTGGCGCCGGCTTCAAGCATGAATCCTGATTTTCCGGTCACGAGAAACCTGCAGGGGATTTTGTTTGCTTCGGTATCGGCGGTGGTGCCGGACGGCGGGCGCAGCGCGTTTCTGCCTTTGATCAAAGGCGGCGATCAGTCGGGGGTTTTGAGTTCGGGAGTGGTTTATGAGGGAAAAAATCCGGCGGACCTGCTCGGCATGTTCAAACCCGACGGCAAGCTGAAGTTTCTGGCGGCGTTGTTGATCGAAAAAAACAAGAAGAATCCGTTTGAAGTGATCGTGGCGGCGGACACCGACTTTATCTACGATACGTTTTGGAGCTCGGGGCGGACGATCTTGGAAAACAATTATTTCATTCCGCTTTATGACAACGCCAATTTTATACTCAATTCGCTTGACTATCTGGCCGGCGACGAAACGCTGATCGATTTGCGCGGGCGGACGCAGAAAATCCGCCGTTTCGAGGGAATCGAAAACATGCGCAAGGAAAATCTGCGCAATTTCCGGATCAAGGAAAACGATATTTTCCGTCAAATTGACAAGACCAAAAAGGCGTTGCAGGAAGTTTTCGGAAAAAGAGAGTTTGAAGAACGAAACAACTTCACTTCCGACGAACTGGCAGTAATTGCGGGAACGCGGCAGCGGCTGGATACGCTGAGAAGCGAGCTGGCGGCGATCCGCATGAACATGCACCGCAACATCGAACAAACCGGCATGATGATTAAGTTTGTCAACATATATCTGGTGCCTCTCCTGATTTTGCTGCTGCTGGCGGCGGCCGGGGCAAAAGGTTTTTATCGCCGCGGCGGTTTGTCGGGCAAAGTCAGAATATCTTTTAACCGGGAATTTAAGACGGCGGCCGTCGTGACCGTGCTGCTGGCGGCGGCCGGCGGCGTTTCCTTCCTGCTGACGATGAGCGACGCCGGCGACGGTTATGAGAACCGGCCGGTGTTTGAAGGACTGACGGAAAAGCTGAACGACGTGGAAAAAGTCGTTTTGACGTCGGCCGAAGGGGAATTGAGCTTCTTTAAGGAAGACGGGGTATGGAAACTGGAAGGGGAACCCTGCGCCGTCGTTTATCAGGAGCGCATCGGCCGTTTTCTGGCGGTGCTGGCCGACGCCGTTTATTATGAAAAGAAATCGGACAAGGCCGAATATTTGTCCCGCTTCGGACTGGCGCCGAGTTCGGCGGAAGGGTCGGAAAGCGTGGAAGTGCGGCTGGAAGGCGCAAAAAATTCGGTGTTGGCGGACTTTTCCGTCGGCCGTTACGACATAGACATCGGCCGCGGCGCGCGGGCGGCATATATCCGCTTTGCCGACAAGTTCCAAGTCTGGATGATCAAGGCCGACCTGATCGATTTGTCGACCGATGTCGCCGACTGGACGTACGGCAGCCTGTGGAACCTGCGTTTCGGGCGTCTGAGCGGCTTTAACCGGACAAGCAACCTGAACCGTACCGCGGAGATGGTCAAAACGCTGCTCAACGTCGGTTTTGTGTCTGCGGCGGAAGGGAAGCCGGAAGGGGAAAAAGTTTTGTCGCTTGAACTTGAAGTTGAAGGCAGCCGGCAAATCGGAATTGACTTTTTGCAAAATAAGGAGCATATCTACGCCCGTTATCAATTCCGGCCGGAAGACGAAAGCGGTTACCTCGGCTTTTTTGCCCGAACGGCGGAAAAATGCCATTATGAAATCAGCAAAGAGAATTTTGAGAAGATAGACAATGTTGCCGCAACCGTCCGCTGACCGGAAGAACATCAACCGTTTGAAAAAAATCGCCGTTACCGCCAGCGTGTCGGTGTCGGCCGGGCTGGCGCTCATCAAACTGGCGGCCTCGCTTTATACCGGGTCGCTGGCGGTGCTGTCGTCGATGGTAGACAGTCTGTCGGACATTTTTTCGTCGCTTATTTCCTTTATTGCGGTTAAATTTTCCTCCCAGCCGGCCAGTGTCGAGCACCGGTACGGCTTCGGCAAGGCGGAAGCCCTGAGCGCGCTGGTTCAGTCGGCTTTTATTGCCGGTTCCGGCGTGTTTGTGGTTTATGAGGGCGTCAGCCGTTTCATTTCGCCGCGGCCGGTGGGGGATACCGGCGTCGGCATTCTGGTGATGGCTGCCAGCACGGTAATCACTTTAGGGCTGATCGCTTTTCAGAAGTATGTGGTGAAGAAAACGGCTTCGCTGGCAGTGGCGGCGGACAGTGCCCACTATCTGGTAGACATTGCCACCAACCTGTCGATCATGATCAGCCTGATCGTGGTCAGACTGTTTGAAATCTACTGGTTTGATACGCTGGCGGCGTTGTTTGTTTCCTTTTATCTTCTGATCAATGCCTACAAGATTGCCCGCGAAGCGATTGCCCTGCTGATGGACAAGGAGCTGCCGGAAGAAGTGCGGCAGGACATTTTCAATCTGGTTAACAACTGCGGCTTCTGCCGCGGCATTCACGATTTGCGTACCCGCGATCTGGGCGGGGTTTACATGTTTGAGTTCCATTTGGAGCTTGACGGCGGCCTGTCGCTTTATCAGGCGCATGAACTGACGGACATTGTTGAAAACGAAGTCAAAGCCCTGTATCCCGGTTCTCAGGTGATTATCCACCAGGATCCGGCCGGTCTTGACGAGGAACGGCTGGACAATCGTCTGACCCGCTGACTGCGGTTCGGGGATTAAAGAACGATGTCGGCTTCGTAAGCGCGGACGATTTCGACGTCCTCTTCCCTTTCTTCGCGGCTCAGTTCGCAGACCATCAGGCTGTCGGCATCCTGCAGGCTGTCGAAAGCGTCGTCGGGAATACGGTCGATAACCACGCCGTCTTCTTCGTTGCGGTAAAGAACCGCCGAGCGGTTGCCGGCGTCGATTTCGATGACGGCGTCTTTGGCTTCGCCTTCGCGGGCATAGAGCAGCAGCATCACTTCGTCTTCTTCGTTGATGATAAAGTCAAAGGCGTCAAATTTATCGTTGTCGTTCATTAGAAAAACTTTCCCTGATAATTAAAAGATACGTTTATTGTAAGAGGTATAATTATATTTACAAGAGGAATGTTGATAGATGCGTTAATTTTGATGAATTTTTGCCGCGGATGACTTATAGTCGTTTTCATGAGTACGATATTGGACAGGATAATCGGCCTGCTGAAATGGCCGGCGGCGGTATGGGCATTGTGGTCGGTGCCGGCTTTTTTCCAGTCGCTGGAATATTTTGACTTCAAAACGTTGAAATTTGTGGCGCTGTTCGGCGGTTTTTTTCTTTTTTTCGTGGCGCGGACTTCAATGGAGGCTTCGATCCGCACGTCAATGCAGATTATTGCCCACGAACTGACGCACAGCTTTTTTGCGGTGCTGACTTTTCACAAGGTGAAACATATCCGGATCGAGGAAGACAATTCCGGCGGTTCGATGGGGTTTGAAGGCGAAGGAAACTGGCTGATCATTATTGCGCCGTATTTTTTCCCGCTGTTTTGTTTCTTTTTTATGGTCGGGGTCGGCATCTATATGAAGTTTGCCGCGCTTAACTGGATCGTCAGTGCCGTGTTCGGTTATTTTATCGGCTATCACGTGGATACGGTGGCGTCGCAGATACATGAAAAGCAGACCGATCTGCCGAAGGTTTCCTATCTGTTCTGCGCAATGTTTCTGCCCGGCGCCAACCTGTGGATTATCGGCAGCATGCTGGCGTTTAACAGTTACGGCTGGGACAGTTTTTTCAAATATCAGGAGCTGATGGCGCGGCTGAATGCCGAAAACTTGCAGCAGCTGGTCGGTTTAGTCTTTAATTTTTAAAATGCAGCTGCCGGCATCAAGCGTAACGCGGGCGCCGAGCGGAACCGTTTTGCGGGCGCGGACGTGGCCGAAGGGAAAGTTGCGGATAACGGGAATTTTGACCGCGGCCGCAAATTCGTCGATAACCCGGTTGACGTCTTTGTCGTCGGGATGGTTGAGGCGGATGTCGGTGAACTGGCCGAAAACGACGCCGCGCACCCGTGCAAACGACGGCTGCTGACGAAGCTGCAGCAGCATTCTTTCAACGCGGTAGCTTTTTTCGTCAACGTCTTCCAGCAGCAGGATCGTATCCGCAAGGTCCGGATAATAAGGCGTTCCCGCCAGCGATTGCAAAACGCAGAGGTTGGTGCCGACCAGCCGGCCTTCGGCAGTGCCCGGGTTGACGGCGGTGCCGCCGCGGATATCTTCAAAGCGTCCGTCCATTGCCCGCAGAAAACTTTCGGCGGTATAAGGGTGGACGGAAGCGCCGCGGCCGAAGTCGTATTTCAGCAGAATGCCGGCATAGCAAACGTTGCCGGTGCGGGCAAAAATGCCTGCCTGCAAAGCGGTGGTGTCGCTGAAGCCGATCAGCGGTTTGGGATTCTTTCTGATAAGGTCATAATTGAGCAGCGGCAGCAGATACTGTGCGCCGAAACCGCCGGCAGCGGCAAAAACCGCCCTGATTTCCGGATCGGCAAAAAAACGCATCAGGTCTTCCGCCTGCTGTTCGGGCGTGCCGGCCATGTGGTTGAGCCGGTCGTAGACGTGCGTGCCGAGAACAACCCGGTACCCGCAGCTTTCCAGCCAGCGCAGTCCGTCGCGGATGTCTTCCGGCGAATCGAGCGCCGAAGACGGGGAAACAATGCCGACTTTTGAGCCGCGGGGAACCGGGTGTATCATGGTTTACAGCTCCGTCAGCAGCTGCCGGCTGAAGTCGGGCAGCGAGTTGTCGCGGGCGCCCATGATGACGACGCAGTCGCCGTCTTTGGCGTTCTCAAGGATAAATTTGTGCACGTTTTCCCGGGTGTCGAGAAAATAAGCGTTGTTGTGACCGTTTTTGCGCACGGCGTCGATGATGTTTGCGGCGGAGATGCCTTTGTCGACGTTTTTATCCAGCATATAGACCTCGGGCATGACGAAAATGTCGTCGGGACCGAGTACGCGGGCGACTTCCGCCGCCACTTCGCTGCCGGTGTTAAAGGCGGAAAACGGGCTGTGCGACTGGTACATGACCAGAAGGCGCCGCGGATATTCCTTTAAGGCCGAAAGAGAAGACGCGATTTTGCTCGGGTTGTGGGCAAAGTCGTCGATCAGGGTAATGCCGCGGCCGGTGGTGCCGACAATTTCCAGCCGGCGTTTGATGCCGGAAAAGCCTTCCAGCGTTTTGGCGGCCGCCAGCGGATCCAAACCGGCTTCGGCGCAGACGGCAATTGCGGCCAGCGCGTTGCTGACGTTGAAAGCGCCGAACAAATTGAGACGGAAGGTCTGTCCGCGGAAATTGTATTCTACGCCGTCGGGCAGGCATTTGATGCCGTCGGCAAAGAAGTCCGCGGCCGGATCTTTGACCGAAAAGGTCGTTTTGCGGTCGTGTTTGAGGTTGCGGGTCAGTTCGCAGTCGCCGTTGACGACCAGCGTGCCTTTGGTGTTGTCGGCAAAAGTCTGGAAATAACCGATCAGGTTTTCCATTGAAGTGTGGTCGTGCGAAATGTTGTTGACGAGCGCGATTTGCGGATGATATTTGCAGATGGAGCCGTCGCTTTCGTCGGCTTCGATGATGCAGAACCTGCCTTCGTTGTAAATGAAGTTCGGCAGGCCTTTCAGCTGTTCGTAATTGCGCAGCATGCCGCCGTTGACCAGACAGGGCTTTTGTCCCAGCATGTCAAAAATATAACCGATCATGGCGGTGGTAGTGGTTTTGCCCGAGGTGCCGCCGACGGCGATGCCGAAGGGGTAACCGTGAAAAACTTCGGCCAAAAGGTCGGAACGCTGTTTGACCGGGATGTTCAAAGCGCGCGCGGCTTTGATGTCGGGGTTGTTTTCGTCAAGCGCGGCCGATACGTATACCGTTTCCGTGTCGGCGGTGATGCCGCTTCCGTCCTGGGAAACGAGTTTTATATTCATGTTAAGCAGCGCCTGACGGTTTTTGCCGTCGCGGCCGGCGTCGAAGTTGCGGTCGCTGCCGTAGACTTCGCAGCCTTTCAGGCTCATGATCTGGGCGAGCGGACTCATGCCGTTGCCCGAGATACCGCAAAAACAAATTTTAGTCATAATTTATTTTTTTCCTTTTATTGTTTATCTTTAAAGAGCGTCGAGAGTTTGCTCCTCACGCTCGCGGAAGATCCGGAGGTTGGTATAATCAATGATGATGTAGCTTTTGCCGTCTCCGTCGACGTTGACGGCCAGAGCCGCGCCTACGTCCTGATCTTCAAAGGTCGCGTACAAAACCGCCTGACCGCTTTTCAGCTCCGCCAGAAAGTCGGCGCCGCCGATCGGTTCGGAGATTTTTTCTATCTCGACCTTATCTACTCCATACTCGTCTTTTACCTTTTTTTCAACAGTTGTGATTTTGGGGGTGAAAAACTCTTTGGCGTTGCCGTATTTTCTTTCCAGCAAACCGTAATATTTCCGGTACAGATGCAGGGCTTTTGAGGCCGAGGCGTCGTCGTTGAGAAGGCGGCCGTAGGCCGTGAGCCGCCACAATGAGTTGTTTTCGCCGAAGCTGACGATCACCTGGCGGAAGTCGGTAATCGGCTTGGGCAGTTTGGTGACGATGAAGTCGTTGACGCTGTCTTTGCGCTCAACCCGTTCCATGTCGACGCCGAGCGCTTTGGTTTGGTTGTAGGTGGCGCCCCAGGAAAGGCCGAACGGCGCTTCGCCGTATTTGGTGGTGGTGTCGATCGGTTTGCCGCCGACAGGCGCAGCCGGCGCCGCTTTCGTGCGGGCAGAGCGGAACTGTAGCGGTTCGCCCTCGATTTTGATTATTTTCGGCTTCTGGTCAAGCAGGCTGCTGGCCTTTTCCTTGGCGGAATTCGAACTGTCTTCCATTTTTAGGTCGTCGGAGATCAGTACGTCTTCGTAAAACTTTCCGTCTTCGAGTTCGGCCGCTTTTGCCGCGCCGGCGGCGATCAGCGGGATAACAACTGCTAAAAATATCTTTTTCATTAAAATATTCCCCTCAAACGTCAAGAAAAAAATTGAACACCGTTCGGAATTGAATTATTATAATCCCATATTGCAAACAATTGGTTAAAAAAATATATGACGCAGAATGCAAAAGACAACGTCCGCCGGCTGCTGCTTGACACCGGGCGCAGGCTGGTAACCGAAAAAGGGGCGGAATATCTGACCGCCCGCAAGCTGTCGGAAGCTTCCGGCTGCTCGATCGGAACGATATACAACCAGTTCGCGAAGATGGACGACTTCATCGCCGAACAAAACGAAATGACTTTGGCCGAATTGTACGCTTATCTCAGCCAGCTCGGCGGAGGCCGCCGCGGGTTCGGCAACATCAATCTTTATGCCGGCTGCTTCCGGCAGTTTGTCGCTTCCCACCGGCCGTTGTGGTTTTTGTTTTACAACTTTCATCTCAATCTGAAAGACTATCGTTTGAGCGTTTCCTACCGGCGGCGGCTGGTGCGGCTGTCGCAATTGTTTGAGCCGGATCTGGCGGCGATGTTTCCGCGGCTCGGCCGGCGGCGGCTGAAGATGTCGCAAAAGGTGCTTGAAACCGGTCTGACCGCGCTTTCCGCCCTTTCTTCCGACGGCCGCGGCGACAAGCGCTCCGAACTGCTGCTCAACACTTATCTGGCCGGCATGATGATGTTAAACAGGGAGTAAGACGACAATGGACTTTTTAAACCTGATGTACCGGCGATGGATATATTTTTCCACCGATCCGGAAGTTCTCGCCACTTTTTTCAACAACCGTTTTCTGCTGATTCTGCTGGTGATCGTGCTGATCAGGATTAAATACACCACCTACAGCAGCATGTGGGCGAGCGCGCTGGTCAACATTCCCGGCACCATTTTGCACGAAATGATGCACTATATCGTCGGTTTGGTTTTGAACGCCCGTCCCTGCAATTTTACCATTTTTCCGCGCAAGTCGCCGGACGGTTATTACGTGATGGGCAGCGTCGGTTTCCGCAACGTCACTTTTTACAACGCCGTGCCGTCGGCAATGGCGCCGCTTTTGCTGCTGGTGATCGGCTTTTATCTGAACCGCTATTATCTGCCGCTGATGCGTCCGACCATGCTGAACTATGTTTTGTATGTTTTGCTGCAAACCATCATTATCGAAAACGCCATGCCTTCGGGCGCGGATTTCCGGGTGGCGGGAATGTACCTCAAGGGTATTCTTCTGTACGGCTTTCTGCTGGTGGCGCTGCTGGTTTTCATGTAAGGCTCCGCTTATTTTTCCAGCTGTTTGACCACCGCTTCGGTGACGGCTTTGGCGTCGCCGTAGAGCATAATGGTGTTTTCGTTGTAAAACAGCGGGTTGTCAACGCCGGAATACCCGGAAGAAAGCGACCGTTTGACGAAGAAGACGGTTTTGGCGGCGGCGACGTCAAGCACCGGCATGCCGTAGATCGGCGACGAAGGGTCGGTTTTTGCCAGCGGGTTGGTGATGTCGTTGGCGCCGATGACGTAGGCGACGTCGGCGTCGGCAAAGTCGCGGTTGATATCGTCCATTTCAAAAATTTCGTCGTAAGGGACGTCGGCTTCGGCAAGAAGAACGTTCATGTGTCCGGGCATGCGGCCGGCCACCGGATGGATGGCGAAGCGCACCTGTACGTCATATTTGCGGCGCAGCAGGCCGGCCATTTCTTTCAGGGCATGCTGGGCGCGGGCGGCGGCCATGCCGTAGCCGGGAACGATAATGATTTTTTCCGCGTTTTCCATGATGAAGGCGGCGTCTTCGGGGCTGCCGCTGCGGGCAACGCCCTTTTCCCCGCTGCCGGTTTCGGCGTTTTGCCGGTTTTTCGCCGCCCCGCCGAGCATGACCTGAACAAGCGACGAGTTCATGGCCTTGGTCATGACAAAGGCAAGAATTGCGCCGCTGGCGCCGACGATGGTGCCGGTGATGATCATCAGCGTCTGGCTAAGCATGAAACCGATGCCGACCGCCGCCCAGCCGGAATAGGAGTTTAAGACGGAGATGACAATCGGCATGTCGGCGCCGCCGACCGGCAGCACCAAAAGCAGACCGAGCAGCAAAGAAACCGCGGCCAAAAGCCAGAACATCCATTCGGCATGAGTGAAGGAATAGCCGAAAAACAATAAAACGGTTATGATCGAAAGCAACAGGTTAAGCGGATGCTGGAAAGGAAACAGCAGGGCTTTGCCCGGCAGCAGCCCCTCAAGTTTGGCAAAGGCGACCATGGAACCGGAGAAGGCCAGCGCGCCGATGACCAGGCCGACGGAAGAGGCGAAATAATGGGTGCCGTCGGCGGCCGCTTCGCCGGCGGCGAGAAAAACCGCCGCCAGTCCGCCGAGACCGTTGAAGGCGGCAATCATCTGCGGCAGCGCGGTCATCCGCACCTTCTGTCCGCTGACGACGCCGATCACACCGCCGGCCGCCAGCGCCAGAACAACCGGCAGCAGCCGTTCGGGAGGAATCAGGGCCAAAGCGGCGACGATGGCCAGTGTCATGCCGGCAATGCCGAGGAAGTTGCCGAGGCGTGCGCTTCTCGGCGCGCTGAGCCCGCGAATCGAAAGAATGAACAAAACGGCCGCCAACAGGTAAATCAGTTCGCTCATTGCTTTTTCTCCTTGCTTTTAAACATTGCCAGCATGCGGGCGGAAACAGCGAATCCGCCGAAAATGTTGACGGCGGCAAGGACGACGGCGGCCAGTCCGCAGATTTCGACAAACATGCTTTCGGCGTTTCCCGCAACGCCGATCGCGCCGAGAATGATTACGCCGGAAATGGCGTTTGACACGCTCATCAGCGGCGAATACAGCGCCGGGGTGACGCCCCAGACGACGAAATAGCCGATGAAGGCGGCCAGCACGAAAATAATCAGCAGTTCATTCATGGCTCACTCCCTTTTTTCTCCCTGCCAGCAAATGCAGGTGCGGTTGATGACGTCGTCGGCAAAATCGGGGGTTTGGCCGGCGGCCGGACCGTTGCCGAGCAGACGGAAAAAGTTGCAGAGATTGTTGGCAAACAGCCGGCTGGCGGTATCGGGCAAAAGCGACGCCATTTGCCTGTCGACGGTAACGACGGCACCGTTTTCGGTGGTAAAGGTTTCCGGCGAACCGGGTCCCTCGACGTTGCCGGAAACGTCAATCAGCACGCTGCCGGCCTTAAGCAGGCCGATTTCCTTTTGTTTGAACAATATCGGTGCCCGGGGCGGCGATCCGGCGGCGGTAATGACGACGTCCGCTTCGGCAATCGTTTCGTTCAAACGTTCCGGTTCGACAAAGCGGGCGCCGAGGGATTCCGCCTGTTCGCGGGTTTCCGGCCGGATGTCGTGGGCAAAGACGACGGCGCCCAGCCTTTTGGCGGTGGCGATGGCCTGCAGGCCGGCAACGCCGATGCCGACAACGAGAATTTTGGCCGGCATCACCGATCCGGCGGCGGTAGTCATCATCGGTACCGCACGGTTGAGCATGTTGACGGCCTCGATTGCCGCTTTGTAGCCGGCCAGATTGTCCTGCGAAGACAAAATGTCCATGTCCTGTGCGCGGGAGATGCGGGGAATCCGTTCCAGGGCGAACAGGCTGAACCGGCGGTTTTTGATCAGTTCCCAGTCGGGGACGAACGTGCGAAAATCGGCAATCACCGTCAGCCCGTCGGGCAGCCGTTTGGTTTCTTCGGCCGAAGGAGCCCGTATTTTAAACAGCAGGGAGGCGCCTTTCAGGGCGGCGGCGGCGTCTTCGGCAATTTCGACGCCGGCGTTTTCATATTCTTTATCGGCAAATCCGGCCGCTTTGCCGGCGCCTTTTTCCATTTTTATTTTTGTACCGTCGGCAGTCAGCTTTTGTGCTGCCGGCGGGGTGAGGGCAACCCGCCGTTCGTAATCGGCGGTTTCCTTTAAAACGGCGATGATCATTTTGTCTCCGTTTGTTTAACGATTATGAAAGCATATGTTTATATAATTTCATTTTAAGGTTTTTGAAACGGAGAACAACAAAAAATGTCGGTTTTATGGAATTTGTTTACAACATTCTTCAAAATCGGGCTGTTTACGTTTGGCGGCGGCTATGCGATGATTCCGCTGCTTTCGGCCGAACTGGCAAAAAAGAAACGATGGACCACCGACGAAGAGCTGATGGACTATTATTCAATCGGCCAGTGCACGCCGGGGATCATTGCCGTCAACGTGTCGACTTTTATCGGTTACAAGCTCAAGGGTGTTTCCGGCGCGGTTGCGGCTACCGCCGGCATGGTCGCGCCTTCGGTCGTCATTATTATAGCGATTGCCAACGCCGTCAGCTTTTATATGAAAAACGAATATGTGGCGCATGCCTTTGCCGGCATTCGAATCGTTGTGATCGCGCTGATTTTCGACGTGGTGCTCGGCATGTGGAAAAAGGGCGTCGGCAGCTGGTTTCAGGGCATCATTTTCTGCCTGTCGCTGCTGGCGCTGGCATGGCTGTCGGTTTCGCCGGTAACGGTGGTGCTGGCGGCGGCGGTAATCGGTCTTTTGATCAGGAGTTAGGCAGATGACGGTTTATGCCCTGTTGTTTTTCGAGTTTTTCAAAATAGGCCTGTTCGCTTTGGGCGGCGGGCTGGTTACGGTGCCGTTCCTGTTTGACCTGAGCACCCGCTATCCGTGGTTTACTTCCGAACAGCTGGTCAATATGATCGCGGTGGCGGAATCTTCGCCCGGGCCGGTCGGCGTCAACATGGCGACTTATGCCGGTTTTAAAGCGGCGGGCGTTTCCGGCGCCCTGACGGCAACCTTCGGACTGGTGCTTCCGTCGCTGATCATTATCGTGATTATTGCCGCGCTTCTGGACAAGTTCCGGCAGACGGACTTTTTTCAAAATCTGATGTATGCCGTCCGGCCGGCGGTGATTGCGCTGATTTTGAACGCGGGGGCGGAACTGGGCAGACTGGCACTGACGAATGCGGAAGCCGCCGCTTTGTGCGCAATATTTTGGGGCGCAATTCACTTTTTCAAACTGCACCCCATTCTTTATATCGTTCTCGGCGGAATTTTAGGCGTTGCGCTCGGCCTATAAATCAAGCGCTTTGCGATAGGTGTCGAGCAGGAACTCCTGTTCGTCGCGGTCGGCGGCGTTCATCTTGCGCAATTTTAAAATCGCCCGCATGATCTTGACGTCAAAACCGGCCGATTTGGCTTCGGCAAACACGTCGCGGATGTCGCCCGAGAGGGCTTTCTTCTCTTCTTCCAAGCGTTCGATGCGTTCGATCAGCGAGCGCAGCCTGTCGGCAGCAATGCCTCCAACTTCTGTCATTTTTTTATCTCCCGAAAAATTTTTTTTGGTTGTAAGCGAGATTAGCAAAAGCTATATCTTTTGACAAGCAAATAAATTGTGGGTACGAAAAAATCTTGTAGAAGTTTAAATTTTAGCGCCTATAATGCCGCTATATAAAAAAACGTGAGAGAGGATGAAAATGCCAAAAAAGACATATACGCGTATTCTTACCACAATCGGGCCGTCTTCCGCCGACGAACGGACCATTTCCGCTCTGCTTGACGCCGGCGCCGACGCCTTTCGTTTTAACTTCAGCCACGGAACCCGCGAAGAACACAAACAACGTTATGACATTGTTCGCCGCCTGGCGGAAGAAAAGGGACTGTTTACCACCATCGTTGCCGATTTGCAGGGGCCGAAACTCCGCGTCGGTTCGTTTGCTGCCGGCAGCGTGGTTTTGAAAGAAGGCAGCGAATTTGTTCTTGACATGAAGGACGAACCCGGTAATGAGATGCGGGTGACGCTGCCGCACAAGGAAATTTTCGCCGCGATCAAACCGGGCGACGACCTGCTGCTGAACGACGGCAACATTGTTCTGACGGTCAAATCATGCGATGCGGCGAGCGCGGTTACGGAAGTTAAGGTCGGCGGAGAACTTTCCAGCCACAAGGGCGTCAATCTGCCGAACATCAAACTGCCGATTTCCGCAATTACCGAAAAAGACCGGAGCGATCTGGAATTTGCCCTGGAAATGGGCGTGGACTGGGTCTGCCTTTCGTTTGTTCAGTCGGCCGACGACGTGCGGGCGGCAAAAGCGCTGATCGGCGACCGGGCGTTGATTATTTCCAAGCTTGAAAAACCGAGCGCGATCGTCGAACTGGAAGATATTATCAAGCTTTCCGACGGTATTATGGTTGCCCGCGGCGACCTCGGGGTCGAGTGTCCGCTGCAAACGGTGCCGGTTCTGCAAAAGAAGATTGTCAACGCCTGCCGCAAATATGCGCGGCCGGTGATCGTTGCCACCCAGATGCTCGAATCGATGATCGAAAAACCGACCCCCACCCGGGCGGAGGTTTCCGACGTGGCGACCGCGGTTTATGACGGTGCCGACGCGGTAATGCTTTCGGCCGAAACGGCGGCCGGAAAATATCCGGTGGAAGCGGTGAAGATGATGAACAAGATCATCACTCAGGTTGAGGCGGATCCGCTGTTTTTCCAGTATATGAAGAATTTGCAGTCGGTTTCCTGCTGCATGGGCGAGGCCGATTCGATCACTTACGCGGCGAGCGAAATATCCAAGGTTCTGAAAAACGTCAAGGCGGTGGTAACTTATACCAGTTCGGGCCGGACAACTTTTCTCGTTTCCCGCGAGCGGCCGGATATTCCGATCGTTGCCGTTACCCCGAACATTAAGGTTGCCCGTCAGCTGGGGCTGGTCTGGGGTGCCCGGCGCTTTATCAACGAATCGACCTTTCAGAGTTTTGACCGTTTTGAAGACGTGGCCAAAACCGTGGCGCTCGCAAGCGGCGCGGCAAACAAAGGCGACCACATCATCATCACCGGCGGTTTTCCGCTCGGCGTCAAGGGACGGACGAATATGCTGCATATGGTGTATATTGATTAAGCCGGTTAACTCTCCGGAGCTTCGACCGTTTTGAAGACGGCCAAAACCGTGGCGCTCGCAAGCGGCGCGGCAAACAAAGGCGACCACATCATCATCACCGGCGGTTTTCCGCTCGGCGTCAAGGGACGGACGAATATGCTGCATATGGTGTATATTGATTAAGCCGGAGTCTGTTTTGCAAAGGCGGGGAAAGCATTTTTGCTTTCCCCTTTGTTTTTTTTCTTCTTGTTTTGTTTTTCTTCGTTTTTTCTCTTCTTGTTTTACTTCCTTCCGGTTGTTGTTTTTGCATGCTCTTTTTGCTTTTCCTCTTTGTTTTTTGCTTTTTTTCTTTTGCCGTTCTTCTTATCTTTTCTTGCCTTTTTGTTTTTTACGTTTTTTCATTCTCCTTATTTTGTGTTTTCTTTTGTTTTTGCTTTATTGTTTTGTATGCCTTTTCCTTCCTCTTGTTTTTTCCCTTCTCTTTTTCTCATTTTTCTTTGTCTTTTTATTCTCCTTGCTTCTTCTTTCTCTTTATCCTTTATCTTTTTTCTGCTTTTTTTACTTCGTCTTTTGGGTTTGCCCGTCCCTTCCGCCGTTTTTTGCCGATTGTTTCCGCTGTCCTTTTTTGTAATGAAGTTTTCGCTTCTGTTGATCGGTTCGATTTTTATTTCCTGCCATAAAACTCCGGCAAACGGCTGTATGTGCTGCCGATTTCCATGTTGTAACGCACCACAAATCCCGGTTTTGGCTGTCACCGTCTTCAATTGCAGAAAATGGTCGCTGCGGTAAGCCGGCTGACTGATGTTGATTTTTATTTTTACGGCATAAAAAAAGCACCTTCCGGGAAAGGTGCTTTCAGGCAATCTTATTGTAAGCAAAACTATTCAGCAGCTTTGGCAGCCTTTTTGGCAATGCGAGCCGGAACGGCTTTTCTGGCAGCGGAAGCAGCCGGTTTGGCAGCCGGGCCTTTTTTCTTGGCAACCGCTTTTTTGATTTTCAAAGCTTCTTCGCTGAGCTTGTTGCCGGAAGTGGATTCCAGATAAGAATCCAAACCGCCGTTGTGCTCAATCGAACGCAAAGTTTTGGAGCAGATCTTCAGCTTGAAAACTTTGTTCAGAGCTTCGCTGAACAGAGAAACAACTTGCAGATTCGGCATAAAACGACGGCGGTTATGGTTGTTAGCATGGCTAACGCTGTTCCCGCTCATAACGCCGGTGCCGGTAATATCACATTTTTTAACCATAATTTTATTCCTCAAAAACAAACTCGTTGCTTGTTAATAGCCAGAGTTTGCGAAAAAGTCAAGAATTATTTAATAAAATAAAAAAAATTGTAGCATTTTTTTTTGAAATGTATTATTAGTATCACGAACTGCAAATATTGTACCCGTAGCTCAGCTGGATAGAGTGTTGGCCTCCGACGCCAAAGGTCATGGGTTCGAATCCCTTCGGGTACGCCAATTTATGAAAAAACTCCCGCGTTTTGCCGGGAGTTTTTTTATGTGGCTTCCCTCAGGGTCGAACCCCGGGTTCTCTCTCCGGCATCTAAATTCGCTGCGGTCGCCGGGGCTTCCCTTGCTCATTAAGATGTTCCGGAGAGCTTGCAGACGAAAACAACCGGAGCATCGGTTGTTTTCGCTTAGCGCTTCTTCGGGTACGCCAATTTATGAAAAAACTCCCGCGTTTTGCCGGGAGTTTTTTTATGTGGCTTTCCTCAGGGTCGAACCCCGGGTTCTCTCTCCGGCATCTAAATTCGCCGCGGTCGCCGGGGCTTTCAGGGCGATTGTTGCGGAAACGCTTCGCCGCGCCGATGAAAACGATTACATTTTTTCTTTGGACGGCGACGATTTTTATACCAGAAGGGACGCCCTTTCCGGAACCGTGAAAAGAGTGAAGGAAGCTGATGCCAATTTATGTATTATCGGCATGGAATTCAGCGGCGACAGAAATTTTATTTTGCAGCCTGACGCCGGTAAAAAACATAATGGTGTGGTTGAAAGGCTGGCGTGCAAAGGCAAAGCCGCAAACATAATGACGGCGCCGTTCATTATTGATGCCGACACGACTTTGTGGAGTAAGGTGTACAGAAAAGACATGCTTGAAAAATATGTCGGGATGCTGCCGGAGTTTGCTCCCGATTTGAAAGTCTGCGAGGATTTTCCGGCGACGGTGATGTTGTTGATGAAAGACGCGAAAATTGTTGCCAATCCGGATATATTTTACGGTTTTTACAAACGGAGTGACAGCATTACTTCCAAGCCGACGGTAGCGAATTTTGAACGGGACAGAATTCAGTTCATAAAAATGACACAGCAGATTGTTGATGAAAATCGCGGCGAATTTTTCGGAGTGGCGCCGTATTTTATCAAAAGTTTTGTCAAAGCCAAATACGACATTATTTCCGGGATTGTTGAAAATAAGGTGAAAAACGGGGATTTGCCGGCCGACTACGGCAAGGAAAAGTTTCAGGAAACGTTCAGAAGGGAAATCAGGTGCGATTTTTTGGAGACGGAAGAAAAAAACAATGCGGAAGAGAGGCGGCCCGTTTCTGCCCGGCAGGGCTTTTTATCCGGTTCGGTGAAAGCGGGAACGGAACGCTGACATTTGATAGACGGAAGAACGATAATGACGCCGGGATTGATAAAATCGATTCCGGCGTTCGGCAATAAAACGCTTGTTTTTTTACGGCAGGCAGCCGACCGTGCAGAAATGTTCCAATTCGCCGGCGTCGGGCATGGCCGGTGCGGCGCCTTTGCGGGTGACGCAGACGGCAGCGGCTCTAACCGCGGTTTTGACGCTTTCGCCGACGTCTTTTCCTTCTGCCAGTTTGGCGGCGAAAACTCCGGCAAAGCAGTCTCCGGCGCCGACGGTATCGACGGCCGGCACTTTGTAACTGTCGACGAACAGCATGTCTTTGCCGCCGGCAACCAGCGCGCCGCGGCTGCCGAGCGTGACGATTATGGTCTGTTCGGCGTCGGTTTTGAGTTTTTCGGCAGCGTCGGCGATTTTTTCGGCCGGCGTGTTTTCATCGACGTTTTCCCGGGAAAGGAACGCCAGTTCGGTTTCGTTGACGATCAAAATGTCCGTATTGCGGAATATTTCTTCAGGGATCGGACAGACCGGCGAGGGGTTGAGAATCGTCCGGGCGCCGTACCTGCGGGCTTTGGCGAAAGCGGCGGCAACCGCGGCCGGCGGAATTTCAAACTGACAGACGACGACGTCGCCCGGGCCGACGGGCAGTTTTTTGACGTCTTCCGGGCACACGTCGGCATTGCTGCCGGGGGCGACGACGATGGTGTTTTGTCCCCGTTCGTCGACGGTGATAAGGGCGATGCCGGAGTTTTTTTCGCTGCGGCGCAGACAGGAAATATCTATTTTGTGCCGGCGGACGAACGATGCCAGCTCATCGGCAAAAGAATCGCTGCCGAGACAGCCGGCGAGAACGACCGGGGTTCCGATTTTGGCGGCGGCAACCGCCTGGTTCAGTCCTTTGCCGCCGGGCAGATATTCGACTGAACGGGCGGCAACCGTTTCTCCCGTGTCGGGCAGTTTGTCCGTACGGGCGGTTATGTCCATGTTGACGCTGCCGACGACGATGACTTTGTTCATGTTTTTCTCCTTGACGTATTTTAATAATATACAAGCATGGGGGTAAACTTGCACAACTGTTTTAATTCTTTTTTCCCGTTTTCCTTTGTGACGGCTTCAAAAAGAGCGAGAAGTTTTTGCTCTTGTTCAACCAGCAGATAGTTTTTGCCGTTGATGCCGACAATGGATTTGCGGGCGCCGTGGCAGGTCATTTCCCAAAAAAACAGGTTGATGTCGAATTTTCCCGTTTGCGGATAATAGACGACGGGATAGGTTTCCGAACAGCCGTAACCGACGCCCCTGTCAAAATCGGTGTAGAGCAGGATTTCTTTTTGTCCGTCGTTGTCGGCGTCGAGGTTGAGCAGTTCGTTGCGGGCGGTCAGCCAGTTGAAACCGCGGAGGGGAAAGTTCCATCTGTCGCCGGTGGCGGCGAAACACTCCCGGAGAACGGCGCTTTTGGACGAGTTGGCAAAGGATGTGACCGTGTAAGAACGGGTTTGGAGTTTTGCTTCGGAAACCAGGAAATTGCACAGATTGATTTTAAATTTTTCTTTTTCGGCGGCGGTGAGAGTTTCGTCCGCCGTCCGCGGCCGGTAAACGGCGTATTGTTTGTTTACGATCCGGCGGCAGAGAGGTGCGTCTGTTTTCAATTGTTCCTCATAGGCGGAAACTTTTTCGGGCGACAGAAAACAGACGTGGGAAAAGCCCTGCCGCAGGTCAAAACGGAAAATGCGGTATTCGTCCGTATTTTGGCTGACAAGATATATGTCGTTCTTGTATTTTACCAGTTTGCCGGTCAAAAAGCGATAGGTCGGCAACTCGATTTCGACGGTTTTGCCGTTTTGTTCCGCTTCCAGAAAGAACCCGTTGCTTTCAACGCCTTCCCCGCTGAATTCAGCTGTTTTTTTGAGACGGAATCTTTCCGGGCCGGGTGTGTCCAGATTGATAAAAATCGGATAATAAAGAGTACCGTCGACAATACGCGAATCATAGTATTCAGGCAGCTCATAAACCTTGTTTTCGGCCAGCTCCCGGCACAGGGGAGAATTTTGCGGCGTGTAAAAGAAAAGGTTTTCTGCTTCTTGATCCGCCGCATATTGTCCGTATTGTTCAACATAGTCTTTTATCCGCTGTTGTTCGGTAGTTTCTTCGGCCGGCACGGTTGTTCCCCTGCCGCCGGCTGCGGGAAAACGGGCGATATTGCTTCTGATGTTGTCTTCGTTGACAAAGGCGACGTTGTAATAAGTCTGAAGCTTTTCCCGATAATTCCCGTCAGCCGGGTTCCGGGGAAAGGAAAACAGCGGCAGCACCGGATGCAGGTTGATTTCCGGTCCGTCGGAACGGCGGGAGATTTCTTCGATTTGCCGCATCTTTTGTTCGAGGGTTGCAAATTTTTCCGGGCGGCGGATGCCGAGATAATTTCGGAGAATGATTTTTTGTTTGTACGGCAAAGCGGACAGTTCGATTTGTTCGGCAATTTTTTGCTTTTCGTCCGCGGAAAAAGCGGGAGCATGATAAATAATGTCCTTGATTTCCCATGCGTCCGGACGCTCTTGCTTCAGTTCCGTTTCTATCCGGGCAAAAGCTTCCGGGGTTTTCTCCTCTGCCCGGGCGGCGGGGGAGAGCAGGGCGGCAAAAAGTAAAATCAGGATTGTGCTGCGCATGTTCGTTTCCTTTCAGATAATTGTCCGTTTTTTTCATTTTTGCCCTTTTGCCGCCGTTTGGCAAGCAAAATCGGCAGGCGGAAAAGCGGCGAATTGAATTTGCGGTTGTCGGGCTTATATTTGTTTTTGGGAAAAATTTTTCATAAGGAGAAAAAATATGGCACGGGCAAGACTGATGAAAAAGGAAAAAAGTTTTATCGACAAATTGGCGGAAAAGGGCGGCAGGCCTTTGTACGAACTGACGCCGGCGGCGGCGCGGCAGGTGCTCGCCGACGTGCAGAGCGGCGGGAAGGCGGATACTGCGGATACGGCTGCGGAGAGGACGGAAATTGAAACCGTGAACGGGCGGAAGATGACGGTTGAAATCGTTCGTCCGACGGAAGCGAAAGGCGCTTTGCCGGTTGTTTTTTATATTCACGGCGGCGGCTGGGTGATGGGCAGCGACAAAACCCACGAGCGGCTGATCAGGACGCTGGCGGAAGAAAGCGGGGCGGCGGTGGTTTTTCCGGTTTATGAGAACGCGCCGGAAAACGGTTTTCCGCAGATGACGGAAGAATTGTTCGCGGTACTGAAGCATGTTGCCGAAAACGGCGGACGGTCTGGGCTTGATGCAGAGCGGCTGGCTCTGGCGGGCGACAGTGTCGGCGGCAACATGGCAATGGCCTTGGTTTTAAAGGCCAAAGCCGCTGGATTTGTACCGAAGATAAGGTTTATGCTGCTGTTTTATCCGGTGGCGGTGGCCGCTTTTGAAACCGAATCTTACCGGGACTTTGCCGACGGTCCGTGGCTGACGAAAAAGGCGATGGAATGGTTTTGGGACGCCTATACGACCGATCCGGCGGCGCGCAACGGCATTTTGGCCAGTCCGCTGAAGGCGTCGGCGGAAGAATTGCGCGGGCTGCCTCCGGCACTGGTGATTACCGCCGAAAACGACGTTTTGCGCGACGAAGGGGAAGAACTGGCGCGGCGGCTTGACGATGCCGGCGTAGAAACGGCTTCGGTCCGTTTTAACGGAACGATTCATGATTTTGTGATGTTAAACGCTCTGGCGGATTCGGCTCCTTCGCAAACGGCGCTGCTGCTGGCGGCGGCGCGGCTGAAACAGGTTCTCGGCGGCTGAGGCAAATCCGGCGGCGGCCGGAGAAAAAATCAGAACAGCGATTTGTCGGCAAGCGAATCGTAGCGTTTGCGGATACATTCGATGCAGGTTTTGTGCACGCCTTTGGTGATGCTGTAAATGATGAAACGTCCCTGCCGGCAGGCGGTGACGAAACCGTCGTCGCGCAGGCGTTTCAGATATTGGGAAACCTTGATCTGTTCGCAGCCGATGCCGTCGATGATGCCGCTGACGCTTTGCGGGCCGTTTAAGGTCAGATATTCGAGGATGCGCATTTTGTCGTAGTTGGCAAACAATTTGATGCGGTTGGCCGCCATCATGGTATAGTCTGCCGGCAGCATCCGCTTGCAGTCGTCGCGCAGGTACTGATAATCGTCGGTCATGAAACCGTAGAGCTTGCGCAGGCAGGTAAAAACGCTGGCCGGATATTCTTCGCAGATGTCGTAATAGATGAAAATGCCGCGGCGTTTGGTTTTGACCAGGCTGGCGTCGCGCATTTTGCGCAGGCTTTGCGAAACGGCGACCTGTTCCTCGTCGAGGGCCTTGGTGATGGCGGAAACCGAGGAACTGCCGTTGACGTCCAGATATTCCAATATGCGCAGCCTTAAGGGATGGGCGATATAGGAAATGCCCCTGACCGCTTTTTTCATGATTTCCGTCGGCAGCTGCCGTTGCTGTTCCGTCATTTTTTTCCTGTTTGTTTTTTGTTTTAATATAGCAAACCGGCGGCTAATTGCAACAAAAAAGCCCCGGAGCATGCCGGGGCAGAGCGTTTATTGCAGATAGGGGCGGACATATTCGTCAAATTGCCGCGGGCTTTCTTCCGACCAGCCCATCAGGTAGCGGTCGCCCATGCAGAACAGCGGCGTGCCGACGTTGCGGCCGAGTTTGAATTTTTCGGCGCATTTCAGCAGCAGTTCGTAGCCGCCGGGATTGTGGATATTGACCATGGTTACTTTCAGCCGCGGATATTCGGCGTTCATGTAGTCCATGGCATCATGACAATAGGGACATTCGTTGTAATAGAAAAAGTAAATTTTGTCGTCGGCAAGGGCAGGGACGTTTTCTTTTCGGGCGTCGCAGCCGCCGGCAAACAGCAATACCAGAGCAAACAGATAAAATATTTTGCGCATGTTTTTTCTCCTTATTCAATGCAGCAGTCGACGGCCTTGCGGACAAAAGCCTTCATCTTGGCCAAAGCACTTTCCGGTTCGGCCGGCGACGCCTTTTCCCCTTGTCCGGACGCGCTGTCCGGCGCCTCCGCGGCGGCTTTCGTCTCTGCTGCCGACAGCTCCTCCGTCAGTTTCTTTACGTCCGCAAAACTGTCTTCCACCCATTTTACGTCTT
>OLRF01001236.1_pt1 | contig 27503 bp, 25 predicted proteins | sample 1672061 | NCBI WGS metagenome assembly OLRF01 (sample SAMEA3136641, study PRJEB25190) | human gut metagenome | reverse complement strand
CGGATCCACCATCGTCTTAAATACATAAGCCGTCTTTGATTTTGCGAAATCATAATTTGCTTCAAAGATCTCATTCGTTCTGCGGTTGATTCCCACGCAGCTTCTCTTATCCGGGCTTGGGAAGAAACGTACAATATCTGACAGCAGGTTCGCAACTCCCTGTGCCTGGAGATTTGATCCCATAGCTACCGGTACGATATCTCCATCCATTACCTCTGTACGCATCGCTGCACGGATCTCTTCTACGGAAAATTCATCTCCATTAAAATAACGCTCCATAAACTCTTCACTTGTCTCGGCAACAGCCTCCATCAGAGAATCTCTGAGAATCTCCAGGTTCGGTTTACAGTAATCCGGAATCTCACATTCTTCCCGCTGTCCCAGACCGGTATAACGTCTTCCTGCATTCTTAATGATATTGATATATCCGACCAGTTTTTCATTCTCACGGATCGGCTGGAAATGTGGTGCGATCTTCTTTCCGTACTTTTCTGTCAGATCTGCCACTACCTGACGGAAACTTGCATCATCCACATCCATCTCCGTTACATAGATCATCCTTGGAAGATTGTATTTATCACAGAGTTCCCATGCTTTTTCCGTTCCTACCTGAACTCCTGCCTTTCCTGATACAACGATGACTGCTGCATCTGCCGCACTGACCGCTTCTTCCACTTCACCTACAAAATCAAAATATCCCGGCGTATCAAGAATATTGATCTTTGCTTTCTCCCACTCAATCGGTATAAGGCTTGTGCCGATCGAGAAACCACGCTTCTGTTCCTCTTTATCAAAATCGCTTACAGTATTGGAATCTGCGATCTTACCCATACGGTTCGTTGCACCTGATACATACAGCATCGCCTCGACAAGACTTGTCTTGCCACTTCCGCCATGTCCAAGTAATACTACATTTCTTATTTCGTCTGTTCTGTAAACCTTCATGCTGCTGCCTCCTTGTAATGTGGTTATTCTGTATATCCTTTTTTCAACCGGATATACAAGCCATGGGTAAATTATACTAAAATATCATTATAATTACAACTATTTTATTTAATTTTCACATATTCCATATTTTTGTCATAATCAAAACTTATTTCTGGTTTTCCGGTCTTTTCTCTGCGGCAAGAATAATTTACTTTTATACTTTGACGTGTTAAAATAAGTATATTGATGCGTCATTTTCTATTGCATCAACTATGATTTACAGAAAGGACTATCTATTATGACTTCAAAAAAAATCGGATTTATCGGACTCGGACTAATCGGCGGATCGATTGCAAAAGCAATCCGCCAGTATTATCCTGAGTATGATATTATTGCTTTTGATAAAAATAAAGAATCTCTGGCACTTGCAGTACAGGAGGGAACGATCCATACTGCCTGCTCATCAATCGATGATAATTTCCGTGGCTGCACTTATATTTTCTTATGTGCACCCGTCAATTACAATGCTGCCTACCTCTCCCAGTTGAAAAGTCTGATCGACAGTGACTGTATTTTAACTGATGTCGGAAGTGTAAAGACATCCATCCACAAAGAAGTTATCCGCCTCGGTATGGAAGAATCTTTCATTGGCGGACACCCGATGGCAGGTTCTGAAAAGAGCGGATTTATGAATTCAAAAGCTCATCTCATTGAAAATGCATATTATATTCTTACACCTACTGCAAAAGTAGCCAAAGAAAAGGTCAGTGCTTATAAAGAGTTTGTGACCTCCCTGAAGGCACTCCCGGTCATTCTTGATTATAATGAGCATGATATTATTACCGGAACGATCAGTCATCTGCCGCATATTATTGCATCAACACTTGTGAATTTTGTCCATGATACCGATACAGCGGACGGACTGATGAAGGCACTCGCTGCCGGTGGATTCAAAGATATTACCCGTATCGCTTCTTCCTCACCGGTGATGTGGCAGCAGATCTGCCTGAAGAACGGGGAGAATATTTCCCACATTCTCGGTCATTATATTGAAGCCCTCACGCAGGCAAAGGAGCAGATTGATGCTGAAAATGAGACTGCGTTATATTCTATGTTCGAGGATTCAAGGGATTACCGCAACTCCATGCCGAACAGTTCCGCAGGGCCGATCAAAAAGCAGTTCGCACTGTATTGTGATATCATTGATGAGGCAGGAGGAATCGCTACGATTGCCACAATCCTTGCCAGCAATCATATCAGTATTAAAAATATTGGGATCATCCACAACCGTGAATTTGAAGAAGGGGTTCTCCGGATTGAATTTTATGATGAAGATTCTGCCGCCAACGCCTCAAAGTTACTTCAGAAATACCGCTATGTGATTTATGAAGTCTGAGTAGATCCCGTCAGATCATCTATACCAAAATATTACAGAAAGAGGATTTTTATTATGGAATTATGCAGTATGAGCGGATTAAAAGGAAAGGTTACGATACCGGGAGATAAATCGATTTCCCACCGTTGCGTGATGTTTGGTTCGATTGCCAACGGTACAACGGAAATTCACAACTTTCTCTCCGGTGCGGACTGTCTTGCTACCATCCGTTGTTTTTCAACCCTTGGAATTAAGATTGAAACAGATCTCTCCCAGTCAAAAGTGATCGTCCACGGAAAAGGACTTCACGGACTGAATGCCCCGTCTTCCATTCTGGATGTCGGAAACAGTGGAACAACTACAAGACTGATTTCCGGTATCCTTGCCGGACAGCCTTTTAACTCTGAACTTTCCGGGGACGAATCTTTAAATTCCCGTCCGATGAAGCGGATCATTGAACCACTGACCTCCATGGGAGCCAACATCGCCAGTGTGCTTCAGAATGGCTGTGCACCGTTGTATATCACTCCGGCACAGCTCCACGGAATCCACTATGATTCCCCGGTTGCCAGTGCCCAGGTCAAATCCTGTCTGCTTCTTGCCGGACTCTATGCTGACGGAGAAACTTCTGTCACAGAGCCAAGTCTTTCCCGAAACCATACCGAACTGATGCTCCGGGAATTTGGTGCTGACATCCGCTCTACTTATGAGATCGGAAGTACAAAGGCAACCGCCTCCATCCGTCCATGTACGGATCTGTACGGACAGAAGATCACCGTTCCGGGAGATATTTCTTCTGCTGCATACTTTATTGCGGCCGGACTCATCGTACCGGATTCAGAAATCCTGATTGAAAATACAGGCATCAATCCGACCCGTGCCGGAATCCTGAAAGTATGCGAAGACATGGGTGGTGATATCACTTTATTAAATGAAAGAACCGAAGGGGGAGAAAAGATCGCTGATATCCTCGTCCGCACCAGTAAACTCCACGGAACAACGATTGAAGGGGACATCATCCCGACACTCATTGATGAGATTCCTGTCATTGCAGTCATGGCAGCCGTAGCAGAAGGAACGACGGTCATCAAAGATGCAGCAGAACTGAAAGTCAAAGAGACCGACCGCATCGAAACCGTAACAGACAACCTGAAAGCAATGGGAGCTGATGTCACTCCGACAGATGACGGAATGATCATCCACGGCGGAAATCCTCTCCACGGAACTTCCATCCATACGCTGCTGGATCACCGGATTGCCATGGCCTTCAGTATCGCAGCTCTGGTTGCCGAGGGCAATACAAAGATTCTTGACAGTAAGTGCGTAGATGTATCTTATCCGACTTTCTATGATACGTTTGAAGCCCTGCTTTAGTCTGCACATGGCAACGAACCGGAGGCTTATTCCTGTATAAGACAAGGCCCTGACACCTGCATCAGTCTCTTTCATTCCGTTCTGTGGGATTGAAAGACAAAGAGGATGTATCCCCGCCATTCCGGGGATACATCCTCTTTTTGATTTTCTTCTTCCCGCTTCTTTTTACAGGAAGATATACTTCAGAATAAAGAGTACAGCAAGTACATACATCAGAACACTTACTTTTTTCTCTTTTGCCTTTCCAGTAATCAGATTGAATGCAACATAAGCAATAATTCCCATGGAAATACCCTCTGAAATGCTGTAGAAGAACGGCATTGCAATGATACAGATATAGCACGGGATTGCTTCTGACATATCACTGAAATCAATGTTCATTACATTCGTAAGCATATACAGACCCACAATGATCAGTGCCGGTGCTGTTGCAAAAGAAGGAATTGCAAGGAAGATTGGTGACAGGAACAGTGACAGTCCGAAAAGGATTGCTGTTGTCACAGATGTAAGACCGGTTCTTCCTCCTTCTGATACTCCTGATGCACTTTCTACGAATGTTGTCGTTGTAGATGTTCCGAGAACTGCTCCTGCAGTTGTTGCGATCGCATCTGCAAGAAGTGCTCCTTTGATCCGCGGAAGCTTTCCATCCTTATCCAGCATATCTGCCTTAGAAGAAACTCCAACCAGCGTACCGATCGTATCAAAGAGATCTACAAACAAGAATGCAAATAAGATTACGATGAAATCCAGTGAAAAGATTCCCTTAAAATCAAGCTTGCAGAAGATCGGTGACAGGCTTGGGATTGCCAGACCATTGCTGAAATCAGGGAGCAGGCTGTAGCAGCCAACCTCTGCATTCGGAACATACAGTCCCGCAAACTGGCAGATAATACCAAGTCCCCAGGTAATCAGGATACCCCAGAGAATATTTCCTTTTACATTCTTAATAACCAGGATTCCTGTAATGATCACTCCGATAATTGCAAGAAGTACCGTAATTCCGACATCACTGAAAGCAGCCTCTACTCCATTCACCTGATTATATCCATCCAGTGAAAAAAGCTCGATCAATGTAGATCCACCGATCACAATATGAGCATTCTGCATACCAACGAAAGCGATGAAAAGTCCGATACCTACACTGACTGCTGACTTCAGGTTTCTCGGAATCGCATTGAAAATTGCTTCACGTACATTTGTCATGGAAAGTACGATAAAGATGATTCCTTCTGCAAATACGGCAGTCAGGGCATATTGCCAGCTATAGCCCATTCCGATAACGACCGTATAGGCAAAATATGCATTCAGTCCCATTCCAGGTGCAAGTGCGAACGGATAATTCGCCAATACTGCCATCAGAAGTGTTCCGACAAAAGCAGCCAGTGCCGTTGCTGTAAAGACTGCTCCTGAATCCATTCCTGCTGCGGAAAGAATACTTGGATTGACTGCCAGGATGTACGCCATCGTCATAAATGTAGTAACACCGGCAAGTACTTCCGTTTTCACGTCCGTCTTGTTCTCAGACAGTTTAAATAATTTTTCTAACATTTTGTTCCCCTTTCATTCCATTTTTGGTGCTTGTCTACTCTGTTAGAAGACAACAGAATCATCATACCATATCCGCTCTGAAAAAACAGTTTATTTTTTCTAATAACCGTTTATTATCATCTCGGTCATCACGCATCAGCGGTTTCCTGACCGGCATTCTCCAGTTCTCCCAGCATCTCCCGCACCGTCTTTCCTGTGACCGGATGCCGTTTATAGGGAGCGATTTCTTCCAGCGGCTTCAGTACAAAGCTTCTCTTATGCATCTCAATATGCGGAATACACAGATCGTCCTCCTCGCAGATCAGATCATCATAAAAAATAATATCCAGATCCAGTGTCCTTGGTCCCCAGTGTATGATCCGTTCTCTTCCGGCTTCCTGTTCAATCCGGTTCAGCTCCCGCAGCAGCTCTTCCGGATATAAAAGTGTCTGCAGCTTCAGACAGCCATTCAGAAAATCCGGCTGATCTGTCACTCCGTAAGGTGCCGTCACAAGAAAAGAAGAAACTTTTTCCACCCGGCTCGTCGGCAAATGATCCAGCTTGTCAATGGCTTCTTTCAGATAAGCTTCACTGTCCCCGATATTGGATCCAAGTGCAATATATGCCGTATGCCATTCTCTTTCAATCTCCACGCTGACCGTCTCTAGCGGCAGACCGACCGGTGCCCAGGGTTTTTTGATCTCCAGCCGGATCTTCTGAAGCCCTTTTGTCTGTAAAAGCAGTTCTTCTGCAAGACTCTCGGCCACCTTCTCCAGTAATTGAAAAGTATGTTCTTTCAGATAGCGGTCTATAAAAGCACTGACTTCTCCATAATGGATCGAAGCAGTCAGTTCATCTGTCTGTCCCGCCTTTCTTGTATCGGTATACAACACCGCACTGACGACAAATTTCTGTCCCAGTACATTTTCTTCCGGAAATACACCATGATTGGCAAACACCTCCAGGTTTTGTATTTTTATCTTATCTGCTTTCATAGTTACATCCTCATCAGAGCTTTCGTCATTTTGATCGCACGCAGATTTTTTTCCACATCATGAACCCGTACAAACGCACTGCCCTTCTGCACACCATAAACTGTTGTCACCATCGTTCCCTCTTCTCTCTGATCTACCGGAAGATCCAGCGTCAGACCGATCACCGACTTTCTTGAAGTACCAAGAAGAACCGGATATCCCAGTTCCTGAAGGATTTCAAGATGTGCAATGATCTCCAGGTTCATCTCATACGTCTTCCCAAATCCGACACCCGGATCTAAAATGATCTTTTCATCTGCGATTCCGGCCTCCTTTGCAAGACGGACACATTCTTTCATATCTTCTATAAAATCTTTTTGAAACTCTTCATACTCGGCCTTTTCACGGTTGTGCATCAGACAGCAGGCAGCATGATATTTTGCAATGACCTCTGCCATTTTTTCATCATATTTTAAGCCCCAGATATCATTTACAAGGTCTGCTCCCGCCTGAAGTGCCGCTTCTGCCACATGGCTTTTATATGTGTCGATCGAAATCGGAATATCAAACTCCTTTTTCAAAGCTTCAATCACCGGAGTCACCCTTGCGATTTCTTCTTCATCTGAAATCTGCACATGTCCCAGACGGGTCGATTCTCCACCCACATCGATCAGATCCGCACCTTCTGCGATCATCTTCTGTGCATGCCTCAGTGCCTGTTCCATTCCGTTGTATTTTCCACCGTCGGAAAAAGAATCCGGTGTCACATTCAGGATTCCCATAATATATGTATTCTTTTCTGTATCAAACTCTCTGTTGCCTATGATCATATGATTATCTCCTTGTTCTTCTCTTCATCCTTCCAGTTGCACTCTTTTTCTGCCGGGCAGGAAAAACAGGTACGGGAACGCTTGTCACTGTCATAAAAAAGTGCAGCGATCGGCTCTGCCCCGTCTTTTTTTTTCCGGTGTTCCCGGACTGCAGCCAGGATCAGGCGTCTTTCTTCCGCAGAAAATGCCAGTCCCTCCGGAAGGGTATCCAAAATCTCTGAAGCTACTTTTTCCCCGGCAATCTCATGCGGAATCCGCTCTTCATACTGAAAGGATTTTCCTATATCATGCAGGATCGCAGCCGCATAGATCACTTCCCTGTCATACCCCAGATTCCGCTCCAGATTCGTGATATAAGCGATCCTCGCCACATCCAGCAGATGAGGCATCTGATGACGGCAGAAAATCCTGTCCTTTTCAATTTTTTCAATCTGATCGTAATACTTTCTGTAAGTCTTATGCTTTAAAATTGCATTGACACGATCCATTCTGATCCGTTCCATCCCGGTCCTTTCTGTCCTGATCTGCTTCATTCTGCCACCTTTATCGTCCCAGCATACGGAAGAATCGTTCTTCCAGCGACGGATCTGTCTCAAAAACACCTCTCCGTGCCAGCGTCACCGTCTGACTTCCCGGTTTTTTGATTCCCCGCATCGTCATACACATATGCTCCGCCTCGATCATAACCAATGCACCTTTCGGCTGCATATATTCCATCAGTGCATCTGCAATCTGTCCGGTCAGTTGTTCCTGCAACTGAAGTCTTCTTGCGAATACTTCTACCGTTCTTGCCAGCTTGCTCAGTCCCACTACCTTTCCATCCGGAATATACGCAATATGAGCTTTTCCATAAAACGGGAGCAGATGATGTTCGCAGGTAGAATAAAAAGTGATATCCTTTTCGATGACCATTTCCCTGCTTTCTACTGTAAATGTCTTCGACAGATGAATCCCCGCATCTTCTTCCATTCCGCCATAAATCTCTTCATACATCCTTGCGATCCGATCCGGTGTCTCCAGCAGACCTTCCCGGTTCACATCTTCCCCGATTCCTTCCAACAGCAGTCTTACCGCCTGCTCTATCTTTTTATGATCTATCATTTTTCTTCCTTTCCTGTACCTCTCGTCCGGGTTCCGTAACTTTTTTCAACCAGCCGGATCACATCTCCAAGATAAGATAATGAACCACATGCCAGGATCACCGGCTCTCCGTCTGCTGCTGAAGCTTCACTGTCTGCCGTCCTCTGTCCTGCTCTTTCTGCTGCTTTCATCGCTTTTTCCACGGCATCCTCTATTCTTCCTGCCGCCGCTGTCTGCCGACAGTATTTTTTTGCACACTCTGCAAGCTTTTCTGCCGGCAGTGTACGCTCCACATTCGGAAGATCAACTGTATAAACCTGCTGTGCCAGCGGGCAAAGAATCGATGCGATCTTTTCATATTCCTTGTCCTTAAATACTCCTAGAATAAGGATCAGCCGTCTTCCCGGAAAATAGCGTTCCATGGACATCCGAAGTTTCTGTGCGGCATCTTCATTATGTGCCCCGTCAACCAGAAAAACCGGATGCTCCATTAAAAACGTAAATCTGCCCGGCCATCTCGTTTCTTCCAGTCCTTTTCTCACCGCCGTCTCCGGTACGGAAATTCCCAGTGCATTCAGCGTACGGATCACTTCCAGTGCCGTTGCAAGATTTGCGATCTGACATTCTCCTGCCAGACTTCCTCTCAGATTCTTATATTCTTTATAAGAAAACCGGATTCCATGATCGTCTTCTTTTTCTACAAGAAACCGGCTCAGATCTGCCTCTCTGTAGCTACAGTCAGATGCCTCTGCCCGCTTCTTCAGAATCTCACTTACAGTTTCTTTCTGCTGTGCCGAAACGACTGCACAGCCATTTTTTATAATTCCGGCCTTCGTCTGTGCAATCTCTTCCAACGTATTGCCGATCACCCCCAGGTGATCTCTGCTGATCGTTGCAAATACAGCACAGACCGTATTTTTCACGATATTGGTCGCATCCAGTTCTCCACCGAGTCCTGTCTCCAATACAACAAAGTCACAGTTCATTTTCCTGAAATACAAAAAAGCTATTGCCGTCTCTGTCTCAAAAACTGTCGGGAGATTCTCCCCCGCAGCTTTCAGCCGGGCAATAGCTTCTTTCACTTTCTCTGTCAGTTCTGCAAACTCTTCTTCCGAGATCCATCTGCCGTTCATCTGAATCCGCTCCAGATAGGAGATTACCGTTGGTGAAACATACCGCCCGATCCTGTATCCTGCTTCACTTAAAATCGTTGAAGTGTATGCAAGCACAGATCCCTTGCCATTCGTTCCTGCAATATGTATGAACTTCAGACTCTCCTGAGGATTCCCCAGTTCACGCAACAGACCTCGAATTGTATCCAAGCCAAGTACACTTCCGTATTTCGACATCTCGTCCAAATATACCCTTGCTTCTTTATAGGTCACTTTCTTTTGTTCCCTTCTGTCTTCCTTTTTCACTCGGTCTTTTCTGACCGAACAGAACCATCATACCACCATTCGCTCTTTCTCACAAGATACATTTCCATATTTCAATCAGCTTTTCCAATGAAAAAGCTGCATTTGCCGGGCTGGTCGACGGAAGAACTGTCGCTTCGATACCGGTTCTGCTCTCCTGATATTTCTTATAATAATTTCCCGAGGCTTTCCCATTACAGAAGATTCTTTCCACCTCTGACTCTTCCAGAATCCGGTTCAGATCTGTCGGTACTACATTTTTAATACTGCTGTCGCTTGAACCGATGATGTCGCAACTGTAGATCGTATCCCACAGGGCAATGTGATTCCGATGCAGAAGTTCCTTCTTTTCTTCGATGGTCTCAGGAATCTTCTCTCCCAGGACCGCTGCCAACATCTTCCAGAACCTGTTCTGCGGATGTCCGTAAAAGAAGTTCTGTTCGCGGGATTTTACGGATGGAAGACTGCCAAGGATCAGAATTTTTGAATCAGCATCATAGAGTGCCGGAAACGGGTGGATCACATGGGTATAATTACTCTCTTTCAATCGTTTCTCCCTGCTCATAAATTCACTTTCGTACTCCCTCTTTATTTTGAAAAAATCGATACAAATCTCACTTTTTTATCCATTCCTTCCCCTATTTTACCAATTACTTTTCCCATTGTAAATGCCGCAAGCACTGTTCCGATTCCAAGTCCTCTGATCTGTCCCAGGCATACAAACGTCAGCAATGCTGTCACGGACAGACAGATCACATCATAACTGATCTTGATCCTTGAGTACGCTGCCTTCGTGATATCTGCCAGTTCCCTCGGGAAAAGATCCGTTGGGATGATCGGCATTTTACAACGGTTGGAAAGGGCAATTCCTGTACTGATCAGCAGGTATCCTGCAAAAAAGTATACAAACCGGAGCGGCAGTGTCACAGGCAGGGTATGAACCCAGGTTTCATGGATATCGATCTCGGTTCCGAATCCTGCCCCTACAATAAAGCTCAGCAGATACTGCGGCACAAATTTCTTTCTGAGGATCATCAGGCTCAAGACCAGAATTGTCTGAAAAATGTCTGTCCAGACTCCCAGTGAAACTTTGGAAAAAACTTCTGAAAATGCATACGGCACACTGGAAATTGCCGAAATCCCCGATCCTGAATACAACATCAGAACAACTCCAAGACTGTTGATCACCAGTACAATTAAAAGTGCCAGCTCTCCTCTGACTACCGGAAGTGCCTCTGTTGCAGTTGCCTTCACACGTTCTGCTTTTCCATCGGTCAGTTTGTTTCTTCCGGAATTTTTTTCTTTTCCTGCCATTCGATCTGTAGTGATCAGTTTATTTGTGGATATCGTCTTATCTGCTGATATCATTTTTATACGCTCCTTTTTATTCGCTTATTTTACCGTCGGTAAATCTATCACATGCTTTTTTATTTTACAAATAATAATCTTCTATAATTCTATAGACATTTTCTATTTTTGGAGTTAAAATTTTAACAGCATTTATTACGAAGAATCATCTGAACGGAGAAGCTTATGAACTTATATCAGCTAAGATATTTTCTTGAACTGGCGGAAAAAAGGCAGTACACCAAAGCCGCACGCCAATTAAACATCACCCAGCCCAGTCTGAGCTATGCCATTTCCCAGCTTGAAAATGAACTGGGAGTAAAATTATTTGAAAAGGATGGACGCACGATCAGCCTCACCGATTGTGGGAGAGATCTCGCCGGATGTGCTTCTGAATCCCTTGCGATCCTCGATAAAGGGATCGCCAACCTGAAGCGTAAAGCTGCCGGTGCGGGGAAGATCCGTCTTGGATTTCTACGGACACTGGGAACAGATTATATCCCGGATCTTGCCTCCCGTTATCTGAAGCAGAACCCGGACAAGGAAACAACGTTCCGTTTCCATACCGGCTCTACAGGTGCTTTGCTTGAAAGTCTGAATGCCGGAGAATATGATATTGTCTTTTCATCAGAACCGCCTGAAAGCAACGATTTTCATTATACACCGGTTATGAAACAGGATCTCGTCCTGATCGTACCGGACGGACATCCTCTGGCAGACCAGTACCGGATTCCATTGAGTGAAACACTTGCATACCCTTATATTTATTTTGATCAGAGTGCCGGTCTCCGCTATGTGACCGATCTTCTTTTCGAGCAGATCGGTCAAAAACCGAAAATCGTATATGAAACTGACGAGGATCAGGTGATTGCCGGACTTGTTGCACATGGATTCGGGATCGCCCTCGTTCCCTATATGGAGCTTCTGCTCAGACTGAATGTCCGTATCCTGCAGATTTCTTATCCTGAGTGCCAGAGAGATATCTATATGGTTACAAGCCGCAGACATGAACTTTCACCCGCAGCACATCATTTCCGTGAATTTGTCCTTACCGGACTGCTTGACACTCCCCACAGCTAAAGCAGGGGGGATTCTTGCTTCAACCACTACTGCATTGGCTGATACCATTCGGTATCTCAATGTCTTACACAGTGTCCACAAGCCTTTGTCCGACCGGTAATTTGTTATAAATATTTTCTATAATATCATTCAAAACTTTTATTTTCTGTTTTCAGATTTTTTCAGCAGATCTGCTTTCTATCTGTTCCTGCTCTGCACTTGTCACCCTCTACATCTGATAAAGCAGGGCATTGCAGATACATGCCGCGATATTGCTGCCACCTTTTCTTCCCCGTGCAACGATCGACTGAGTCTCTTTCAGGCTCAGGATCAGTTCTTTCGACTGAACTACATTCACAAATCCTACCGGTACTGCAATGATCAGTTCTGGCCGGATCTTCCCCTCTTTTATAAGCTCATACAGACGAACCAGTGCTGTCGGTGCATTTCCGACCGCAAAGATCACATCCCGGCCAAGTGCCGCTGCCTTGTCCATACTTGCTGCCGCCCTGGTCGTACCATTTGCCTTTGCTGCTGCCGCTACATCTTCATCCGACATAAAGCAGTACACTTCACTGCCAAACTCTGCAAGTTTTCTTTTATTGATCCCGGCCTTTCCCATCTGCGTATCTGTCACGATCGGTGTTCCTCTTCGGATTGCATCCATCGCATGCTCTACTGCCCCCTCAGAGAAAACCAGGTTCTCCGCATAATCAAAATCCGCACTGGTATGAATGCAGCGTTTTACGATCAGTTCTGTCCCGGGAACAAGTTTCTTATCTCCCAGTTCTTCCGTAATGATTTCAAAACTGCGTTTCTCAATTTCTGATGGCAGGACTTTTTCAATTTCCGTCAACATTTTCATTTTCCGAATCACCTTTTTCCTTCTTCCCACTTCTTATCGCCTGCGTTAGTAGTCTTTTTTCAGACATATTCCTGCCTGCGTTTCTTTCTCTACCGGAGTCTTGTTCCGATCCCGCAGACTACACGGTCTACCCGCTGTGCCTGTGCCGCAAGGTCTGTCATAAGCCTTCCATGAGCCTCTCTGTATTTCCGCTCAAATGCATCCACAGGGACTAATCCATATCCGATCTCATCGCTGATCAGAACAACCAGCCCTTTTCTTCTGTTCATCAGCAGTCCGGTCAGTTCCTCCGTCTCACGCCCATCTTCCATCCACCGGCGGACTAACAGCTCAAAATGGACAATCCCGTCAATTTTCGTCAGCTCCTTTTCAAGCTGCTCTGGCTGACATTCTGCTCCATCATACCAGCAGATCTTTGAATATAACGTTTCCGCGTACTGCAATTTTCCCTGGAATGCCCCGCCAATAATCAGATGAACGTTCTTCCTTTCCGGATCCTTTCCGGTTTTTTCATAATTTTTCATAGTATTTTCCTTATGATGATCCACAGCAGATTCCACCAGTCTTCCCGGTGTACAGTCGGCATCTTTCTTCCAGATCCATGGAATCCCATAGACAACCTCTGTCACCTGATCTGCCATCCCGGCAAGATTCCGGTTAATCTCACCAAGAACCTTCTTATAGTTTTTCATTTCCACGGAATCAGGAACGGATTCTGAAAAAACCTCATTTGTAACAATGACCAGGTTTCTGCTCTGCTCCTTCAACCGCCTGATTCCTTCGGTCACAGAGCGGACAGTATCCTTTCCCGCCCCCTGCTCCATATAGAGTTCATTCGCCACCAGATTGGACATACATTCCAGCAGGATCGCACTTTCACTTAGTCTTTCTGCTCCTTCCTGTCCGGAAAATTCCTTTTCTATGCACTCTGACAGACCGGTATACCATTCCAATGTCCTGAATCCTTTTCCGCCCCGCATCCAGCGGTGTCTCTCAATCTTGCGTTCCGTTTCACTTCCATAGGGATACATGGTCGCAATATAGTAAAGCCTGCCTGTCCCCTGCTGCAATCCGCAGATCTTCTGTTCTGCATAGGCAGATTTTCCACTGCCGCTGCCCCCTGTCACGACTTCCATCATAACTCTATCACATCCAGATCTTCTGGCACATACAGATTTCCATGATAAAATTTCCTGCCTTCTGCCAGATACATTTCCTGTCTTTTCAGAATATTTTTATCCTCGGTATGATAAAGGATCAAATTCTCTACATTCAGTCTTTCTCCCAGCTCGCATGCATCCTTCACCGTGGAATGATGCTTTTCGTATGGTTTAAACTGATCTGCCTCACCAAACAGACAGAATGCTTCATGCAGAAGCCACTGACTGTTCTGTGCATACACCTTTTCCGCTTCATTATACGGTTCATCACCGCAGCAGGTCAGCTTTTTCCCCGGTTCAAGTTCCATGGAAAATCCAAACTGCTTCGCTTTTGTGGAATGGATATCAAAAAATGTCACCGGTTTCCCTATGATCTCTCTTTCTTCTCCATCCTCTACCACAACCATATGAAGCCTTTTTCCTAAATTTTTCGTCTCTTTTTCAGACAAAACTTCCCCGGCGATCTTCTCAAGAATTGCGATCACCTCTTCATGTCCGTAGATTGTCGCCTCGCCATCATAAGTTCCCCGGTTCATATTCTGAAGGATCATTCGCATCATCCATATAATTCCCAACAGATGATCGATATGCTTATGGGTAACAAAAATATCCCTCATCTCTTTCCAGTCAAGCCCGGCAGACTTCAACTGATGCAGGATCATACTTCCGCCTCCACCATCAATCATAAAATGGTTTTCCTTATTACTGATGACAAAACACGTATTATAGCACTCCGTGACTGTGGCATTTCCCGTTCCAAGAATCGTTAATTTCATCCGTTCCTCCTGATTTCGTCCTGTTCTCCTGATTTCATTTTATTTTTTCAAACTGCCTGATCCATTTTAAAATGCAAAATCTGCATAATCTTCCGGCAGAAAACGATGATAGATGATATGACAGCCTTCATCTTTAAAGCAGTAAATATAGGAATCTTCCGGATCATCTGCAAAGCTGACTCTGTAGTCAAATTCTCCGTTGTCCATCTCATGGATCTCCACCTTTTCCGAATGGGAACGGAACAGATCAAAGATTTCCTCCATCGTACAGTCATGCTTCTGCAACAGTCCGATCAGCTCTTTGATAAACTCATTTTCTTTCATCTGCTCATGCACATACTCCACTCCCTCTTCCGGGATATGAAAGCAGAACCGCTCTCCCTCATTGGTCACTTCCACCTGTCCCAGTCTCTGCTTTGTATACTCCGGAAACCAGTTCAGCTTTTCCAGCATCCCGGTCACATCTCCCTCTACCTGAAAGAAATGGTTCAGGGAACTGAGCGGATAATAAAGCCGTATCTTTTCCTTTCTGTAGCCAAGCTTTGCCTGCTCCTCCTTTATCACATCCATAATACTCTTCTCAAGTCTTGAAAAATCCCTCCTGTTGTCCTCTTGCTATCTTTTTCTGTCTTCTCTTTTACTTCTTTTCGTCTTCTTTTTTCGTTCTCTGTTCTTCTATATTAATTCTGCCAGCGGATCTGTTCCCCCGTGATCAGCGGATATCTGGAAAGTTTTGTTCCGTCAAGTTCCTCCCGGTACAGATCCACAGCAGTGATCTGATGATTCTCATAGGTTGTATAATAGTAGATTCCCTTCGATGCATTACAGCAGGAAGTATACAAGGTAATCTCATACTTTCCGTCTGCCACTTCACAGCAGCCTCTCTGCTGATCCACCGAACCTAAAATATGGAAAAACTGGCTGACGCTTTCCAGTTCTGAATCTCCTGATTTTGCATTCATTTTTGTAAATGCAACTTTCGCAAAACGGGATGCCGATGACAGATCACCCGGAAGTCCCATTGCTCCCATTCCCCGGCTGTATGCTGTCAGATTCAACTTCTCTGAAAAATGATTTTCCGGCTGTCTCGGTGACAGATGCATATAATTATTCAACTGAAACATCTGCTGTTCAAAAGGTGGATTATTCGTCAGCACACCCACCGGATTTTCATGCACTTTCAGCCCGTCCTTCATCGATTCTACCGTGATAGTTTCTTTCTCATCTGCGATGATCCAGTGAAGCTGTGCTGCCGGAAGCTGTTCACTGAACGGTGTCCCTACCAGATTCATCCGGCTTAACAGTTCTCTGACTTCTCTGACCGAAGCACACTGGCTCAGTACCCATGGAATCAATTCATACTGGCAGACATTTTCTTTTCCTTCTTCTGCCTCATCAGCCTCCTGATAGACTGCATTTCCGACAAAGTTGAGTCCCGCCATGCCGACACCCTTTTCATTAACCGCATCATAATACAGCGGATAATCTCCTGCCACATAAGCCATTCCTATCATAGCATAATGGGATTCCATTTCTCCCATATACCGGAACAAGATCTTATAATTTCTCGGTGTCACGGTCACTTCATCTCCATAAGAAAATTCATAGTCGAGTGTTCTTCCAAAATAAAAATCCTTCGTCTTATAAGTTGCTGCTGTACACATTCTGCTTTTCACCTCTGCTTTTTTTATTCTGCTCCCTGCCAAGTAGCTTTTCCCGCTTTACTGCACAAAAATATACGACCGATCCACGCAGATGGAAATGCGTCACCTGATAATCCTGGGACAATCTCAGCTGCAAAGAAGTCTGGGTTTCAAAAGGTCCTTTGAACCACCCTTTTTTCATCAGAAACCATTTCACGAAACGGTCTGTCTTCCCGGATCTTCCCTCGATGTAAAAGCATCCGATCAGCCTTCCGTTTTTCTTTAATACGCGGGTCATTTCCGACAGGGATTCTCTCTTATCTTCCACCGCATTCAGCCGGTCAATACTCAGTACGACATCAAAACTTTCATTACGAAACGGCAGTTTCGCACAATTTCCTTTCTTTACGGTAACATGATCCAATCCATCTCTTGCAAAACGCTTTTTTGCCAGGTCAAGCATTTCCCCGTCTTCGTCAAAGCAGATGATCCTTGCATCCCTCATCCATGAATATTTCCGGTAAGTAAAAAGTCCTGTTCCCGCCGGTACATCCAACAGTCTCCCCTTAAAATCCTCCGGAATATACTTCAGCATGGCTTTTACAATCTGCTTTTTACTTACTCCATTCCAGAAAAGCTTTCTATACAGCCTTGTCCATAATTTTTTCCCAAGAAGCACATCCTCATAAAGTTCTGTTCTGTTCTCCGCCTCACTGTGCTGTTCTTTCATGTTGATTCTCCCCTGATCTGTCTCTGTAAATATTCTCCCCTCAAATTCTGATTCTCCTTCTGCTTTTCCAGCAGGATCACTTTCTCTCAAATTTCAGTACTCTTGTCTGAAGCGGTGCAAGAACCTCACTGCCTGTTCCATAAATCTCCTGATACTCACCTGTCACCGGAACAGCCACTCCTTTGCGGCTGAAATTCTGAATAAACAGATACTCTGCATTTTCTGACTGACGTACATTGACAGCTACCCCCTCCGGAACAGCCTCTGCCAGACTTTTTACACCGGCTTCTTCTGCTACGCCTTTAAATAAATCGTCATAAAATGCCTGCTCCATATCTGCCCCTACATAATAGGCATGTCCCTCACCATACGCTTTATGCGTCACAAGCGGTGATCCCGCATAAAAATCGTCTGCATAACGCATCAGGACTTCTGCATCAGAAACTTCCGACAGTTCGCAGAGATTTTTACACTCATAAACTTTCTGCAATCCCAGGCGGTTTCCATGCTCCGGTATTCCATGGTTTGATTCCCAGTCAAATAAAGCATCAATCTCTGTGCTGCGAACTCCTGTCACATCCATCAGTCCATAAGGTGTTCCTCCAAGGAAACATTTATCTGTCTCATCCACAAGACCTGACCAGTACGTCAATACCAGAGTTCCTCCCTGTGCCACATACTCTCTGAGACGTTTTTCGTATTTCTCACGGAACAGATACGCCATCGGCACTGCCAGGATCTTATAATCAAAAAGAGTATGCTCCATGGAGATCACATCCACATCCAGTCCTTCTGCCCTCAAAGCTCTGTACTGCTTCAGAACGCACTCCTGATAATGCATATCTTCATTTCTCGGACCCTGTGCATCTTTTAATGCCCAGTCATTCTCACGGTCATATAAAACCGCTGCCTTTGCACACGTCACACTGCCTGCCACTTCCTGAAGCTTTTCAAGTGCCTCTCCCACTTCTGTCACTTCTCTGAAGACACGGGTATCATCTCCACCATAATGATCGATCACTGCACCATGAAACTTTTCAGATGCTCCCTGGCTCTGACGCAGCTGAAAATACAGGACACTGTCTGAACCATGGGCGATCGCCTGCAGAGACGCTGCCAGAAGCATTCCCGGTTTCTTCAGCTTATTGATCGGCTTCCAGTTCGTTGCAGATGGGCAGGATTCCATCATCAGGAACGGTGCTTTTCTGATACTTCTCATCAGATCATGCTGCATTCCTGCATCGGTTGCCGTCAGCCACTCTTCTTTTTTATGCCATCCCGGATAATTGTCCCAGGATATAATATCTACATCTTTCCTGAACTTTTTATAATCCAGTCCGTCATAATCATACATCAGATTCGTCGTCACCGGGATTTCCGTTCCAGTCTCCCTAAGAGCTGCTATTTCCGCCTTCATGAAATCAACTGTCTGTGCCGTCACAAACCTTTTCCAGTCCATCTTTAATGCATGAAGCTCATTTTCTCCCAGTGAAGAAGGACTTTCGATCTGAGAGAAGCTCTGATACCGGTGACTCCAGAATGTCGTACACCACCGGCTGTTCAGATTCTCAATCGTACCATATTTCTTTTCCAGCCACTCCCGGAACTTCTCCTGACAAAGCGGACAATGACATTCTCCACCAAATTCATTGGAGATATGCCAAAGGATCACACCCGGATGCTTTCCGAACTTTTCTCCCAGCCTGTGGTCGATCTTTGCCACTTTTTCTCTGTATACCGGTGAGGTATAACAGTGATTATGTCTTCCACCGAACAGATTCTTCTCTCTCTTTTCATTTACACGCAGTACTTCCGGGTACTTATCAGAAAGCCATTTCGGTCTTGCCCCGGACGGTGTGGACAAAATTGTAGAAATTCCCTCTGCGTAAAGCGAATCAATCACTTTTTCGAGCCAGTCAAACTGATAATTTCCCTCTTCCGGCTCCAGCATCGCCCAGGAGAACATCCCTACAGATACCGTATTGATCTTTGCCTTTTTAAAATACTCAATGTCCTTTTCCAATATATCCGGACGGTTCAGCCACTGCTCCGGGTTGTAGTCTCCGCCATGTAAAAGATGCCCATATTTAATCTGTCTTCCCATATCTGCAACTCCTCCTGTTATTCAATCATTTTGTAAATTGCCTTCATATCCAGACTTTCTCTAAGTATATCGGCCAGTTTATCATATTGCTCCTCTTTATAGCTCTTCCAGTCTTTTCCCTCAATCTGCAGGGTACTATAACCTTTCTGCTTCAGTATAGCAGAAACAATTCCTTCTGACACCAGTTTTTCATCAAAAATACCATGCACATAACAGCCATAGACATTTCCGTTCTGAGCCCCATCCTCATGATACTCCTGTGGTTCTCCGTTTCCTTCTTTCCTCATCGAAACCAGCCTGTCTGATTTTGTATCCACTTCTGATCTTCCCATATGGATTTCGTATCCATTAAACTGGATTCCTTGCAGTTCTTTCAAAACACCGCCCATATCCCGGAATTTTCCTTCTACTCTTGTTCTTCTCTTTTCCTGTCCAAATACAGTGCAGACCGGAAGTAACCCCAATCCCTGTACTGTACCTTTTTCCTCTATTCCGTCCGGATCCTGTATTTCCCTGCCGAGCATCTGATAGCCTCCGCAGATACCGAAAACTGCCCCTCCATTTCCACTGTAGCGAAGAATTTTCGCCTCCAGACCATTCTGACGCATCCACAGCAGATCACTGATCGTATTTTTACTGCCTGGAAGGATAACCAGATCCGGCTGTCCAAACTCTGCCGGAGATGAAATATACCGGACTGAAACTTCTTCCATTGCCTCCAACGGTGCAAGATCCGTAAAATTGGAAATTCTCGGAAAGCGGATCACCGCAATATCCACAAGTCCCGGCTTTTCCTTTTTATGGAATCGTTCCGTCAGGCTGTCTTCCTCATCGAGATCCAGATAAAAATACGGCACAACACCAAGAACCGGGATATCCGTTCTGTCTTCCAGCATTTTCAGTCCCGGCTCTAAAATGGATACATCTCCCCGGAACTTATTGATCACAGTTCCTGCGATCCTCCTCCGTTCCTTTTCTTCCAGCAGCATAACAGTTCCTGCAATCTGGGCAAAGACACCTCCCCGGTCAATATCTCCCACCAGCAGTACAGGTGCATCCACCAGTTCTGCCATTCCCATATTGACGATATCATCCTTTTTCAGGTTGATCTCTGCCGGACTTCCTGCACCTTCGATCACAATCACATCATACTTTTTTTCCAGTTCCCGATATGCCTTTAAAATATAAGGAATATAATCCCGCTTATGGCGGTAATATTCTACTGCAGACATCACCCCGATCGGCTTTCCGTTGATGATGACCTGCGAACCTGTATCATTGGTAGGCTTTAACAGGATCGGATTCATATTCACTTCCGGTTCGATCCCTGCTGCTTCTGCCTGCATTACCTGAGCCCGCCCCATCTCAAGACCATTCTGGGTAATAAAAGAATTTAATGCCATATTCTGCGATTTGAAGGGTGCAACTTTGTATCCATCCTGCTTTAACACTCTGCAAAGTCCTGCTGCTATGGCACTTTTTCCCACATTTGACATTGTTCCCTGAATCATAATACATTTTGCCATCTTTTCAGCTCCTCTCGTTCAACACCTGCTTCATACATTCCAGTAACCGGTCATTTTCTTCCGGCAGCCGGACAGCTATCCTGTACCAGCCATTCCCAAGCCCCCGGTAATCTGCACAGTCCCGGATCAGGATCCCCCGCTTCTTCAACTCTTCAAACCAGTTGATCTTACTGTTAAAAAGAAGAAAGTTCGCTTCTGATGGAATGTACTCTATTCTCAGATTTTCCAGTTCTTTTTCCATTCTTTCCCGCTCTGACTTTACCAGTTGCCGTGTCTTTTCTTCCCTGTGGTCTTCCTTTAATGCTGTAAGTCCCGCAGCCTGTGCCGGAGTTGATACGCTCCACGGCTGGCGTACCGTCTCCATGCGTTCCAACAGTGCCTTATCGGAACTGATCCCGTACCCAAGACGGATTCCCGGAACTGCATAGATTTTTGTAAAAGCCTGCAATACAAACAAATAACTGAACCTCTCGATTTCTGACTGCATGGATGCTTTTTCCCCTGAAGCCAGAAACTGCACAAAACATTCATCCAGCACCAGTCTGACCCGCTCTTTTTCACACTTTTCAGCTATTTTAATAAAAAACTCCTTTTCCACTGCCTGTCCCGCCGGATTCGACGGAGAGCATAAAAATAAAAAATCCAGTTCTGACGTAATTTTTTCTGTCAGATCCATTCCCAGACGGAAATTATTTTCTTTTTTTACTTCATGATACAGGATTTCACATCCTACCGTCTTTAAAGCCTGCTCATATTCTGAAAATGCCGGTATCACGATCATTGCCTTTTTCGGCTTTTCTGCCAGTACCAGTGAAAATAAAAGATCTGCTGCTCCATTTCCGATCACAAACCGTTCTGCTGCCAGTCCCTTTTTTTCTGCCAGTGCATTTCTTAATTCCCTGCTCTGGCTGTCGGGATACTCTCTGATCCTCTGCATCGACCGGGCTGCCGCCTCAACAACTGCATCTGCAGGTCCTAATGGATTTACATTAATCGAAAAATCCAGTAAATTTTTATATGTATAAATATCTCCGCCATGTGCGTACTGCATCTCTTACTCCTGTTCTTCTCTCTGCTGCTCCAGTAATCGTTCCAGTTCTTCCCGGTATTCCCCGAACCATTTTACCGGAAGCACTTTCTGATCCGTATTGATCCTCTTTTCCATCCATACCATATTATACCATCTTCCAAACTTATAACCACAGTCATAAAATTCTCCCACCAGCCGATAACCTGAATGGGTATGAAATTCTACGCTGTTCCTCGTCAGGTATTCATCTTCTTCCATCCAATTACAGCAGACAGATCAGTAATTTGATTCCTCCAAATACAAGCAGCATCAGAACAGCCGTCACATACATCAGCCTTCCCGACCTTGGAATGTCCTCTGCCTCGATCTTGCGGAGTGGATCTCCAATAAATTCCTTTTTGTGGATCTTGCCAAAATATACCGCATCTCCTGCCAGCTGCACATCCAGTGCCCCGGCACAGACCGCTTCTGACTGTGCCGAATTAGGACTTGCATGCTTCCGGCAGTCTCTTCTGTAGATCTTCCACGCATTCTTTCCATCCAACCCGGTCAGAAAAGACGCCAGTACCATAAACCATGCTGTCAGTCTTGCCGGAATATAATTGAAAAGATCATCCATTTTCGCAGGGATTCTTCCAAAATAAAGATATGTTTCATTTTTATACCCAAGCATCGAATCCATCGTGTTCACTGCCTTATATAAAAATCCCAGTGATGCACCTCCCAGAAGCAGATACAGAAGCGGTGCTGTCACTCCATCGGAAGTATTTTCCGCAACGGTCTCCACAGCCGCCTTCGTCACTCCTTCAAAGCTCAGATTTTCCGTATCTCTTCCGACGATCATCGAAACTGCCTTTCTCGATCCTTGCAGATCTTTTTCTTTTAACCGCTCATAAACCTTTCCGCTTTCGCTGACAAGACATCTGGCTGCAAAAATCTGATAACACCAGAATGTCTCCAGTATGAATCCTGCTGCCGGACTCCACTTCCGCACAATCCATAAGATTCCTGCCGTCACACTATATACCACTGCAACCGTCAGAATCCATAAGATTCCTCCTGCAGCAACCTGTCTTTTTTCTCCCGTCTTTCTTCGGAGCAGCTTCTCCAGAAACGAGATCCACTTTCCGATCAGCCGTACCGGATGATACAGCCAGACAGGATCACCAAAAATAAAATCCAGTACAAATCCCGTCACACACGCTCCCAGTGAAACTAATCCCATAACTTTTCCACCTTCCGCAGCTTTTTATTACCGGTTTTCCACTCTTTTTCTTCAATTATCACCCGATATCCACTGCCATTGCCCACCTGCCAGTCATAAAAATTCTTCTTTTCTTCTGCAAGTTGTTCAAATACTGCCATGATCGTGCCTCCATGTACTACAAAAGCCGCCCGCTGTACCTTTTTTTCAATCAGCCATTCGATCTGCTCCATCGCACCTTCCACGCTCCTTCTGCAAAAAACGCTCTGCTCTTCTCCCCACGGAAATGCGATCGTACCATTCGATTCCAGCCATGCAATATACTCCGGTACAAACTTCAGTTCTTCATACGTCTTTCCTTCAAACTGTCCGAAATCACACTCTCTTAACCTCGGCTCGGTCTTTCGTTCCGATCCCGGAAACATCAGTTCTGCTGTCTGAACACAGCGAAGCATCGGACTACAGATCACCAGCTCCACTTCCGGGCATTCTGCAGGATTTTTCAAAAATCCTTCTACTGCCTTTTCTGACAACGGTTCGTCCCTACTCCCTATATACTGCCGCTTTTCATTTCCCGGCGTCTGCAAATGTCTGACCCATATAAGTTCCATTTCTTTCTCCTTATCTTTTATCCTGCAAGCATAATCCCTGCAAGCATCCCCAACTCACAAAGCTGAAGAAAATATCCCGCAAGATCTCCGGTCGTTCCACCAAAATATTTTCTGCTGAATAAATAATAATAGACATAGATTGCGATTCCCATCGCCAACGCTGCAGTCCCTGCTGCAGGTGAAATTTTCAGCAAAATAAAAGCCGTCAGCACTGCCCATAGCATCATAACCACTCTGACTCTCCGCTTTGCTGCTCCATCCTGAAAAGTCCGCAGTAATCCACTGTTCTTTGCAGCCTTGAAACTGACTACCGCCAGTCCGCTCATAGCTCTCGAAAATGGGAAAATACAACAGGCAGCCAGTAATTCCTTCTCGCCTATTTCACTCCATATTCCGACATTTGCCAGAAAATAACAACAAAGTCCAATAATGGCAAACGCTCCCGTATGCGGATCTTTTAATATTTCAAGCCGCCTTTCCCGTTCTGCATAAGAACTCATGGCATCTACTGTATCCGCAAAACCATCAAGATGGATCCCGCCCGTGATCAGCACCGGAATCAGCGTCATAACCACCGAAAAAAGCAACGGTTTACAATGCAGCCAGTGAAGAAGTACATACCCTGCCACAAATTCTGAAGCTCCGATCACCACTCCCACAACCGGGAAAAAGCACATCGCATATCTCATATTTTTTTCATTCCACTCTGCCTGTGGCATGGGAATTTTTGAATACATTGCAATCGCAATGATCAGTGAACTGAAAATCCACATTTTCTTAACTCCTATTTTAACTCCTGATACTGTTCTACCTGAATTTCTTCAAAGGTACTCATTTTCCGATATACATCCAGTCCCATTTCCAGAAGAGGGACCGCCGCAACCGCACCGCTTCCTTCTCCCAGTGACAGATCACACCCGATCATGGCTGACATTCCCAGAGCATCCAGCACCATCTTTCCTCCCGGCTCCTTTGAGCAGTGGGACGCAAACAGATATTTCCCAGCAAGCGGTGCCAGCCTGACTGCACAGAGTGCTGCGACTGAGGAAATAAATCCATCGATCACCACCGGAATCCGATAGATTGCACCACCTAAAAAAAGTCCGCACATTCCGGCAATATCATATCCTCCGACCTTTGCCACTACATCCAGCACGTCACCGGGATCAGGATCATTTTTTTCCAGTGCCTGCCGGATCACCCGGATCTTTCTTTTCAATCCTTCCGAACTTAATCCTGCTCCTCTGCCCGTTACTTCCTCTGCATTTTTTCCAAGCAATACAGAAGCGACTGCACTGCTGGTCGTCGTATTTCCAATTCCCATCTCACCGGTTGCCAGCAGATCATACCCCTCTGCTTTTCGTTCACCTGCGATCTCGATCCCGGTCAGAATGGCTCGGATTGCCTGCTCCCGCGTCATCGCCGGACCGTGGACCATATTTTCTGTCCCGTAACTGATCTTTTTGGAGAGATCGGTCAGAGAAGCAACATCGACCGCCATTCCTATGTCGACCGGCAGGACATCCACACCGGCTCTTTCTGCCATAATACACACACTCGTTGCACCCTTTGTGAAGTTATCCGCAACAATCGCAGTCACTTCCTGCCCCGTCTGCGTCACCCCTTCTGCCACCACTCCATTATCCGCACAGAAGATCACCAGACCTTTTTTCTTCATTATAAAATCCGCATCTTCCCGGATGCCCGCCATCCGGATCACTGCCTCTTCCAGCTTTCCCAGACTGTGCAGCGGCTTTGCAACCGTCTTCCAGCGTTCTTCCGCCTGCCTCATACTTTCCACATCCAGTGGCTTTATTTTTTCCAACTTCTCATTTAAAAATTTTTCCAGCATATTTTTTCTTTTTTCAGCAAATACTATCTCTGATTTTAAGTAACTTTTTCACTGAGGACTCTCCTTTCTGGGATTTCTCCGCTATTCTACCATAAAATAAGCAATTGCGATATACTTAAAATTAAGGTTTCTTTTTCACAGGACTCCTTACTTTTTTGAAAAATTTTAGAATTTATTTCTACTTTTTTCATTCTCTTTGTTAAAAATTTTACAGGATTCTTGTTGATTTTATCCCTATAATATGTATAATTAGAAAAGGATATTGTAACGGCTGCATTTGCAGAAAAGTTCTATATTACTATAAAGAAAGAGGTAAATGTAAGATGGCAAAAATTGATTTAAGTAAGTATGGCATTACCGGAACTACAGAGGTTGTATACAACCCTTCTTATGAGATGTTATTCGAGGAAGAGACAAAACCTGAGCTGGAAGGATATGAAAAGGGTCAGGAAAGTGAACTTGGTGCAGTGAACGTAATGACAGGTGTATACACTGGTCGTTCCCCTAAAGATAAATTCATCGTTATGGATGAGAACTCCAAAGATACAGTTTGGTGGACATCCGACGAATACAAGAACGACAACCACCCGGCTACTCAGGAAGCCTGGGCTGCTGTAAAAGATCTTGCAATTAAAGAGCTCTCCAATAAGAGACTTTTCGTTGTAGATGCATTCTGCGGAGCTAATAAAGATACTCGTATGGCAATCCGTTTTATCGTTGAAGTTGCATGGCAGGCACACTTCGTAACAAATATGTTCATCCAGCCTACAGCAGAAGAGCTTGAAAACTTCGAACCAGATTTCGTTGTTTACAATGCTTCCAAGGCAAAGGTTGAAAACTACAAGGAACTCGGACTTAATTCTGAGACAGCCGTAATGTTCAACATCACAAGCAAAGAGCAGGTTATCGTAAATACATGGTACGGCGGAGAAATGAAGAAAGGTATGTTCTCCATGATGAACTACTTCCTTCCACTGAAAGGAATGGCTTCCATGCACTGCTCAGCTAATACAGACCTGAACGGTGAGAATACAGCAATCTTCTTTGGTCTGTCAGGAACAGGTAAGACTACACTTTCCACAGATCCTAAGAGACTCCTCATCGGTGATGACGAGCATGGCTGGGATGACAACGGAGTATTCAACTTTGAAGGTGGATGCTATGCTAAGGTTATCAACCTTGACAAAGAATCTGAGCCGGACATCTACAATGCGATCGTTCGTGACGCTCTTCTTGAGAACGTTACACTGGATGAGAACGGAAAGATTGATTTCGCTGACAAGAGCGTAACAGAGAATACTCGTGTATCTTACCCGATCAACCATATTAAGAATATCGTTCGTCCAGTATCTTCTGCACCGGCAGCAAAAGAAGTAATCTTCCTGTCTGCAGATGCTTTCGGAGTACTTCCTCCGGTATCTATCCTGACAGATGATCAGACACAGTACTACTTCCTGTCTGGATTTACAGCAAAACTTGCTGGTACAGAGCGTGGAATCACAGAGCCTACACCAACATTCTCAGCTTGCTTCGGACAGGCATTCCTTGAGCTGCATCCTACAAAATATGCAGAGGAACTTGTTAAGAAAATGGAAGTTAGCGGAGCTAAGGCTTACCTTGTTAACACAGGATGGAACGGAACAGGAAAACGTATCTCCATTAAAGATACTCGTGGAATCATCGACGCTATCCTTAACGGAGCAATCAACAAAGCTCCTACAAAGACAATCCCATACTTCAACTTCGAAGTACCTACAGAGCTTGAGGGTGTTGACACAGGAATCCTTGATCCTCGTGACACATACGCTGACGCTGCTGAGTGGGATGTTAAGGCAAAAGACCTTGCTCAGAGATTCATCAAGAACTTCGCTAAATACGAAGGAAATGAAGCTGGTAAAGCACTTGTTGCTGCAGGTCCTCAGCTGTAAGATTGTTCTTGTATTCCAAAATTCTGGGATTGATAGAATAAATATGTAAATAGAAGCTGTGAAAGATGAAATCGCTTATCTTTCACAGCTTTTTTATATATTAGGAAAGGACTTTCCTAATATATAAAAAACGCTCCGCTCAGGATGCGCACTGCGGCGTACAAGG
>OLRF01001219.1_pt1 | contig 27878 bp, 28 predicted proteins | sample 1672061 | NCBI WGS metagenome assembly OLRF01 (sample SAMEA3136641, study PRJEB25190) | human gut metagenome | reverse complement strand
GCAATTAAAATTGTTTTTAAAAGATTCTTTAAAAATTTTTGCTTTATTGCCTTCTGCTTCTATAAATACATCTAGATATTTAGATAAGTCACTATATTTTAATTCTATCATAGTGTTCTTTGTCAAATTAGCCTCTTCTTCCAAATCACCTAGTGACCAACGCCGTATTCCTTTTTGAATGAATTCTTTCATAGTTTTTTTATCCCATTCAATATCAGCTATATTCTTTTTTAAAAAAGTTTCTAAATTTTTCCATTTGTTTGGCATTGAAGTTTCTAGAATATCACCACCAAACTTTAAAAAATACTTATTTCCCAATTTTTCCACACCAAATTCTACTCCCTGAAATAAAAATTGAATAGACATTTGATTATCAAGACTCATTTTTAAAGTTTTTGCAAAATCACTATTGCCAATTCTAGCAAAAAAGTCCAACATTTTTAAAATATTATCATCTACTGTATTTGCATACTTTTTCTGTATATTAGCCTCATTTATCTCCCAAAACTTATTTATCGTGCTTTTCCAAGACAAATCTATTCCCGATATATCAAACTCTCCCAAACTAGCATCCCATGATTTTTTGATTGCTGTAATACCACTTTCAACAGATTCATATAGCGATTCTGCATCTGAATACAACGAATTTGTCTGAGTTTCTATTTGATATAACTTTTGGATTTTTTCTTCTAAGTCTTCTATTTTCCTATCATTTAACTGAATAATAAGATTATAGTTTGCTATTGCATTATAAAGGCCAGAAACATCACTTCCTATTGCTGCTGTACTTTTTATGCACGATTCTAAGGACACTTTAATTCCAGATAAACTATTGTTTGCTGTTTCTAAACGTTCTATCTGATCTTTCAGTTCATCTTCATCTAATTTTTCATTTCCAATAGAATCACAAAGCGTCACACTATTTTGAACAACCACATCATTGGCACAAATTAATCCTTGTATAACTGCTTCATGATTACTTAACTGTGCTTTCATGTTATCCCATGCATCACTTTTCAAATCTGCATTTCCAGTAAACTGCTCAATTACTTCTAATACATGAAATAAACCCTGGTTATCTTCTTTTAAGTTATCTATAATACTTTGTGCCTGATCCTTTAAAATTGCCGGATTGAGTCTTAATCCCATAGGTTATCCTCCTTATAGTTTTCTTCCTCTTTCTTCAATTTTTTCAATCCATCTTTTAACTCTTGACTAACTTCCATAAGTTTCATATCTTTGTATTGTTTTGCTTCCCATACTAATTCTTGAAGTTTGAAAATTTCTTTTCCAAACTGTGAATCCGGCTGATATCGTCCCAACAAATCACCAAGAATATCCTGTACTATTTTATCCTGATAATTTATCTCTTCTTCACTATTTTCAACCAAACGGATAACTTTCTCATAGTTTTCAATTTTTTCCCTCAATTTTAATTCATCTTTATTTCCCATATAATCTCCTAGATTCCTACTGCTAGCAATAAAGAAATTTTTGCATCCAATTCTTCAAATGTCTTTCCTAGTTCCTGTATATGATCTGCATCAAGTTTAAGGGCTTCTTGATAAGAAATTTTTAGGGAATTTCCCCTTTCATATGTAACAATAGAAGAGGCCTTAGCTGTAATATTACTTTCATTATCTTTAGTAATTTCTTTCCTCTGTAACGCTAAACCACTCTCTAACAACCTTTGACTATTACTTGCAGATATTTGTGTATTGCTTTGTATATTACTCATATTCTATTTCCCCTTTCCATTTCTCATTTTATAATATTGACAATATATCACCATAGAATATCCCGGCTTCTTCATAAGTAAATTCTTTCTGCACAAACATTCCTGTACGCATAGATCTTAATTTGTCTTCATCACCAACAGCTATATTTATTTGACCTGCTTCCTTTAAAATCTGTAAGGTTTCACAAATCTTTTGTTCAGAATTGACCATAATATCTTTCTTGATTTGATATTTAGTACTCGTAAGTGTAATTGTTAATTGCATCTTCACGTCTCCTTTTCCTTCTTTTGTCAAAAATCAGGAAGAAAATAAAAAAGAAAAGTATGAGCATAATACCTGTTATGGCAATATTTACGCCCAACGCACTATCTTCTTTTTCAATTTCTTCTTTCTTTACTTCTGAACCTGTATATAAAAACAGTTGATCCTGTATTCTTTCGTATTCATCTTTTCCACTTTCTAAATCTGTTTCAAACAACTTTTTTTCTATTTCCTGATAGGCATCATATTCTTTTAAATGCACCTTTTCAATTTTCTCTTCATATTGATCTGTAAACAAATCTATTCCATAAGTATCCGTTAAGGAAGAATAGGTTTCATTCTTTTCCTGTAATACAGAGGTATCGAACTCAATGTTGCTATTAATATTTTTTTCAAGTGCTTTTCCTGTGTCATCCATTTTTCCCATACATACGTTCCTCATATTTTCAAAAAGCCGCCGGGAAAATCCCGACGGCTCTCTGCTACTACATCGCTCCAATTTTCCCTGCGATTTCCTGGTCGATGCTCTGCATTGCTGCGGATACATCACGTAACTGCTGTGCAATTGATGTGATAAGATCTGATGTAGCTGTAAAACTTGGTTCTAAAGATTGGAACTGGTCATAAAATGCCTGGCTGCTGTGACCGGCCCATTCATCACATAAGGATGTTACCATGTTTCTCATCGTAGAAACCACTTGGTTGAACTCCTCACATCTGGTATTAAATTCTGCTGCCTTTGCCTCCATCTGTTCCGGGCTTAATTTAATGTTGTTTACATCTGCCATAATGTACCTCCTTTGAATGCTTCTCCTTTTTTTATATGCAATGCTGCCAAACAGCTTATTGCTCTGGTTTTTTATTTCTAAAGTATCTCAAAATCAAGAATATAATAAGTGCTGTTAAAAGTACTGCAAAAACAATATAAATTAAATACGATGTTATATTACTTTCCTTTTCTGTATTCGCAGAAACTGCTTTTGCCGAAGATTCTTTTACTTCTTCTCCGCCCACTATCTTTTCCTTTTCTTTTGAAACATCATTTAAAGCTACTGGCTTAGCGATAAATTGATAAGCCTGTGTATATTCCATACTTCCCAATCTTGTATATGGAAGCTTTGCTGAAAAGTCAGCTAATATATTTTGATTTTCTTTACTGGTGGTTGTCTTGGTATTCTTCGCTACATTCAATCCATCTTCTACTGCTTGATTTGAAGCATCTTTTGCATCCTGAATGCCCTTCTGAAGAGTATTGATATTTTCTTCCGTTGTAGTATAGACTTTATTTGCATAATCCACATAAGACATATTATTTTCTATCAAACTCTTCTGAAGCAGTCCGTTATTCTGTTTTATTCCATTTACATTTTCTGCAATATATTCATCTTGTACAGATGGTGCAAATGACTTCAGCTTTTCATTAAACTCGTGGATATAGACTGATTCAGCCTCATATTTTTGTTGCAGGATACCATTGAAGTTTTCTTGGTTCTTCTGCATTGGATCTACATAAAAATCCTGGAATACATTTTTTATTTCCTGCCCATTTGTTGTCTGCTCATTCCCAAGTTCTGTTTCAAAGGCTTTCACCTGCTTTCCATAATGCTCCAGTCTCTCTTGAATTGTAGTAGGTTGATTTGTCCCTGGATCAATAATCATATTCCCTGCTTCATCATATCGATAATCTTTATATTCCTGCAATGCAGTCACCTCTCGCGGTACATTTTCAATCACGGAATTAATGTACTGCTGAAAAGCATTCAAATCACCATCAAACACAATTTCATGAGTTTTGTCAAGTGCCAAACTTCCATTTCCTGCATCACTCACAAAAGCACTTATAGAAGAATACCCAAGACTATTACACATAGCTATCATATTCGGATCTTGCTCACATTCCGCAAGTGCTGTCTGCACCGATTTTGCAGTTGTATATACTTTCGGAATTTCTATACCCAAATCAGGATCTTTCTCTATAATTTCAATAGTTTCCTGCTCATTTGCTGCCGCTGCAAGTTTACTGGTAATAGCACTCCATAACTGTTTTGTCGTATCTGCCTTTTGATTTTCTTCGGAGTCGGGAACATCTGCAAGGGTTATAGATAATTTTGGTGAATCCGAAGTAGCGTAATGTAATTCAAAAACCCCTTCACTTTTTTCCTCTAAAATCAATCCCGGATTTGCTGCTTCAATTTTCTTTGCAAACTCAGCTAAGCGGTCAGTCAGCTGATTTGGTAATCCCTGATTATAAGTCTCTATCGATTTTCCTAATTCACCTGCTATAATATCCGGCTGCCGTTTCAAATCTTCAAGCATGTTTCCAACTGTATTTCCTGGTTTTTTATTCAAAACTTCGTCCAGTTTATTATTTGCAGTATCGACTACAGAATTTCCCTCTTCATCTTTAAATACATCTAGCTGTTTTGTATATTCAGCCAAGGATGTAAGCTGTTCTGAAAGACTTCCTCCTTCCGTCTGCATATTCTGCAGTTGTGATTGTGCCTCTTCTACACACTTTTTGTACTGTGAATCAAGATCAGTTGCTAAAGCCGTATTTTTCTCTACATATTCTTCTACATTTAATGGTTCTGTTGTATTTTCTTCTCTTTTTAATTCCGGAATCTCAACTAATTGTACCAAATCATGCGACTGTATACTCTCAATGGCATCTTTATCTTTTAAATCATTATTCATAACTGTAGCAGCACCATCTTGAGCCTTATGGAACTCAGAAAGAATATTGTTCAAATACATATAGCTCAAACTGTCATTCAAAGAATTTCCAAAACTCATCACATCATATAACAAATGATACTGAGACTCTCCTGAAAGATTTTTATTTAAAGCATATTCAAGTTGAGCTGCTTGTGGTGTTGTATTAAGACTAACAACATTTTGTGAAAATCCGGCTGGTATGATTATGTATGCACCATATTTTCCGTTTGCTAATCCTGTTCTTGCTTCCTCTAATGATGAATATTCAAACGAAGAACTAGGGAATTGAACAATCTTATCAGCATAATTTATTTTTTCTTCTGCTTCTGTTGTCCCTTCATCCAGATTAACTACCGCAATTTTTCTTGATTCCTGTTGCTTGGTTTCTGTTTCTTTGACTGGGGCAACCGTCTGTTTTACGGCGTTTTTTTCTTGATTTGCTTGTCCTAGGAAATATCCAAGACCACCTACCAGACCAATACAGCCAACAGCAAGCAATGTTGCAATGACTTTTTTATATTTCATTCCAAAACCTTCCCCTCCTTGTCTCGGGAATTACGAACCCCCATGTTTTTCACTTCTATTTGTTTGTCTTATTTTAATACAAAACAGTTCCTTTCACAATATTTTTATTACATTTTAAACAATTTTTTCATCTTTTGAAAACTATTTTTTTGTATTTTATATGAATGTTACACAAAATATAATTTTCAAAAAATAAAAGAAAGATTCTATTTTTTTACTTTTTTTGTAAAATATTAGTACAATTTTTCATAGCGAGAACTCACATTTTTTACTTTTTCCCATCATTTCTGTCTGAAATAAGCTTCACCGCTGGAAGTACTAGCCCCAATTTTGTTACAGCATATAAATTCTCCTTTACTTTGTGTATACCTTGATATCCGAAAAATTCCAAATATTCCTCATGCGACACTCCCTCAAAATCAAATTTTCTTGTATCAATTTCGATTAGATACATCTAAAATCCTCCTTTTTCGAATCTTATTTCTCAAAATATCTTGTGGTCCTATTCAGGATTAGTCTTTCTTTAGACTGGCTTTTACAATGATTCTGATACTTGTTCTTGCACTACAAGTCGATAATATAATTTCATTTTCCTCTTTCTCCTCAGCGTTTCCCTTTTCTATCTGATAAATCTCACTGTCTGCCGGCACTTGTTCACAAGCTGTAATCTGGTAGTTCAAACTCCTTCCATCTGGTAAATAAACCTCCATATTCGTATGTTCCTGAAAAAAATCAATGTCCTGATAATTTCTCAACACATGAAACATACTGCCGTCTTTCATATTATGGCCATAGATAATATTCTTACTATCCGAGAAATCTCGTTCGTTCCGATAATCAAGAAAAATACTTCCTGCAATGTTATAAGTTTTTTGTACGGTATGGTTTAAATAGTAGGAATTATCTTCCCCTCTCACTACTGGATATTCCAACACCCCCGGAATCCGAAGCCACGCTACAATATCTGGGTTAATTGCCTGCAGAGAAGCAAAATCCACCGTTACAGTTTCTTCCTGCTTTTCTCCTTCCTTATCATCTTCTGCAACATTTGGTTTCGTATTTTCCGGATCCCTTGTATTCTTCTCTACTTTTACATATTCTTGTAACTGTTCATATTCCCGTTCTGCTTTTTGATATTCACTAATAATCTGATAAATCCAGACTCCTGCTGCCAGCAAGATCACGCTTAATATCCCAAGTAAAAAGTATTCTTTTTTCATCTGCTTACCTCCAACGTAAAAAAGCGGCAGCATACCAAAACTGATATGCTACCGCCTGCACTTATGCCTCTTATTTTCTTAAATTACAGCAATCCAGTGGGTTTGGATTGATATGCTGTTTCCAATATTCATAATGTTCTGTGACATCTTCACAGACCGTCAACGGAAGATGAATTTTTTCCAATATCCTGATTTTTTCTTCCAATGGTAAATGCCAGTACCCACTCTGACGCAGAACATATTTCTGGTAATCCAAGTCCGGAAACCACTTTTTAATCCACCCATTCACCCGAAGAAATTCTACCAAAACTTTGTCTACCGGCAGCCTATTTAAGTAATCAAAATCCAAATACTCCTCAATCAGAGGGCTTAATCGTAATGTGACATCAAAGCCCTCTTCCTGTAATTTTAACAATGCCCTTAACCGCTTTGACGGACTACTTGCCTTTTCATAGGCAAAAGCCTTTTTATCATCAAAACAGGTAATGGTGATCTGGATATGTGCCAGCTTCGGATCATAAAGTTTCCGGTATCGTTCCTCTCCTGCCAGATGGGATTTTGTCACAATCAGATACCCAATACCATATTCATTTAACTGTTCTATGGTTTGATAGGTAATCTGTTCCTGACTTTCCAGCGGCTGAAAGCAATCTGTCATGCCTCCAAGTCTTAACATGGTTCCCGGTGGCACCTTTTCCAATTTTCTCCGGATTTTCTGGATATCTGCCACTCTTGGATTTTCTGCATTCCAAAGTCCGCGGAAATCCAAAAGGCTGCGTGCATAGCAGTAGGAACAATTATGCATACAGCCACAACCATAAGTATCCAATCTGGTCGGATACTTGCATTTTTCTGCTTCGTTGCCGCTTACACTTTTATAAAAACTTTTAAATTCTTTTCTTTTGCTTCAGCATCACCTTTCCTTTCACTTGCGGGGTCCGGTACCGCCCCGAAATCTTCTGGTAAAGCATCCAGAAATGTTCTTTACACCACCCCGCAGGTCTAGTGTTCCATCATCTCCAAATGCTTTTTATCTCTTTGTGCGTCTGATCCGCCAAAGGACAATACCAATACCAAAGGCCGCTACTACTGCAATACCGATTGGCAGCAGGAGCATGGTATTATCCCCGGTTTTTACGTCCTCTGGTTTTTCCGGTGTCTGCGGAAGTTTCTTATTCTGGATTTCTTTTACCACTTCAATAACCTTTGTTTTTGCGTCCACATAACTAAATGTGATTTCATAGGTTTCCGTATGCTCTTCATATCCTTCCAACGGTTTCGTTTCCGATAATACATAAGTAATCGGTCCTACTGCTTTTCCGTCTTCGTATGTGGCAATCGGCAGCAGTTCACTGGTTGCAACTCCATCTTTATCTGTAGTAAGTTTTCCAACCACTTCCTCAGTCTCTTTGTTTTTCAATTCAAATTCTACATTGGCAAGTGACGTCTGATCTTCTGCATCTGTTTTCTTAATCACCAACTGTCCCATTGGTACTTCATCTTTCATGGAAACTTTCTGTACTTCTCCGGTTTCCTCTACGGTAAATTCTACATCTTCTGCAATCAAAAATCCTTCCGGTGCAGCTTCTTCATGAAGGACGTAGGTTTTCCCCGGCTGCAGATATTCGATACGATATGGTTCTTTGGTAGAGATCCATTCTTCTACCACATTTCCTTCTTCATCCAGTACTTGCAACTTAGCACCCTCGATTTCTTGTTCTCCGGTAATATCCGTCTTTGTAATTTCAATCTTGCTATGATCATCTTTCATGGAAACTTTCTGGATTTCCCCGGTTTCCTCTACGGTAAATTCTACATCTTCCGCTTTCACATATCCATTTTCTGTTGGAGCCTGTTCTTCATGCAGTATATATTTTCCCGGTTTCAATGCATAAATAAGATGCGGTTCTTTGGTAGAAATCCATTCTTCCACTACATCTCCTTCTTTATCTAAAATTTGTAATTTGGCACCTTCTACTTCTTTTTCTCCTGTAATATCTGTTTTTGTAATCTCCACCTTTGTCGGTTGGTTTTCTACCTCTTTTTGCATGGAAATCACCTCCAGTTTCGGATCTGTATAAGAAGCGTCAATTTCAATCTTCTCTTCAAACGGAAGATATCCTGGCAGGGTTTCCAGTTCCTTCAGATAATATTTCCCATGTGGAATGGTATCCTGATACTTCAGTTTCCCTTCTTCATCTGTTTTTCCAACTGCTACCAGTTCATCTTTTTTCACCACAATTTCTCCTGCTGCATTTAAAAGATCTTCTCCTGCATACAATCCAAACGAAACCCCAGCAAGCGGTTCTTTTGTGGCTTCTGATCTTTTCAGCACTTCAATTTCCACCTTCTGCCGCTGGTTCTTGATTTCCTTTGTAACATAATCAACAGCCACTTCTTGTCCCTGATAGGTAATCTCAAAATCCTGTTCTTTTGGATCCAACACGAAAGAATCTCCTGTTTTAGTCTCTTTGATATAGAATTTGCCAATCGGAAGATTATTTAAAGTTCCCTTTCCTTTTTCATCTGTTACAATTGTTCCAACCAATGCATCTTTTTCAAAACGTATGATCCGGTTGCCCTCACTGTCCATCTGCCCATCTGGCGAATAAATGGTTTCCCTTGCATAGATAGAAAATTCTGCCCCTGCAAGCCCCTGTTCTTCATACTCAAACTCATATCCTTTTTCCGTTCCCATAGCATCTTCTCCAGTAAATAGGTTGGACACTTTATTGACTACTTTTGCCAGACCATTTTTTAATTTTGTCAGCATCTGGTCTGTTATTTTTTCAGCACCTATAAGCACCTCTCCTGTTTTTTGGATTGTCAGGCTTCCTACTGCCTCATCGTTTTTTACTTCCACGACTACAATATACTTTCCAGTTTCTTCTTCCACCTCATGTACGGTATTGCTGTCTACTTTGATGGTAATGGATTTTCTTGGAGCTTTTTCATAAGTTCCTTCTTTTGTCATCTCATTTAAAGGAAGTATTTCCTCTCCCTTTTTTAACACTTGCTCAAATCCTGTCTGTACAAACAGTTCCGGGCTTTTTACTTCTTCAATCCGGTAAGTACCCATTTTTAACGGTTCTGGTGTCAAAAGATAGCCTTCCTCATTTGTTTCAAATACCTCAATGGTTTCCGGTTTTGGATACCGAACTTTCATCGTGACATATTTCTTTTTCTCCACATCATAGATTTTATAATGGGCACTGTTCTTTAAAATCGGGAGGTCAGTCTGAGCATCCTTTTTGATGATTTTAAAATAAAACTGCATTGGACGGTCATTAAAGACACGCCATACCTGTGGTTCTCTGCTGTCCTCATCAATGGTAACTAAAAACGGCTGAATCTCTTCCATATTTTCCGGAACGGTACTTTCGATACATACATATTTTCCATACGGAAGTTCCGGGGAACATAAATATCCCTTTTTGTCCGTAAACATTTCTTCTGTCTGTATCTTCTCACCATTTTGATAATAAGAAGCAGTTTCCTCTTTACTAAAATCATATCCAATAAAATCCTGTGGAACAAATTCTGCTCCATTGTCTGGTTTTAGGGTACCATCTTTTACTTTTGAAAGCTCGCTGATCAGATACACTTTAAATCCGGCACCCTCCAGTAATTCTGTTTCTGTCTGGCTTCCGTCATCACTGATTTTAATCAATTGGAATGCCTGTTTTTTTATGGTCTCCAAAACCGTTACATTTTTCTTTACGATTTCCACATCCTGTCCTTCATACGCAAGTTCCACCGGATATTTCGTTTTATCCAATAGATATGCATTGGACGGCGGTGCAGATATTTCCTGTACATAGTATTTTCCAAGATACAAGTCTTTGAAATGCAGGACACCCTTTTCTATAGTTCCCTGCATGACTAACTGATCCTTTTTATAAAGCAGTCCTGTCTTTCCATTTGGATGTTGGATATCTTCTGCAGCATATAATCCGTAGACTGCCCCATTTAAATCTCCGTCTCCCTGGCTTACTGAGTCCTGTGTATCTTTGTCTATTTTCTTGATATGGACTTCTCCACGTACCTCTTTATTTTGGAAGATATGTGTAAAGGTGTATGTATACGTTTTGTCATTTTTATATTCATAAAAGAATTCATAACTGCCATTCCCCTTGAAGTACAACGAAGGAGCCTGAATTTCTTTTACTTCATAATGAAAACCGATTGGGATATCCGCAGTAAATATAGCCTTTCCATTCTCGCCGGACTCTGCTTTCTGGATCAAAGTTCCCTTTGTGACTAGAACAGAACCATCTGCACCGGTAATATCTTCTTTTGCATACAGACCAAAAATTGCCCCTTTCAGAGCCGCCTCATCATTGATTGATTGTTTCAGCACTTCCACAGATACCTTCGGTCTAGCATTCTCATACTGCGTTTCTTCCTCAACGACTTCTACTGTCTGCCCCGCATAAGAAATGGTTACTACATGGGTACGTTCTTCTTCCGTTTTCCCTATGGTCAGCGTATCTGGTGCTTGCTGTTCTACTACTTTATAAGTTCCAAGGTACAGCATATCCGAAGAACAGCTTCCATCTTCTTTCGTCTCCAATTCTGCTGCCAAATCTCCTGCTTGATAGATTTTTGTCTGTTTATCCTGACTGTAAATATCTTCAGCGGCATAAATCTTATATTTTGCTCCTGCAAATGCTACATTTGTATAAAGGAACTGAAGGTTTCCTTCCTCTCCGGATACTCCAGTCAGTTTCTCTCCCTGCTTATGTACAACAATTTTCCCTTTCTGTTCCTCATTTTTCACAGTCAGCATCTGTGTTTTTGCCACTTCCAGATTGACATTATAAGAATTCGTATTCAGTTTATACCCTTTCGGTGCAGTGATTTCCTTGATATACACCGTATCCTGTGTCTTTGTCAGTTCCGCTTTGGTTGCTCCTTTTTCATTGGTAGGAGGCATCTTCAGTATCAGATCTGTACAAGCCTGATCTCTATAAATTCCAAAAACAGCCCCTGCAAGTTTTACACTGCTCTTTGCGTCTTCTTTGATCACTTCAATCCAAGCGATATCCATCCATTGAATGGAAAAGGAAACCGATGCACTCGGTTCTTCATAAAAATCCCCATATCCAATGTCCTGATTTCCAGATCCAGTTGAAACAACCAACGTTTTCCATTGTGCCCCTACCTGGCCACCCAGATTACCGCTTTCCCACGTTCCATGTACCGTTTTTAAAGCTGTAAAATAAAAAGTGGTTCCTCCATGGATTTTGACTGTGCCACCTGTTTGTTCTTTTCCGGCTGTATCATGATAGGTAACTCCTTCTGGCAAAGGCAAGGTGATATAATTTCTATGGTCTCCATTCAATGTAATATTCTTTGTCTTCTGCATATCTCCTTCCAAAAAAGCTGTTTCTTTTGTGGAAGAAAGGCTGATGGCAGCACTTGGCGGTGCTTCCTGTTCGCAAAGGTAATTGATGTATTCCATGACGCTATAGCGTTTCAATCCGTCCTGCGTGCAGCCCACGAATGCCACCTCCGCTCCGCCGTAACAATAACTTGCTGCTAAATGTGTCAGGACATATTTGATGTCATTGCTGTAGTTCTTTAGATATTCCCCAGTTAAATCTCCCGGTCCTCCATATCCGTAATACAAAACCTTCTGTAAGTTTAAATTGCTCTCATAAAGTTCAGCAACATAATCGGAAGAAGGCGGGGACTGTAAGTTTGATTCCAGACAGTATGCAATCCGGTCATTGACATAGAAATAACAGGTACTGTAAGAACCTAAATCACTTGGATATACAATCTTCTTTCCTTTCACTAAAGAAGCTTTTTCTCTTGCCTGTTCTATGGAAGATGGTACAACAGAAAATAAAACCCCCGTTTCTTCCTTTAACGCACTGGTATCAATATTGGCGCCATCCGGCTCTGTATCTTCTTCCCCGCTTTTTTGTTCTTTCTTCTGTTTCCTGTCCTTTTTCGGACTCTCTCCTTCTTTTCCCGATTCCTTTACAATGATTTTTCGTGTAATCTCATAAGATTCCCCGGAAGGTTTATGCACCTGATAAATGCAGTCATACATTCCAGGTCTATCTGCATCAAACAATTTTCCATCTTTATCTGCTGCCAAAACAAAGGAAATTTTTTCGCCTTCCTTTACAGTAATACCCGTAAAGTCTGAAGCCGGGTCAAAAGTTTCCCCCTGCTTGATGGTAATGTCCTCTGCCTGTGTTTCCTCTTTACTCTCTGTCTGCTCTATTGATGCTGCCATAGTACTGCTTGCCCCTGTCAAAAGGGAAGAACACCCTAATAAAACTGCTAAAAAACCTGCTGTGCATCGGTTTTTCCATGTTGTTTTCAATAAACAATCTCTCCTTTCTCTTTGTTGTTTTTTCAAATGGGCAGTTCCATTTTCGAGAATATGCTACATATCAAAAACTGCCCTGCTTCCCATTTTTCTTTAAGGTCTATCCCGAATCATTCACTTCTCTCCTTTCTCATGGCACTTTAAACCATGCAAAAAAGGAACTGCTTTTGCAATTCCTCTTTTGCACATTTTAAAAATGAACTATTTTCTATTTTCCCTGATTTCCTTTGTCAGCCAGTCATCAATCCCTTTTTCATGTTCTGCCCATAAACCATCCGAATCCAGGTCCCACTGATTACGGTTGCAGGATAGAGAAAGTTCCTCACAGATATGGTATGTATGGTTACAGCCTTTTCGTATAGTATCCCGTTTCAATCTTTTTTTCGGGCATTCAAAATCCGGATTCCCTTTTTTCTTCCTGTCTTCACACTCCTCACAGATTTCACTATACTTTTGGTCGCAGACAAGCCTAAGCTGCTTATCCATGTCATATACCTCCTCCACATGGGAAAGTCCACGTTTTTTTAATACCTGCAAAACCTCATACAAATCTCTCCAATTTCCAATCCCCGGATTTCCAAGGAATGTTTTTCCGGATACCTGATGGGCTATCTCTGCTTTTAAAATTCCTTCCGTTACATAAATCTCACTGCCTTCAGTTTTTCCAGATACTCCTACAATACTGCTGATTCCACACCCTTTCTTCTGGTTTGCACTAGAAAGCCATACATATTTATTTTTTCCTTTGGGATGATCCAAACGTATCTGAAATCCTGCCAGATATTTATCTACCGTATAAACAGGGCAAAGATATCCTCTGTTTCCTTCATAAAAATTAAGATCCCAGTTTCCTTCCCAATTAATATAAAAACCTGGAACACCTTCCAATCGGAATCCTTCTTTTATCAGCCGTCTCGCGATCTGTTGCGAATCCTCCTCACTGGTACTTTTATATCCCTTTTCTTCCATGTGCAGGATCATCTCCCTATCTGCCCCTCTTCTCTCCAGATCTTTGCGATGATACTCCTTCAGTTCCAGATAAGAGAGCATTTTTTTATAAACCTGATGCCGCTGTTCCAGATTCACTGGTTCAGCCAGATATTCTTTCTGTTTTCTCGCCCGTTTCTTAATCCCCTGGCTTTCTTCCTGCATTGCCTGCCGCGTCTTTTTCTTTCTGCCGGGTTCTTTCTGCTTTCTTCTATAAATTTCCCGGTATGCCTTTTTATACCGGTCTTTTCCTGTCAGATGACAAAGTTCCGCATAAAGTGTCAGCATATTATGGCCGTTTCCACAATCAAAACAATGAAAGACATTCATGATTTTTCCCTCTGCACAGATACAGATGCTTGCCTTTCCTCTTGCATCACCACAAAATGGACATACAACATTTGCTGCATTCTGGGTATCTTTTACCTGGTATCCACTTTTACAGTTTTCTAAAAATTCCATATCCAGCATCTTTGCTACATCAAAAATAGTGAACGGGGCAACCGGATCAGATTCTGTACACTTTCTTTTTTTCATACCATTTTAACCTTTCTGGAAATATCCCCTTATAAAAACGGAAAAGGCATGACCTGCACGCCTCTTCCTTATCCTTTAACTTTCTAAGCAGCTTTTTGTTCACAGCTTTCCAATAAAAGCTGTGCAGCTTCTTTCATTTTAAAATCTGACCCCCTGTATTCCTTCGCAAACCATTGCAACTGCCGGTAACCCGCTTCTGTTTCAAGCATCTCCCCAAATGGTTTTCCTTCAAACAAAGCATAAGGGCAGATTACTTTTTTGGCTTCTTCTACCGTCAGAGGTTTCTTCTCTGTTTCACTTTCCATATCTCTTTGTAACTGCAAGAAAAAGTCATCTTCATCTACCTCTTCAAAGGGAACCTCTTCTTTTACCGCTTCAAAATCTTCTGACTGCCCGGAAATAACCGCTTCTTCTTTCCTGTCCTCTTCTTTATCAATCTCTTGAGATTCATCTGCTGTTTTTGTCTCATTGGTTTTTGTTTCCTGTTTCTCGGATGATTCTGGCTGATGTGCTGAAAAATCCAAAAGATTCATCTGTCCAAAATCCTCCTCATTTTTTTGAGATTTTAAAGAAGAACTTTTTGTTTCTTTCTTCTTCTCTTCTTTTATCTTTTCTCCTGAAACATTTTCTTTTTTCTCAGGTTCCTGTACTGCTTTGTCGGCTTTCAAATCTTTTGTAGAAAGATGCTCAGATATGCCTTCTCCATCTTTCCCTAAAAATTCTGGCTGTATATCCCCTGCCCCTGATTTTTTTGTCTCTTCTTCTGTTTTCAAAGGTTCCAATGTTTCCGACAGTTCCAAGTATTGTTGTTCTTCCCTCTCCGCCTCGTGATATTCTGCATCTTCTCCTGTATCTTCTGCTTCGTTTTCTTTCAAAAAATCTGCAGGATCTGGAAGAAAATCTACTTGTTTGATGTTTTCCTTCTTTTGATTCATATCTGTCACTGGTGGTTGTGATAAAGGGCTGTCTGCTATTACATCAGAAGACTCTTTCGCTGATTTCTGTGGTTTTACCGGCACTTCTATTTTTTTCTGTTCTGCATTTCCTTTCGATTTGTCCGGCCCATTTGGTGGTGTACCTTTCATATCTGGATCTTCTGTTTCCTGTTTCATACGGAATTTATATAAAAAGAAGTATTTAAACCCATACGTCCATGCTGCCCCTTTCGCTTTTGCAGGTGAATCCAGATGATCGCCTACCAATTGGATACTCACCCGTTCTTTTTCATTCAGACAATCTGCATTGACAATAAAGAAGGTAAGTTTTGCCGTATAAATCCAACTGCCATCAACTTTGCTGTAAGTTGCATCTGTTTCTTCCAATTCCTGCAAACAGATGTGATACTTTGTAAACGCTGGATTTAAAAGTTCAAAGATATCATCAATCTTTACAAAATCGTAATCTACTTCGTCTGAATAATGCTTTTTTAATAGTTTTGGCATTTCATTTGATATTGCAATCAATTTTTGCTGTAAATTCATTGTTTCTTTGTTTTCCATCCTTTGTCCTCCTATTCTTTTCATTAAGCAGCCTGTTTCTGCTCGGCCATAACATTGTAATACCAGATATTCCTTGCCCCTACCTGATAAATCTCTTCTACATCCCAGATTTTATCTGCCCCATACTTTTCTTTCAGACGTTTCCTTTCTTGTCCGGATATCTGACTAAGCGGGTACTTTCCGTTTGTATTTTTTAACACCTCTGCATCGATATGGAAATATTCAAAAACACCTTGTTTCCCTCTAACAACTACGATTACGGTATGATGTACTTTTTCCAACGCATTTCTCAGTGTCCTGATTTTTTCAATCCGTTCTGGCTGTTTCTTCAATAAAAGTTGCACTTTACTGTTTACTTCTGTTTCAAAAATCCGGCGCATGGTTTCCCGATGCTGCAGTTCTCTCGCCCAGGCTTTTCCTAATTTTCGAATAACAGTCTTACGCTTTTTTAAATAACGAAAATACAGCCGGTTATCGAACACATACGTTTCTCCATTAAATGCAAATTCCGGTTGTGGAATCAGCTGGTCTGCCACAGATGTTTTTTCAAAGATCACATCTCCTGCAGCCTGTTCGATCAATTCCCGGTATTTCCATGCAACTGCTGCTCTTTCAACTGCGGTAATTGAAATCTCCTTGTTTTCCTTCTCCAGTTTCTTTTGTGCATACTCCTGAACTTTATGTTCCAAACAATGCATACAGCCACGTTGGAAGCGGAATTTTTTCCCTTCTGGGATATTTAGCAAAGTACGCAGAGAATATGCAACATCTGTAAATTCAAAAGTCTTCTGGTTAAAAAGTCCGACAAAATCCATGCCCTGATATAAGTGACTAGCTCTATTTTCCATGTCTGGTCCCATATACACAAAAGTAAAACCTCGACTGGAAACCTTAGTAAACACCGCATCTCCTGTCAGAAGAGCTGGATTGTTCTTTTTTCTAAGCCATTTGAAAAATCGTTTTGCAAATGCATTCCCCTTTGCCCAATTTGGTACATTTCTCATATTCTTTTTCTCCTTTTCTGTTTGTTTTTTATACAAATGGAAGACAGTATGAAGATGCCCAATACCGTATCTTTTCCATTGTCTGCTCTTTCTCACATTCCACCCACAGCCACTCCAATAGAAATTCTGTGAGTATCTGCTGTTTCTCCTTATCCATAGTTACAAGTTCTAACCAGAAAGCTTTCATAAACCGATCTTTTTCAGAATCTGTCAATTGACCTAAAATGATTTCCAGCTGCTTTTCTGGTTCTCCTTTGATTTTCCGTATTCTGAAAATACGCTTTCTTCTGCATGTTGGAAGCGTCATAGGACAGGAGAATGCTTCTTTTGCCATATCCACTGCCCACAATTCTTCATCGTCCCATGGTGTGAATAACGACAGCCTGTAGATCCAGTGTGTAACCAGATAGGTCATATTTTTTCTGACTGTCCCTCCACGCCTTTGCAAAGCAGAAAAGATTTTCTGTATTCCCGCTTTCTCTTTACCGGCATTTTTAGCAGAAATCTCTTCTGCAATGGAAACCAGCGTCTTTGCATAATAAATGCCAAGTTCTTTCTTTCCCTTTTTGTAACCCATATTCTTTTCTCCTATATACATGGCAGCCAAATTTTAATTTCTCTAATCCAGGAAAGTTTCGGATTTTCCTTTCCTGCATCCCGAAGCCACCTCATTGCAAATCTGGTAAAATTCTGTTGCAAAGTACGATGTTCCTTCCGAAGTTTTAAGAGAAATTCCTGATACCCATTTACCGCATCTTCTTCCAGATATACGGAAAAAACAGCAGCTACCTCATTTGCATTTAACCCGTTCAGTTCAGGATACTCTCCTGTTTCTCCTTGTTTTTCTTCTAGTACCGGAAACTCTATATCATGTTCAAAAATTTTTTTCGCAAGTATGACTGATGCTTCGTTTCTTGCATCTGTTGTTGTAAAAGCAGATAATTCCTTCATCCAATTCAGACACAAAAATGTAAACCTGTCGCAAATAGGCTTTTCCCATTTTTCCATTTCCGCCAAAAGTTCTTTCTCTTTTAATGCAATACACAGGGTATTCAAGTAAGTTCCTACCAACAGATTTTCTATTGTCTGCCCATTCCATTTTATTTCCATACAGTTTTTCTCCTTTCTTCTGCTGACTCTTAATATACAAGATCACCTGGAATGTCATATTCTCTCCACTTCACACTTAGACATTTGGCAACTTTTTCTTCCAGTTCCACCATAGTTCTGCCAGATACCCCTTTACTCTGAGCAAGAAAAAGAATTTCTCCAATCCCACAATACACTTCGTATGCCGTACATGGTACATCACCAAAGGTTGCTTTATAACGATCCACAATCTCTGCAACATTCTTTTTTCCAAACCCTTGTTTTGTCATGATTCCGATTATGGTATTGACCGGATACTCTATGGAAATAGCACACAATTTTTCCACAGTTCCTTTCAATGCATTTTTATAGCATTCGAAGGTCGAAAGCAGATTTTCTGTAAACTGTTGAAATTCTACGGAATTATTATGTCGCATCCGCATATCCGAACCTAATGCAATCTTTCGTTTTCCTTCCATCAGGCTGTAAAAGATATTCGCACCTGATGCTGCTACATCAGAAGATGTAATGCGTATAGTCGCTGTGAGCTTTTCCTTTACCTGCTTTCCATACTTTTCCATGATTTCTTCATACACCTCTTCCAACCGCTTGTCTTCAATCTGCCAAGTTGCTGATACCATAGTCTGGTCTGCATAGCCCTCTAAAAAGGTGCTCTTTTTATACTCTCCGCGTATGTAAACACTGGCAAGCATAAATACTTCTGGTAAGGGATATACTTGATACCCATTTTTTTCCGCAGAGTGTACTGCACGTACCTTTCCTTCTGAAACACGAAGTAATGCTTTCCCTTTAGCAACTTTCAGACACTGATTCAATATTTCTGCAAGTACGGCAGGCCTTACATTTGACAATGCTGCACCGCTGATTCGTGCCCTGTTTTCTAAAGTCGGAATTGCAGAACTTCCCAACTGGTAAACTTCTTCCTTATCCGTTTTCAGCAAAAGGTGTGAATGGTTTTTTGTATCTTTTAATACTTCCATACAGATACATTCATCCTCACCTTTAGGACTTTCTAATAGTTGTCCTACTTCATATACACGCAGTTTTTTACTTGGAACTTCAAACCATATTGCATTCTTTTCAACCTGTTCCAGATATCGATGCAGTTCCACTTCTTTCGAAAATGATTTTGAGAAACTGTCTGCAAACCATCGTCCCGTAGGTGTATTATGCAATTTCAGGCAAATCTTCCATCCACCGTCTACTGACCGGAACTGATAGCCTTCCCGTTTCATGTGTTCTATTTCCTCCTTACTTGGCAGACTCCCTTCCCATAGAATACTTGTCTGCATACATTCGCCTCCTTCCATTTGGCTGATATACAAAAATCTCTCTGTTCCGTATAAAATATAACTGGTAATTTTCCAGACAAAGAAAAACATCAAGTCCTGTCTGTTCCTGTACTTTCTGCAGCCTGTCGATTTCTTTCTCATCATTTAAAATCTTTTTCATAGGAAGATAGCCTTCCCCTTCTTTTTCTTCCTTCTTTCCCACTGGAAAAAGGTGCATTCCCTGATACAGCAAACACTCCTTCGAATTTGAAACTGCCTTATTTTTCTGTTCGAGGATTGTAGCAATGCATTTCTTCAGATAATCCGGTATTGTCCATCCTGTCAAGACTTCAAAACAAGTTTCCACTGATTCCCGGTCTTTACTGTTCTGATGTATCTTTAAAAGATCGGCTGCAATTCCGGTAATTTCAAAATCTGCTTCTTCTAAAATATCTGCCAGCACTGTGTCTGCATCCTGAATGACCGCTTCATCGTTCATCTGCTTTTCTAAAAAAGTAAGTGTTTCAAATAATCTTCCTGTTTTCTGTTGTTTTCTTAGCTGCTGTACATCGTTCCTTTGACACATTCCTTTTTCTCCTTTTTCTCCTTTCTTTTCGTTTTTTTCATGTGTTCCTCCTTTCACGCACAAAAAAAGACACAAAAAAGAACCATTGTCTTTTTGTGTCTGTCTATCTATGCGTTTTAAAACGATTGTTAAAAGTTCTCTTCCGGAAACAAATCCGGAACAAAATTTGACTTATGGAAATCATTATATTGTTTCCATATAAAATGAAGTCACCTAAAGATTAACACAATATATAGTATGTGTCAATCTCTCTATGTGTATATTTAGTATTTAACATGGAACTTCTTTCTTATCCCATATACTTGCCTAATTTTTCCCATTCAGGAGCAGAGGCATTCAGCATCTGCTCCTTTTCGTTCAACTATTCTCCTTTTGGTGTTTCTTTCAAAAGTGGAACCACGCATTTCGCAATGCTTCGCCCCTTTTCGTCTTCGTCTGCAATAAAGGACACTTCCATATTGTTTCTCAAAGTCTTGAAACCTTCCAATTGGATTTCATTGTAATGTACAAAGTAATCAATGCCATCTGCATCTACGAGAAAACCATATCCTCTCTTTGCACTAAACCATTTTACAGTTCCTTTCATTTCTTTACCTGCCATAATCATCTCTCCTTTTTATTATTATTTCGTGCATGGCGGCACGAAAGGAAGAGTGTGGATTCGAACCACACTTCTTTCACCGTTCTTCCTGTTGGATTTCTTCCATCCCATAAAAAATTTCATATCTGCAATCTTTCACTTTTTCTGTCTTTCCTTGGACATGATCCACCTTTTTGAAGTAGAACCGATAAGTCTTTCCCACCATAAAATACCTTTCTTTTGGAAGCCAAAGTCGGATATTATTTCCTGCTTTATCCTGGAGAATTGCCTGACAGGTCCTTCCCGGGTAATGTTTTCCCTTAATCGCAAGAACCTGTGCTTCCAACATCTCATATTCTCCTGTCTTTCCAATCTTTAAGAACCGAAAGATCTGGCTAAAGGAAAACACTGCCAATATCCAGGTCATGATCAGAAAACTGCTTTCTTCAAATTGCACCCCCATGTATGTACCGATCATAACAATAAAAAAAGACAACAACCCTGTCTTGAGCATTTTATCCTGAAACACAAATGGGATTTCTCCTGTTGCAACTAATTTTTTTGTCAGATACTGTATCATGGTTTCGCACTGTTGCCTCCATCTTTTTTTCATATCCATCTCCATTTCTTTTCTTATTTCCAAAACTATAAAAGTAAACACACAACAACTTTAGGTATCAGATAAAAAAGAAAGCCGGCAAATGCCGGCCCTACCAAATGCTTCTTAGGTTTCTGTTTCCATATAGTCTGTTTTTTTGTTCCAATAATCCGTACTTTTCCAGGTACAAGCCACCGCAGTTTTAAATAAAATTTCTGAAATGCTTCTTTATCATATCCAAAAGAACGTACCTGAAAAACAAGGGTATCCCTTTCTTTTTTGTCAAGTAAAATAAAACTTTCCTGTTCTTCCTCCTTCATTTTTCGGATTACAATATAAAATTCTGGAATCCCCTTACGGCTTCCTTCGACGATTTTTTCCATTTCCCTGTAAAAAATCCGACAGACTTCATAATGTTCATTTCTCTGTGACTGCCGGATTACCAGACAGTCCTCTTCCAGTTTCATATAACAGCCTTTCGTCTGCATGATCCTTCCATTTGCTTCCAATGCTTCCTTGACAAGATAAAATCCCCAACTCATAAAAAGCAGGAATACGCAGATGCTCTCCCAAAAACAATGGGAAAAAAGCAGGAAAAGTCCCAGAAGTCCGGAAACTCCCAAACAGATTCCTGCTTTTATCAGACATTTTTCTTTATAGTCCAGAAGCCGATACATATCGTGTTCCGTGGCTTTTAATATCATGCGATTCTGTTTCTCCTTTCGGCTTGCCTTTTTGTTCCCTTTTTTCCATCTCTTTTCGTTCTTCCAGCAGTTCATTGGCTAAGCGTATGGTTTCCATACAGCGATATGTACTAAACATAGCAACATGTGTTTCCCTTTCTGGAAGTGCCAATTTTCCACTTAACCAATGATACGTACTGTTTTTTGTCATATATCCCTGTGTCCAAATTTCTCTTAATGCACGATGTGCCTGGATCCGGAGGTTCCGAAGTTCCCCATCCGCCATAGTCCCAAGCGGTCTGTTATTTTTCAGGTTTGCTGAAACATAAGCATTGCAAGCCGGATAACCGCTGCACACATAAAACATTGTTTCTGGGGTGAAAATTCTCTTTTCTCCATATAGATAGGAAGCTGGTCTTAAAACTGCCTTTTTCCCACAATACGGGCAGATTACCTCTGGAAGTTGTTTTCTATTTTTCTTTCTCTTCATCGAATTTCCCCTTTCTGCTTTAGTCTATATCATGCATTATAAAAAATTTGCTTTTCCTGGTTCAATAGGTTTACGAAAATTTTTTTATTTTTAAGAATATTTTTTAATCAGCCTTGTAATAATTCCTTCTGCTACCTCAGAGGTTTCATTAATTCGTGTTACAACAAAGCCGATTTTATCACGTTTTCCGGGAAGTGAAGCCATGTTGCATTCATGAGCAATAGCATTTACCCCAAGATCCAAACGAATAAAATAAGTTCCCTTATAGACATCAACCACAATACCGGAATATTTTCCCTGACGGTGACAGTAGTCATCATACCTGTGGTTTCATACCACTCTCATAAACTAACAGCAAACAAACATAATTGTTCCCCAGTTACATTCTTTTGTTGATGTACAGAACTGAGAGCCATCGGAAACTCTTGGTTCACCAGCACCTGCGGAAAAATTGTTTAAATCCGCCTCTTTAATTTCCTTCATTACATTTCCTGCCGGATTCATAAAATTTTCTGGTCTTGTCATTGGATTTCTATAATTTTTCTTCATAAGGCACACTCCTAACTGCTTCTTGCATAGATACCATATGTAAATTCAAAATGTCTATATCTATACGATTTAATTTTTCACAAAATACTGCAGGAATACAGAACCCTTCAGGTTCATCCTAAGATATTTATTTTTTCATTTCTCATTTCCTTAAAAGGTTCTGTTAAGTTCACTTGACTAGCAGTATGTATTTTCTCTTCTCCTTCCTTACAAGCATATATTAAAATTGTTTATGATTATGATTACGGACAACATTTCTTTACATTCAATCCACCATTTTTTACCACCCTTTCCGTCTTGTTTGTTTTACCTTTACTTTTCTTTTTGATTTCATATAAACATTCTTTTTGGTTCTGTTTAGCATTTGAAACAATAGTATGGAAACCACCAAAACCCCAATTATAGACATCGCCGCAGGAGGAATTTTATATGACATTCCATATTCGCTTCCGCATTTAGGATCAACAAGTATCATTGCAGCCTTGATTGGAAACCAATTAAGCATACTTCCTTCCATTGTTGCAAAATATCCGTAGATGAATGCAACGGCAACTCCCAGCAATGATTTTCCTTCTGCAAAAGCACAAACAATAATAATGGGAAGTACTGATATATACACCAATATGTCAGATACAATAATCTGAGCGGCTGACATCAGCATCATATGAATATCCATTCCAGAAAATCCTAAAAAAGCATTAAAACATATTGACAAAAGAGCGTTAAAAATACTAAATACTATAGTTAAAAATAAAAGCAGCCAAAATTTAGCAATAAGTAACTTTTTATATGAAATAGGTACTGTTAAAATAGATTTTAATGTATCATCTGTTGTTTCCCTGGAAATAATGTACACAGCGACTAATGTAATAATAATCGGGAAAAATAATGTACAATTACTAATAATTACCTGCTGTATAAAATACTGAAAATCCCATACTTTATTTGTGCTTGCAGTTGAATAAAAGCAACTCATTAACACAGATAGCGACATCATAACTAATCCAGCCTTTACAACTGAATATCTTTTAATTTTTAATAACTCTGTTGATATAATATTTCCCATTTAAATTACCTCGTCCATTTTTTATAAAATCTAATCATAAGCATTAAAGATAAGAACAATGTTACTCCTAATACCAAAAATGCATAAAGATCTGACGGAAACATAATATATGCTTCTTTTGACAAATTATCTTTTATTACATGATCTACCAGTTTACCGCTTGTCCAGTCCATCGCACATATAACTGGAAATAGATTTAGAAATTTTGCGGTACCTTTCACTGCCATTGTTTCAAATAAACCGATAATTCCCCAATTTAGAATCGAATAAAAAAATGCCAATAATGTAGACACTAAATAGGATTTATTAAAATATACTATTATAACCACAATAGGAAGTGACGCTATCGTTATCACAAGCCCAAATATAATGCTAAATCCTAGCTTGTATGCCAAATCATATATAATACCAACCTTCAATATCCATGAAAAGAATATTGTAAATGATACACTCGCCAGGCTAAAAAGAGTTCCATATATAAAAAGTACACAGATCTTTGCAAGAATCATTTTGGTAATTGTCACAGGCACTGTTCTAATATTTTTAAATGTATCATTATCTCGTTCCATAAAGAACAAGATTGTCGCAAGCATTCCTATTAAACAAGGTGCAAGGAATACAAGACCATAGCCCTGTGTCATAGTAAAGGATAAATCAAACCTCATTTTCAAATAATGTGTGCTCAGATCACCAGACATCCCGTTCTTAGTTGTTATAACGACAATTAAGGGGAAAAAACATGATAATACAATCAGCATGAGCGTGATTTTCCTTCTTTTCAATTTTGTAAACTCACATCTGACTAAATCAAGCAATTCCTTCCCCTCCTGTCACTTTTTTAAAATAGTCCTCTAAAGTATCTTCACACAAATGAGCGGCCATCACGTCTACTCCTTCTTGAACAAAGGAACGAACTATATCTGGTATTGATATACTGAGATTATACACATTTATATCTTGGTTTCCTGATACCTTAAAATTTGATTCTTTATAATATACTGACAGTATTCTTGCTGCTTGGGCATTATCAGAAACCTTGAAGTGTATATATTTTCCATTTTTTTCTTCTAATTCCTTCATACTTCCCTCTTCAATGAGTACGCCTTTATCAATAATACCAATATCGTCTGCTAAAACAGCAATTTCTGAAAGTATATGGCTAGAGATCAATATAGTTTTCCCTCTATTTTTAGATAAATCTTCTATAAATGTTCTTATTTCTGCGATTCCTATCGGATCTAAGCCATTAATTGGTTCATCCAAAATTAATATTTCTGGGTCATGCATTACCGCTAATGCTATAGCTAATCGCTGTTTCATTCCCAATGAATACTGCGAATATAACTTTTTATCTTTGTATGGTAAATTAACAAGTTTTAATGCCTGTTCGATAGCATCAGTTCTTGGGATTCCTCTCAATTTCGCAAAAATTCTAAGATTTTCCGTACCTGTCAAATTAGGGTAAAATCCAGGACTTTCAATCAGTGATCCTATTCGAGGTAATATTTTTTTCTCTTCAAGCCTTATATCTCTATTAAAAATACGTATGGAACCTGAGGTCGGTTCTATGAGGTTTAGCAGCATTTTCATAGTTGTGGTTTTTCCAGCTCCATTTCTCCCTAAGAGTCCATATATCTTTCCCTTTCTTACATGCATATTTAGATTGGAAACACTTTTCTGTTCTCCATATGTTTTAGTTAAATCACGTGTTTGTATAATGTATTGTGACATTTGGTTTTTCTCCTTTCAGAATCTTCTATGTTTTACAGTATAATATATTTTTCTGACAGGAACCTGACAGAAACCTGACAAGAACCTTGTAATTTATTTAATACAAAAAAGATGATACTCAAAACGTATCATCTTTTTTGTTACCTTTGTATAACTGAAAATTCAATACAAAATACTGTTCCTTTACCCGGTTCACTAAATGCACTAATTGTCCCACCCATTTTCTCTAGCAATAATTTTGAAATATTTAATCCCAGTCCATTCCCTTTTCCGGATCTTCCTTTATTACACTGGTATAATCTTTCAAAAATATAATTCAAATCTTCCTTTGCTATCCCTATCCCATCATCACCTATCTCGAGTCTAAATTTACCATTCCCCTCTGATGCTGTTATTGACATGTTTGCTGCTTTGCTATGAGTAAAAATATTCTGCACAATATTATTTATAGCCCTCATATAACAATCCTCATCAATCTCAACAATTATAGCTTTCTCAGGAATTTCTATATTATATCCTATTCGATGTTCTTCTATTATAGGGATCCAATCCAAAAAAATCCTTCTGGTTTCTTCAGTAATGTCAACTGCTTTTATTTCCAACTGTTCCTCATCTGAATTAATCCTAAACCACTCGAATAACACTTCGATATATTTTTTTAAGTCATACGCCTTTTCTTTCGCTAGTCTTAGATATTGTTCCTCTTTATCTGAACTTACCAGTTTTAAATCTAGAGCGTCCAAATACCCTATTAAGGTTGTCATGGGTGTTCTGACATCATGTGATAAACTTGTCATGAGTTGCTTATTTGCTTCCAACTCTATGTTACTCTCTTCGATCCTTTTTTCATATTTATACAATATAGAATTTACTCTAAATCCAACTTGATCTATCCTATTATTTTTTTTCAATAGAAACTTTTGTTTGCTTTGACCTTTCTCTATTTCTAAAAGTATTTGATTGAACTCTTTTAGTCTTCTATTAATTTTAAACACATAAAGTGTCAATCCCAAATTATAAAATAAAAGTATGACTAGCACCACATAAAATAATTTCATTTATCTCATAACTCCTTATTGAATCTATATCCAAGACCTCTTACAGTCTGAATATACGAATTTTCTGCTGTTCGTTCTATTTTCTTTCTCAATCTGCTAATAACTGCCATTATGTTATCATCATCATATACATACTCTTCGTTCCAAACATTTTCGTATATTTGTTTCTTCGTGAGAATTTTTCCTTGATTTTTTGCAAGATATATAAGTACATCATATTCTTTTGCAGATAATTTAAGCTCTTCACCAGACAATTCCACTATGCCACTTTCTAAGTCAATTCTTAAATCTCCATATTTCAAAATTTCTTTACTAGCCATATTATTTAAACGTGTGTAACGTCTTATTAGAGATAATACTCTTGCAAAAAACTCTTCCATTTCAAAAGGTTTTGTCAAATAATCATCAGCTCCCGCCCGCAACCCTTTTACTTTTGAGGCGCTGTCATCTTTCGCTGTAAGCATTAGTATTGGTACATTACTCATGTCTCGTATTCTTTCTAAAACTTCAAACCCACTGATTCCTGGCATCATCACATCCAATACAACTAATTGATATTCCTTATCTTTTACTGATTTTATCCCATCAAAACCGTTGCATGAAATATCTGCACAAATATTTTCTTGCAAAAGACTCTCTTGCAAGAGTGTACATAAATCCCTATCATCATCAATAATTATAATATCTTTTCTCATCTCAAGCCTCCAGTAATATGTATATCTCTTCAAATTGATTGCAACAATTATATTGGTAATTATTTTATCACTATATTAACCGTTTGTATCTTACAATATTCTTGTAATTCATATATCGAAACATTTTGGCTAACTCTTTATATATCAAATTTTTATTTCTTCATCTCAACTTGACAAACCTCTACAATTAAAAAAATTCACCCATACTAGAATAATCTGACAACGATTCCAGATAGGGGAACATATTCTGGTTCGGATCTTAACTATTCAGGGAAATTCCCCGGAAACGCTCTCCATCCACGCCGATGTAAAAAGCGTAGAAGGCAACACCAGCAAAAAAATCTGAAAAATTGTCGGGTATAGGGAGAATATGCCGGAACGGTGGAAGACATCCACAAAGGAACTGTTTTTGACCGGTTAGAACTGGGTGTCAACGCCATTGCTCACAGTTGCTACGACAGCCGCACCGTTGGGAAGAAAGATAAGGTGTCCTTTGTTGTAACACATATTAACGAAGAACGGAATGTTGCAGTGGGGATTATTACAAGGATTATTAAACAAAATAATCATGACCACCCGTCCAACGGGTGGTTTGCTCTAGGGCTATAAGCCCTTGTTACTAGGCCAG
>OLRF01001213.1_pt1 | contig 28020 bp, 20 predicted proteins | sample 1672061 | NCBI WGS metagenome assembly OLRF01 (sample SAMEA3136641, study PRJEB25190) | human gut metagenome | reverse complement strand
CGCAAGTAATCGTAGTCTGCTGATAATTGGGATGGATTCCTTCCTTCATTGCTCTCGTTCACCTCTTTCTGATCCAGACTACCTCGCCGGAGCTTTCACCCCATAAAGGCGTTTATTAGTGTATCACACGGACGTCAAGATTGCAAGACCTTTTTTCATTTTTCCGGAGATTTTTTCAGGAGGGGCGAAACTGCTCCACCCACTCCGGCGTGCAGTCCGCAAACCAGTCCTGATGGTCCGGGTCCTCCGGGTCGTAAAGCCGTTCCGTCAGGGCCTGGAAGGCGCTCCACTGCTCCTCGGTCAAAACATGGACGGCGATGCCGTCCTCTTCCTGCCACCGCTCCAGGATCTCCGCCTCCTGCTCCCGGTTCCGGAGCCGCTGGTCCGCCATGGCCTCCCGGCCGCAGCGGTCCACCGCCTCCCGCAGGTCCGGGGAGAGGGAGTCGTACAGATCACTGTTCATGGTGAGGATGGCGGGCTCATAAAAGGCCGGGAAGATGGTCACGTCCGTCTGGACCGTCTGGTAGCCCGCCGCGTCCGCCTCCGCCAGGGTGCTCTCCTGGCCGTTATAAGTACCGTTAGACAGGGGCGTCATCACATCTGAATAACTGGAGGGATAGAGGCGGACGCCCCAGCAGCCGATGTAGGATTCGAACAGCTCCAGCAGGCCCGCCGTGCGGATGCGCAGCCCTTCCAGGTCCTCCGGAGTGGTCACCGGCCGGTCGGCGGTCAGATACCGGAAGCCCAGCTCCCCGTATGCCAAGCCCCGGAGCCCCAGCTCCGCCAGGACGCCGTTCAGTGCCTCTCCGCCGGTGCTGTCCAGGACCTCCGCCGCCGTTTCGGCGTCCGGGAACAGAAAGGGCATGGTCACGGAGAAAAACGGTCTGCCCAACTCTTCTTCGTCGCCGTAGGAGCCATATATGAAACTGCTGTCCAGATAGAGGTCCACGATCCCGGCCGCAGCCTGCTCCAGGGAGGTAACCCTATCGAGGGGTCTCGGCTGGACCTCCACCGCCACGGCGCCTTCCGTGGCGTCGGACAGTGCCTCGGCAAAAGATTCCGCCGCGTCCCAGCAGGTGGAGCCCTCCGGCTGGCCCACCACCAGGGTCCAGGTTGTCTCAACATTCTTCGGAACCGGCGGCTCCTCTGAAACCTCCTCCTGTGCCCCGCCGGTGCAGCCGGTAAGGGCCAGGACCGCCAGACCGGCAGCGGTCAGCTTGGTAAGACGGCGCTTCATTTCAGGTCCCTCCTTCTTGTTCCAGCGCCCGCCCCAGGTCCGCCAGATACCGAGCCTGCTGGCGGCGGAGGTAGCCCTTGGCAAAAAAGCGCATCCAGGGCTTTTTTACGGTGATGGTCTCGGTGAAGGTGACCTGGGTGCCGCCGCCCTCCGGCCGGAATTCCCCGGCCCACCGGCCCGCCAGATTGGCATTGTCCAGGTCAAAGGCCCAGCGGGACAGGGGGCGGCGCTCCGTGACGGTGAAGCGGGTGGGAAAGCCGCTTCTGTCGTACTCCGTAAAGGCGTCCTCACCGACGTGGTCCAGGCGGCTCAGATCGCTGCGCCACTGCCAGCAGTCCAGATCCGTCACCACCGCCCACACCCGCTCCGGCGGATACGGCACCAGGGCCGTGGCTATACTGACGATTTCCCTTCCCATTGGCCTTCCTCCTCAAATCTCCATGGTCTCGCCTGCAGCCAGGAAATACAGGGCCCGGCGGACCACCTTCTTTTCCAGCACCCGCTCCAGGGCCCGGCTATATGCCTCCAGCTGGGGGCGGTAGTGCTCCGCCCGCTGCCGGACCTCCAATGCCGAGAACACACGGTCCGTTTTGAAGTCCACCACGGTCAGGCCGTCTGCCGTCTCGAAGCAACAGTCCACCACGCCCTGGAGGAGGATTTCCTCCCCCGCCGCCGCGGCGGGATCGTAGTCCCGGGCATCCATCAGCAGGGTGAAGCGATACTCCCGCAGGACGCTTCGGCTTTTGCGGATCTCCTCCGCCAGGGGGGAGCGGAGAAATCGCTCCAAAGGCGCGGTCTCCACGGCCGCGGCCTGCTGGTCCGTCAGCAGGCTCCGCTGCCGCAGCGCCTCGATCTGGCCCGCCACGTCAACGTTTGAGAAGTCCAGGTATTGCAGCACCAGGTGGGTGGCAGTGCCCCGCTCTGCCGGGGTCAGGCCCTGCCGCTCCCGCCGGAAATTCGGCTGGCTCAGGGGCCGGAGGTACGGGGTATGGGCGGCATACTCCGCGATCTCCTGGTCCGCAGGGCGGCCCTTCAGCTGGGTGGCCGTCACCTTGGCGGGCAGGGCCGTCTCCCGCTGGTAGGGGTAGATGAAAGACAGCAGCTCCGGGTCAAAGAGGGCGGTCTCCCCTGTCTCCTCCGCCGTCGCCTGGGGCCGAGCGGGCCGTTCCCGGTAGTCCTCACTGTCATGTAAAAACACTTGCCAGGATCTGTCCTCTCCAATATATAGCTGGTCAATCTCTGTCTCCGCCATAGCCCGCAGGGGTGCGGCCTCCGGCCGGCACAGCAGGGGCAGCAGGACCCAGTCCCCCAGGGTGCGGCCCTCTGCCACCGTCTCCGGCAGCACGGGACAGGCAGCCACAGCGGCCAGCTTCTGGAGCCGCCCGGTGGCGTTGTACAGGGCGTCCACCAGGATCAGCTTCTCCTTGGGCCGGGTCATGGCCACGTAGAGGATGCGCTGCTCCTCCGCCAGGTTCTCCCGCCGCAGCTTTTCCTGAATGGCCAGCCGGGCCAGGGTGGGATACTGGATTTTCCGCTCCAGGTCGATGCGCTTGGGCCCCAGGCCCATGTCCGGGTGCACCAGCACCGGCGTGTCGAAGTCCTGCCGGGAGAACGCGTGGTCCAGATCTGCCAGGATGACGATGGGGAACTCCAGGCCCTTGGACTTGTGGATGCTCATGAGCCGCACGCCGGCAGCCTCCGCCGGGCCCCGGGTGGCGGGAGCCTGGTCCTGCTCCAGCAGCCGCCGCAGCTGAGTGACGAAGGCGAAGAGGCCCCGGTATCCATTGCTCTCAAACTTCTCCGCGTGCTGGCTCAGGGCGATGAGATTCTCCCGCCGGGCCGCACCATCATCCATGGCGCCGAAGACCCCCAGCACATTCAGTCGGTTGTAGATGTGCCAGACCAGGCGGTGGACACTCATGTCCCGGCCCGCCTGCCGCAGATCCGAGAGGATTGCCAGGAAGTCTTTGCAGTCCTCTCCCCCATCGGCGGTCACAGCGTCGTAGTAGTCCCCGGTGGGGGCGGCGGAGCGAACCTCCGCCAGCCGGTCCGCCGTGAAGCCGAACAGGGGTGACCGGAGGACGGAGATCAGAGGCACGTCCTGCCGGGGGTTGTCCACGATCTCCAGCAGGGACAGCATGACGGAGATCTCCATGGTGTGGAAGAAGTCCCCGCTCTCCTGGAAAGAACAGGGGATGTCCCGCTCCGCCAGGGCGGCGGCGAAGGCGGCAGACCGGCTGCCGGGGGAGCGCATCAGGATCACGATATCCTCCGGCCGGCAGGGGCGCAGGGTGCCGTCGCTCTCCGTGACGGGATAGCCCTCATCCAGCAGCTTCCGGATGCGCGCCGCCACGAACCGGGCCTCGGCGGTGACCTTCTTTACCGGCTTGTCATTCTCCCCCGCCTTCTGGTGGGCAGAGATGAGATGGAACTCTGTCTGGCAATCCATCCGCTCCGGGTAATACGCCGCCCCGAAGTGGAGGGCCTCGTCCTCGCCGTAGTCCATCTCCCCCATCTCCACAGACAAAATGTTGGAGAAGATGAAGTTGGTGCTCTCCAAAATCTCCCGCCGGGAGCGGAAGTTGCGGGACAGCAGGATCTTCCGCTCCTCTCCGTCAGCCGCCTCCTGCCAGGACTTGAACCGGTTGTATTTTCCCAGGAAAATGGTGGGGTCCGCCAGGCGGAAGCGGTAGATGCTCTGCTTCACGTCCCCCACAGTGAAGATGTTCTGCCCGTTTTTGGACACCGCCCGGAAGATGGCGTTTTGGATCTCGTTGGTGTCCTGGTACTCGTCCACCAGGATCTCCCGGTATCGGGCCGCCACCTGCTCCCCCAGCTCTGTGGGGGCACCGCCGGAACCCACCAGCAGGCCCAGGGCCAAGTGCTCCTGGTCGGAGAAGTCGGCAGCGTTCAGCCGCAGCTTCTCCTGCCGGTACCGCTCCGCAAAGTCCTCCGTCAGCTCCAGCAGGGCCACCATGGCCGGGGCCACGGCAGTCAGGTCCTCCATAGCCTCCTCCTCAGAGACAGACAACAGGCCCGCCAGCTTCTTCTCCTCCGCCTTGCACCGCTCCCACACCTGTTTCAGCGCGGCAATGCCCGGCTCGTCCTTCCGTCCTTTGGGGGTGGAAAGCCGGGGGAAGGCGACGGCCGCTTCCGTCTGCCGGGCCGCCTCCCAGGTCTGGACCTGGGCCAGGGCGTCAAAGGCCACAGACACCTGGAGAAACTTCTCCCCGTACCCCCGGTACAGCGCCTCGTCCCCCTCGGTCCGGGCGGAGGCGGACCGGAGCAGGGCCCCCCAATGGGCCCCCTTCCGGCGGATGGCGGCCAGCAGCTCGGCGGCGTAGGGGGTGTCATCAAAGCCGCCCTCCCAGCCGCCCCAGACGGTCCGGTTCTCCGCCAGCCACCCGGCCGGGTCCGCGTGGCTCTGGACCTTGTCGTACAGCTCCAGCACCAGGGCGGCCAGACGGCTGTCGTCCCGTCCGGCCCCCAGCGTGTCCGCCAGCAGGCCACGGCCCTCGTCCAGCTGGTCATAGAAGTCCTCCAGCGTCCGGGAGAGCACCCGCTGGCGGATCAGCTGGGCCTCGTTATCGTCCAGCACCCGGAAGTCTGGGGTCAGGGCCCGGCTGTCCCCCTCCCGGGCCAGGAGGTGGGTGTTCTCCCGCAGCAGCGACGTGCAGAAGGCGTCCACGGTCTTGATGTCCGCCTGATACACCCGCAGCAGCTGCCGCCGGAGCTGCTGGTCCCCCGGCGTCTGGCCCAGCCGCTTGGACAGCTCGGAGGCGATCTTGCTCCGCAGCTCCGCCGCGGCGGCCTTGGTGTAGGTGATGATGAGGAAATCATCGATATTGCAGCGTTCCTCCGTCACATAGCGGAAAAGCCGGTCCACCAGTACCTTTGTCTTGCCGGAGCCGGCGGCGGCGGACACCAGCAGGCTGCCGCCCCGGTTTTCCACCACCGCCTGCTGCTGGGGGGTCAGGGTCAATTTTGCCATGTTACTGTCCGCCTCCTCTCTCTGTCTCCTCTTCCACCTGGCGCCAGAACTCCTCCGGCTTTACCGGCAGGATGTAGTGCAGGTGGTCGCCGTCCCGCCCATCCTGGAAGTGGCAGGCGTCGGCCCAGTCGCAGTATTTGCAGAAGCTGTCGTCCTCATTGTGGCAGCAGGGGTCCGCGTCGATGTTGCCGTCCCGGACCTCCCGGGCGATCTGGTGGAGCAGCCGCTCCACATACTGCCCCAGCCGCCCAAGCTGATCGGCGGAGGCCAGGGCGCCGGACACGTCCCCCTCCCGGTTTACCCGCACCGGTAGGAACCGGGGACTTTGCAGAGCCTCGTGCTCCATGGCCTGGAGCACCTCCGGTTCAGAGAGCAGCAGGCCCGTTCGGCGCAGCTCCTTCTCCCGCTGGCTCTGGAGCTGCTCCGGCGTGATATTTCGCTCGGCGGAGAGAATCTCATCCCGGGCAGGGAGATACAACACCCCGGCGGGCTCAATGTCCATGCCAAACCGCTGCTTGCCCTCCTTTTTCAGGGCGAACAGGTACAGCAGCATCTGGATATCCAGGCCCATCCGGACGGCGGCCAGGTCAAAGGCTTTCTTGCCGGACTTGTAGTCCACTACCCGGAGATACAGTCTGTTGTCCTTCACCCAGCCGTCCACCCGGTCCACCTTGCCGCCGATTCGCAGCTCCGCGTCCGGCTCGCTGACCGTCACCGCCGGCAGTTCTCCGCGCTCGCCGAAGGACAGCTCGAAGGCCAGGGGCACGAAGTCGGAGCAGCGCATCTCCTCGGCGATCTGGTCCACCACCGCGTAAGCGGTGTTCCGCAGCCGGGCGAAGAGGTACCGGAACCGGGCGTTCCGGCCCTCCAGATTTTGGAGCACCTCCGCCGCATACTGCTCAATATAGCGCCGCACCAAGGCGTGGAGGTCCTCCTCTCCCACTGCGGCAAAGCCGCCCCGGTCCAGCACGTCCTTTGTGACGTGCTCCAGCAGGTAGTGGAGGAAGGTTCCGATCTGGGGGGCGTCAAAGGCCGCCGCCCGGCGGGCCTTGGCCTTCAGGCCGTACTCCATAAAGTAGGCGAAGTGGCAGCTCCGCAGCCGCTCCACCCGGGAGGCGGACATGGAGATCCGCTCCCCGTACAGCGATTGTACCGCGCTCCTGGAGAGGCTCCCCCGCTTCAGCGCAGCCGCCCGCTCCATGGCCGCCATGGGGGGCGCCAGGACCTCGTCATCTGCGAAATACCGCCACAGGATCCCCCCTGGGGCGGTCCCTGCGGTCTCCAAGGCAGGGATCCTTGCTGTAAGGCGATAAGCCTTATCAGTCCCTTCGTGCTCGATACGCAGCTCCGGAAACAGCGTTAGCAGGCGGTCCACTACAAAGGCAGGCCGCAGCTCTGCACCGGACACGTCCGCCGTGGGATAGCTGACCACCAGTCCCTCCCGGGGCTGAACCAGAGCGGCGTAGAGGTTCTGGAGCTCAATGCCCATCTGTTCCATGCCGCTGGGCGCCAGGCGGATACCCCGCTGGGCCAATTCCTCCCGGTCATCGTCGTTGAGAATGCCGCCGCTCTGTCCCACAGCGGGCAGCACATGGTCATTGGCCCCCAGCAGAAACAGGTAGGCATCCGTGTGACGGTCATTTCGGGTGATTTCCGTGACGGACACCTGGTCCAGAGACACGGGGATAGTGCCCACGCTGTACTGGGAGGCCACCTGCCGCAGCAGGCGGCTGAATTCATCGGTCCCCATAGGCTCGTCCCCCAGGATCTCCACGAACTGGTCCAGGATGGCGCAGAGGATCTCCCACAGCTGGGCGGTCTCCTCCGCGTCCTGGAGGCGCCCTGCCTCCGCCTGGGCCCGCATCTGTTCCTCCAGCGCGTTCTGGAGATTCAGATGCTCCAGGAAACTATAAAGGGAATTTACTTTCTCCCCAGCTGTAACGCCGGCTTTCAGCCCTTCATACAGCTCCGCAAGAGGTGCGCGTACCCGGCGGCGCAGCTCGTTCACCCGGTCCAGGCGGGCCTGGCGGCGCTTATCCCAAGGTGCGCCATAACCGTCCGGATTGTCGGTCCAGTCCACATCCCGGAGCCACATCTTCCCGTGGATCTCCCAGGTGAGAACGTAGTTTTCCAGCTCATCGCACTCCTCCGGCATCAGGCCCGCCAGGCCGGTCTTCAGCCAACGGAACATGTCCTCGTACTCCAAGCCGTTTTCCAGAGCGGAGAGGACGCCGGTGATAAGGCTCCACACGGGCTTTTCCAACATACTGCTCCGGCGGCTCAGATAGGCGGGGATGCTGTACCGCTCGAATACCGTCTCAATGGTGCCCTCGTAGTCGGTCATGTTCCGGGCGGCCACGGTGATATCCCGGTAGCGGCACTTCCCCGCCGCTACCAGGCGGCGGATGTCCGCTGCCGTCTGCTCCACCTCGGAAAAAGCGGTGTCCGCCTCCCGGACCCGGATGGCGGAGCTGTCTCCTTGGTAGGGCTCCCCCTCTCCGAAGAAGTGATGCTCCAAATATCCCAGGGCGGAGTCGTCGGCGCTGGTGAGCGTCCGGACCTCCCATGGGCAGCCCGCCTGGTCCGCCAGCCGCGTCAGCTGGTCCCGGGTGCGGAGAGAGACCTGAAACATCTCCTCCGCGCTGTCCGGCTCCCCCAGCAGCGTGACAGTGACAGACCGAGCCTGCCGCAGGATGCTCTCCAGCACCTGCCGCTCCTGGGCGTTGAAGTACGTGAAGCCGTCCACAAACACGTCCTTGCCGAAAGCGTAGCGGGAGGACTCCAGCGCCTCGCAGAGCTTGGTCATCCGGTCCCGGGCATCAAGGCCGGGGCGGTACAGCCGGGACTCATAGGCGCCGTACAGCAGGCTCAGGTCCAGCAGCTTGTCCCGGGTGGCGCCCTGGATTTCCCGTGCCTGGCTCTCCAGCAGCTCTGGGGACACGTCGTAGCAGCGCAGCTCGTCGAAGAGGTCCAGCAGCTGCTGTAAAAACGACGCCTTCTGAGAGGGACGGCGATACACCTTCAGCAAGGGGGCCACCTCTCCCAGGGCCTTCTGCAGGGTCAACAGCTTGCCGCCGGCATCCAATGTCACCTGAGCGGCGCCGCCGGTGATGGTCAGCACCCGGTCGCACAGGCGGCGGAAGCTGAGGACCTCCGCATGGCGGCTGGCAGTGTCTCCGCAGGCCCGGCACAGATCCACCTCCGCCTGGTGGGAGGCGTGCTCCGGCACCAGCAGGATCTGCCGGCTGGAATCCCCCAGTTCTCCGATCCGGCGGAGCACCTGTTCCGATTTTCCCGTTTTGGCCCGGCCCATCAGGATCGTCAGCATGGCGGGACCTCCTTTGCGCAATTTCAAAATTCATTGTAGCATATCCCGCCGATTCGTGCTATCCTGTTTCTTGAAGATTTTCCGAGGAGGACTGACCCATGCACATTCCCCAAGGCCCCACAGCCGCCCTGGCGCTGGAGCTCTTTGACGACGCCCTGGCCGCTGCCCTCCGGCCGTCGCCGGACTATGATGTGAGCCGGTGGCTGTACGTCCCCAACCATTATTCGGAATACCGGTACATCCTGGGCACCCGGGGCCGGAAGCCCCTGATCTGCATGGGTATCAACCCCTCCACCGCCGCGCCGGACGCTCTGGACCCCACCCTCCAGTCCGCCCAGCGGATCGCGCTTTCCAACGGGTACGACAGCTTTTTGATGTTCAACGTCTACGCCCAGCGGGCCACCCGGCCCGACGACATGGAGCGAAGTTGTAACCCGGTGCTCCATGCGGAGAACCGAAGGGCCTTCCGGTATCTCCTCTCTCTGTCCCCGGCCCCCGCCCTGTGGGCCGCCTGGGGGAACATCATCGAGAAGCGGGGGTATCTGATGGATTGTATGCGGGACTTTGCCGCCGACGCCAGCGCCGCCGGGGCCGGGTGGTTCACCGCCGGCCCCCTGCTGAAATCCGGTCACCCCCACCACCCCCTGTATCTCAAGGGGGACACGAAGCTGCTGGCCTTCGACATCGACAGATATCTGCGGGACCGGGCAACCTGAACCGCTGCGAGGCACAAAGCAGGCCGCCCCCCAATGGGGGCGGCCTGCTGTTTTTCTGTGTCACAGCCACTTTTTCTTCTTGAAGTAGATCACCAGCGCCGCCACGATCCCCACGCTCACCAGAATCACCGCCGGGTATCCGTACTTCCAGTGGAGCTCCGGCATCCCCACAAAGTTCATCCCATACCAGCCTACCAGCAGGGTCAGGGGCAGGAACACCGCCGTCACCACGGTGAAGATCTTCATCAGGTCGTTCTGCTGGATGGACAGCTGGGACTGATAGGCCTCCCGCAGTTGGGCCACGGACTCCCGCAGGGACTGGACCGCGTTCAGATACCGCTCCATCCGATTGCCCAAGTTTGCAAAACGGCGGGTGTTCTGCTTGCCCAGCAGGCTGTTGTCGTTCTCCGCCAGCTCGTCAAAGATGGAATCCAGCTGCTCGTAGTACCGCTTCAGCCGCAGCAGCTCCTGCCGCCAAGCGATGATCCGGTCCAGATACGCCTCATGGGCACCGGTGAGCACCTCTGTCTCCCCATCGCTGATGTCCGCCTCCAGCCGGTCCAGATGGGCCATATCCCCCCTCAGCAGCCGGACGAAGAAGCGGTGGAGCACCTGCTCGTTGGACAGTGCCTCTTCCTCCGGCACCAGCAGGGCCGCCTGGGCGGCGTCCTCCGCTGCGTCGTCCTCACAGAAGACAAACAGGTCCTCCCGGTCCAGATACAGCAGCATCTGGGATGCTGCCGTCCGCTCGCTGCGCACGTCGTACCAGTCAAAGGCGATCAGATCGAAGTCCTCAAAGCCCTCAAACGCTTCGATCTGCCCCTCGTGGATGTAGTCCAGCACCTTGGCGTCCATATAGGGCTCCATCTCCCGGATGCGGGACATGGGCAGTACCTTTCGCATGGCGGTCTCTCTCCTCTCGGTCTCTCACAGGTTTTCCAGGCCGGCGTCCTTGGGCGGCAGGCCGTCATAGAGCCCGGCGCACTTCCACAGTGCCGCGAGAAACCAGATGATGCCCACCAGCAGGGCAATCAGGGCCATCAGTGCCAAAGCGTCCAGCAGCAGGCCGCCCAGCGTTCCGGCAATCTGTGCCGCCAACAGGACAAACCAGGCGGTCCGTGCCGAAGTGCCGTTCAGATCTGTCCCATAATGGGTCTCCATCTCCAAAATGGCCTGGATCACGCTCCAGGAAATATACAGGGCGACCGCCAGAGCAGCCAGCTCCAGGAGCGTACTCAGCCAGTTTGCGCCGGTCACGCCCAGCAAGTCTCCCACCCACAGGATACCCGTGTATATGGCCACAGCCACAGCAAAGGGGCGGAGTTTCCCGAATCGACCGCTCTCTCCCAACAATTCCCCTGCTGCCCGATAGAGTAAGATATAACCCGCAAAGGTCGGCAGCAGATTCAGTGTATGTCCGTTGATTGTCACATAAAAATTGATAAAGATCAAGAAGAACCCCCAAAAGATTCCCTTCACTGCATTTCCTCCTCCCGCTTCTTTTGTACATGCCTTTTTCCGAAATACAGCACCAGCACCCCCGCCGCGATCTTCACGGCGGCGTACAGGGCCGGGAACAGCAGCACACCTGCCGGGAACACGTCAAGCAGATTCACTCCGCCCATCTCCGCCATATCCCAGCCGATCAGACCCGTGAATCCGCCCAGCATCCCCCGGTACGCCAGATAAAACAGCGCCAGCTGCACCAGATCCAATACGCCCCAGGCGATCAGCACCCATCCCAGCAGGTACCATTTCCGCTTGCTAAAGGTCAAAAAACGCTCCACCCAGTCCTTCCGTTCCTGGGGCGGCGGCTGCTTCTCCTCCGGCTCCGTCTGCTCCGGCTGGAGGCGGAGCAGATAGTCTGTTGTCACACCGAAAATATCCGCCAGGGCCACCACTTTGTCCGTCTCCGGCATGGTCTCGTCCCGTTCCCAGCGGCTGACGGCCTGCCGGCTCACCTGCAGGCGCTCGGCCAGCGCGTCCTGGCTCATGCCGGCTCTCTGCCGGAGGGATTGCAGCTTCTCTCCGAATGTCATAGGCATTCTCCCTTCTCTTGGATGCCTTCAGCTTATCAGGCCGCCCGGTTGCATACCAGCAACCAAGCATGGAAGTTCCGCAATCTCAGATTGCCTTCCTCTCCAACATACCACAACAGGGCTCCCCGCGCAACGGCTCCGGCCCATATTGCAAGAAAAAACCGAGGCACCGGACGTCTCCGCATCCAAGCGCCCCGGCCTATCGGGCGGGCTCCAGCACAATGGGCAGGTCCACGATCTCCAGCCCCCGGCGCATGGCGTACTCCACCGTGTACCGGGTTCCGCCGGGAGACCCGTCAAAGGCGGCGATCAGCAGCGCGGCGTGGTCCACCATATACCGGTCCCGCCGCTGCATACAGGCAGGGGTGTAGCAGGCGGACACCAGGGTCTCAAAGTCACAGGCAGCCACCAGCCGCTCATACCGCCGCCGCTGGTCCGGCGGCCAGGCATCCGCCTGGGAGGGACATGGGACGGCCGCCTCCACCGTCACGTCCGGGTGCATCTGGCGCAGGCGGAGGACGCACTCGCAGAAATACAGGTCACAGCCCAGGGCCATGCCGCAGAGAAAGTGACGGAATCCCTCCTGATAGGCCGCCTCCACCGCGTCTGCGATGCGGGCCTTGAGCGACACGCAGCGCAGGTCCTCCTCGTTATACCGCCATGGCAGCTTACCGGGCCGGTGCCCGGTAAAGCAGCAGGCCGACTGCCGCCCCCGCATGGTCTCCGCCTCCCTCCTTCTGGTCTTTGATTCAGTATAGAACATCCGTTCTTGTTTGTAAAGACCCACGGGAAATTTGCCGTTTTTTCATTTAGGGACTTGCAATTTCTTCCGCGCTGTCATATACTATGGCCAGAAAGCAACTGAATACTTTGTCTTCAGGGCGGGGTGAAATTCCCCACTGGCGGTACAGTCCGCGACCGCCTGCGCGTATGCACAGGCGCTGACTCGGTGAAACTCCGGGACCAACAGTTACAGTCTGGATGGAAGAAGATGAGTGCGGCGTGGCCGCGCGTTTGTTCGCGCTCCTGCGTTGCGTGGATCACCTTGGAGAAGCCAAAGCGTCCAGGGTGTTTTCAAGCAACGAAAAGGAGTGTATTTTTATGTCCGAACCCAATGCCAACGCCATCAAGAACCCCTCCCGGCCCGCAACAAACGTCCGAACCATCACCTCCCTGGCCATGCTGGCGGCCATCGCCTATGTGGTGATGCTGCTATGTAAGATGCTTCCCCAGGTGAGCGGATTTTTGCAGCTGGAAGTGAAAGATGTCATCATCTGCATCGGCGGCTTTCTCTTTGGTCCCCTGTCCGCTGCCATCGTGGCCATCGTGGTGGCCGTGGTGGAGATGTTCACCGTCAGCGACACCGGCCCCATCGGCTGCATCATGAACGTGCTGGCCACCTGCGCCTTCTGCTGCACCGCCGCCTTCGTGTACAAGAAGTTCCACACCCGCAAGGGCGCCGTCATCGGTCTGGCCCTGGGCACTGTTTGCCTCACCGTGGTGATGCTGCTGTGGAACTATCTCATCACGCCCATCTACATGGGAATGGATCGCGAGGAAATCGTGGTCCCCATGCTGATCCCGGTGTTCCTGCCCTTCAACCTGGTGAAGGGCGGCCTGAACATGGCGCTGATCCTGCTGCTCTACAAGCCGGTGGTCACCGCCCTGCGGAAGGCCCGGCTGGTACCGGAGTCCCATGCGCCTGTCGAGGGCAAGGGCAAGCTGAGCGCCGGGTTCCTCCTGTTCTCCCTGGCCCTGCTGGCGACCTTTGTGGTGCTGGCCCTGGTGCTGATGGGGATTCTGTAAATCTGAACACCACAGGCGCGGGGGCGGATACCGTCCCCGCGCCTTTTACTGCGGCCCATATCCGTCCCTCCGCCTCCCTGCGCCGGTATGTCAAAACCTTCCCATCCCTTCTCCCTTTTCAGGAACGAACAGATGTGCTATAATAGAAGTGAGAAAGGAGGCGGGGCCATGGACCGCATCATCCTGCACTGCGATCTGAACAGCTTTTACGCCTCCGTGGAGCTGCGGAGCCGACCAGACCTGCAGAACGTGCCCGTGGCGGTCTGCGGAGATCCCACCTCCCGCCACGGCATCATCCTGGCCAAGAATGAACCGGCGAAAAAATTCGGCGTCCAGACGGCGGAAACCATCTGGCAGGCCAAGAAAAAGTGCCCGGAGCTGGTGCTGCTGCCACCCCACCACAAACTGTACCGGCAGGTCTCCAAAGAGGTCAACACCATCTACGAGCAGTACACGGACCTGGTGGAGCCCTTCGGCATCGATGAGAGCTGGCTGGACGTCACCCATACCCTCCACCTCTTCGGCGGTGATGCCAAGGCCCTGGCAGACCATCTGCGGCAACGGATGAAGCAGGAGATGGGACTGACCCTCTCAGTGGGGGTCTCCTTCAACAAGGTGTTTGCCAAGCTGGGCAGCGACTACCGGAAACCCGACGCCACCACTGTCGTCTCCCGGGAGAACTGGCAGAGGCTGGTCTGGCCTCTGCCGGTGGGGGCGCTGCTGTACGTGGGGGGCGCCGCCCGGAAGATTTTGGCCCAGTTCGGCGTGAAGACCATCGGAGAGTTGGCGGCCTGCAAGCGGGATGCCCTGGAGACCCTGATGGGCAAAATGGGCGTCCAGCTCCACGACTATGCCAACGGGCTGGACACCGATCCAGTCCGCTCCCGGTACGAGCCGGAGATGGTGAAGTCCGTTGGCAACGGCACTACCTTCCCGAAAAACCTCACCACCGCAGAGCAGGTGCGGGGCGGCGTCGCCGTGCTGGCGGACTCCGTGGCCACCCGACTGCGGCACAGCGGGCTGTATGCCGGCGGCGTCCAGGTGACGGTGCGGGATCCCCAGTTCCATGACCGCTCCCGTCAGATGCAGCTCTCCGCCCCCACCCACCTGATCCGGGAGCTGACGGCGGCGGCCATGGACCTGACCGGCCAGCTGTGGAAACCCCCGGCTCCCGTGCGGGCCCTGACTGTTACCGCCATCCATCTGGTTCGGTCGGAGGACGCCTATGAACAGGTAGACCTGTTCACAGCTGGGGCGGCGCCCAAAAAAGAAAAACAGGAAAAGCTGGAGGCGGCTATGGACCGCCTCCGTGGAAAGTTCGGGACCGACGTCATCTCCTACGGCGCGGCCCGTCCAGAGAAAGAGGAGGATCCCCTGCCATGACAATAGACGAGGAAAAACAGCAGCTCCGGGCTACGATCCGGCGCCTCAGCGCCCAGCTCCCCTTCCGGTACCGGGAAGCGGCGGACCGGGCCATCGCCCGCCATCTCCTGGCTCTTCCAGAGTATCGCAGTGCCGGAGCGGTGTTCTGCTTCGTCTCCGCCGGGCGGGAGATCGACACCCGTCCCATCCTGGAGCAGACTCTGGCAGACGGCAAGATGCTGTGCGTCCCTCTGTGTGTGGCGGATGGCATCATGGAGCTGCGGGCCATCCGCGACCTGAAGGAGCTCTTCCCCGGCGCCTACGGCATTCTGGAGCCTCCGGCAGACAGCCCTGCCCTCTCCCCGGACCAGATCGACCTGGCGGTGATCCCCTGTGTCACCTGCAGCCGGGAGGGCCGCCGTCTGGGGCGGGGCGGCGGCTATTACGACCGCTTCCTGGCCCACTACCGGGGCGCGGCGGTTCTGCTGTGCCGGGAGCGGCTGCTGCGCCAGGAGATCCCCTTCGGCGTCCACGACTATCCCATCCCCTGGGTGCTGACAGAAGCCGGACTTTTTGAGGACGGCACGCCATCCCGGCTGGAATGACTGGGAAAAGGTCCGCCTCCCACAAAATCGTCAAAATATTCCCACTATCTCTACAACATTTTGTGGGGGTATTACCTCTTGTTCCCTTGACAGGTCCCTGGAACTCTGATAAGCTGGAAAAGGCTTATATTTTCCGGAAGACCGGATCACACGAAGGAGGACCCCTGCAATGATCCAGGACATCATGGACTTTCTCTCCCAGGCCGACCCCGAGGTGGGGGCATCTATTCAGAAGGAATTCGACCGGGAGCAGCACAACATTGAGCTGATCGCCTCCGAGAACATCGTCAGCAAGGCCGTCCTGCTGGCCATGGGCACTTGTCTCACCAATAAGTATGCGGAGGGCTATCCCGGAAAGCGGTATTACGGAGGCTGCTATGCCGTGGACGTGACGGAGGAGCTGGCGCGGCAGAGGGCCTGTCAGCTGTTCGACTGTGCGCACGCCAATGTCCAGCCCCACTCCGGCGCCAACGCCAATCTGGCGGCGTTCTTTGCCCTGCTGCAGCCCGGTGACACAGTGCTCAGTATGAATCTGGCCCATGGCGGCCATCTGAGCCACGGCAGCCCGGTGAACATCTCCGGCAAATATTTCCGCATCGTTCCCTATGGCGTGTCTGACGACACAGAGACCATCGACTACGAGCAGGTGATGGCCATCGCCAAGGAGTGCCGCCCCAAGCTGATCCTGGCAGGGGCCAGCGCCTATCCCCGCACCCTGGACTTTGCCAAGTTCCGGGAGATCGCCGACGCAGTGGGCGCCCGGCTGATGGTGGACATGGCCCACATTGCGGGTCTGGTGGCCGCCGGTGTTCATCCCTCCCCCATCCCCTACGCCGATGTGGTGACCACCACCACCCACAAGACATTGCGGGGTCCCCGGGGCGGCATGATCCTGTGCAATGACGACGACCTGTACAAAAAGATCAACTCCGCCGTGTTCCCCGGCACACAGGGCGGTCCGCTGGAGCATATCATCGCCGCCAAGGCCGTGTGCTTGGGCGAGGCGCTGAAGCCGGAGTTCCGGGCCTATGGGCGGCAGGTGGCTGCCAACGCCGGGGTTCTGGCGGAAAAGCTGATCGAGCAGGGCTTCCGGCTGGTCTCCGGCGGCACGGACAACCATCTGATTCTGGTGGACACCCGGCACTTTGGCCTCACCGGCAAGGAGTATGAGCACCGGCTGGATGAGGTAGGCATCACGGTGAACAAGAACACCATCCCCAACGACCCGGAGAAGCCCTTCGTCACCAGCGGTATCCGGGTGGGCACTCCCGCCGTCACTACCCGGGGCTTCCGGGAGCCGGAGATGGCGGAGATCGCCCGGTGGATGGGCCTCATGGCAAAAGAGGACTATGCGGACCATGCGGAGCAGGTCCGTGCGGAAGTGGCGGAGCTGTGCAAGCGGTTCCCGCTCTATCAGGACTAAAACAACCCCCGCGGAGGCAAGGGCCCGGCCGCATAAGGGTATCATTTAAAACCGTCCAGGTTCAGTAAGTTGGGACACATGCTACACACCGTGTGGCATGTGTCCTGCTTTTAATTATACTTCAATTACATATCCTTGTTGAAATTAGAATACACTTGCGTTATCATTTTCTTTAGTCAATCACGATTTCCAAGAAAGGGCAAATAAGTATGGCTGATGTTGTTGATATTCCGGAATTCAGAGCATTTTATTATACAGATGATACGCCCCGCCAGTTTTATACCCTCCGGCGATACGAGGATGAGAGCGGGTCTGGGGAAATGCACTGTTATAATATTGCGCCAGGTATTCAACTGTCTTTTAATGATCTAAATCTAAGTTCTTGCTATCAGCCACTAAATGTCCAAAAAGATTTTTTAGAAATAAATTATTGCCTTGAGGGCGGACACGAAGTTGAAATGGTCGGAGGCGGAATTACCTTCTTGGGTGAAAAGGATTTAAGTATATCTGGCCTATACCATGATAAACGGGTTATTGTCAATTCAAGAATCCCTTTCAATAAATATAAAGGTATAACCATTCTCTTGGAGCTAGAAACAGCCCAGACGACTCTCGACAATGAATTCTCTAAGTGGCATATAGACTTGCAAAAAATCCGCACAACTCTATGTCCGGAAGGACGTGTTCTTTTAATAAAATCCAAACAAAAAATCGACCATATTTTTGCAGAGATCTTGAGCGTTGAGAACCAGATAAGATTGCCGTATTACTGGCTGAAAATCCTGGAAATCTTACTTTTATTAAGCCAACTGGATAACAGTTATGTGGAGCCGCCCCAACAGTTTACGGAGAAAGTATCCCGGCGGACTCAACAGGTCTATCAGTATATTATTGAAAATCCTTTTACACAAAAAAATATTTCTGAGATAGCAGAGATTTATGGGGTTTCGGAATCAAGTATGAAACGCTGCTTTAAGTCAATTTCCGGTGCTTCTCTAGGCACGTTTATGAAAAGGAAACGGATGGAGGCTGCTGCGGAATTACTTAGGTCAGAGCCGACATTGAGTGTGGGTGAAATTGCCAGTCTTGCAGGGTATGAAAATCAAGGAAAGTTTTCTGGGGCATTCAAATCAGTATACGAAATGACTCCTATCGCATATCGTTTGAAATACTCGTGACCTAAATGGATTAAGACTTGACCTAAACAGTTATAGACGAATATATGATCTTGTGCTATCATAATTGACGTTAATTAGAGAATGGTGAAAAGAGCCGCGTTCAGCGGTTCTTTTTAAGGGTGTTAGTTAGCGATGTCTAACCTCGAGCGAATGGGGGGCAAATCAGTTGTTCAGTATGGGGATCAGTGCGCGAATTGTAAAACGTATTATAACCTTGCTAATTGTGACTTTGGGAGTCGTTACTCTCAGTTTTTGCTTGCAGATATTTACCGGTACAGATCCGGCAGAAATGCTTGTAAGAAAGACTACATTGTTCGCAACAGAAGAGCAAATCCAAGCAATGAGAGTTGAACTTGGCCTGGATGGTACACTCTCTGAGCAATATGCAGATTATATAAAAGGACTACTTACCGGGGACTTGGGTATTTCAATTACCAATCGAAAGCCTGTCATTGATAATATTAGAAATGCCCTTCCTGTTACATGTATGTTAGTTATTATGTCTATGCTCTGGGTTGCTATTTTAACCGTTTTAATATCAGCGTTTTCTGTCATATGGAAAGACAAAGCATTTGACCATGCAACAAGAGTTATCTGCATAATTGGTATATGTGTTCCGAGTTTTTGGCTGGCACTCATTCTGCTAATTGCTTTTGCAGTTGAGATTCCGATATTTAGTGTGATTTCAGACGGGAGTATTAAATCCCTTATATTGCCATCTATTTCTATTGCCATTCCAATTGCTTGTATTTCTATCAGAGTTTTGCGCGCTGCTGTAATAAACGAATTAAAAAGTGACTATGTTACTTACGCTAAAGCGAGGGGGTTTTCCACATCTAAAATTGTATACGGCGAGGTCCTGAGGAACGCATTTCCATCGGCCATAACACTTTTCGCACAATATTGCGCATCAGTTTTTGGAACCTCTGCACTGATAGAAACTGTCTTTTCCATTCAGGGTCTTGGATACTATTTAACTGAAGCGTGCGAAAGTATGGATGTATATGGAATATCGGGTGTGGTACTTATTTGCGCAATCCTATTTGTTCTTTTTAATACTGCAGCAGACATCTTCTCGGGCATTATTTGCCCTGCGTATAGGAGGAAACGTGTATGAGGAAACATCCACAAATTGTCATTGGTGTTTTGCTTATTGCGTTATTTATTTGTATTGCGATAACTGCACCCCTCCTTGCCCCAAATGACCCAAATGCAACAAACCTTGCACTAAAAAATGCCCCGCCATCAGCCGAGTATCCTCTTGGATGCGATCAAATGGGGCGGTGTGAACTTTCGCGCTTAATTTACGGAGCGCGATATTCACTAAGCCTTACGGTGCCTGTGCTGATAGTACTAGCAGCGATTGCATTGTTTATTGGATGCTACACTTCTTATAAAGGTGGCCTAATAGATGAGGTCATCCGATTGTTGTGCGATATATTTATGGCATTTCCGCTTTTAGTAATAGCAATGTCATTAGTGTCAGTTATTAACAATTCTGTTGCGAGCATTATCACTGCAATTGGTATTTCTATGTCTGCGTGGTTCTTACGCATGGCGCGTTCTTATGCAAAGACCGAGTGTGGAAAGGGGTATGTAGAATCCGCAAGAGTATCTGGTGCATCTGCAATGCGGATCGTACTTCACCACATTATCCCGAATGTATTGCCACAGTTTGTTGTCTATTTTACCACGGGAATAGCATCAGCAATTCTATCGGTATCAAGTTTTGCATTTTTGGGTGTGGGCCTTATTGCTGGTACTCCGGAGTGGGGAGCCATGCTTAATGACGCTCGAAACAGCATTTATACAAATCCCGCCCTAATTGTTTATCCCGGCATATGCCTCATTATCTGTTGTGCGGGCTTTAATTTATTAGGTGAAGGTATTCGGGATTTTATTGGCAAGGAGGACCAGATCAGTGTTTCTTGACGTCAGAGATCTCACTATTACTCTCAAAACGGGTGAAGAAATTGCAAAGGATATTTCTTTTTCAATAGATGGAGGAGAAATGTTGTCCATTGTGGGCAGCTCTGGGGCAGGAAAAACGACGGTATGCAAGGCCGTTATGGGCTTACTTAGTTCTAATTATTCCATTTCAGGTGAGGTGCTTTATAGGGGGGAAAACTTGCTGCACTGTTCAAAGAAACGATTGCAGGCAATCTACGGTAAAGAAATATGCTATATTATGCAAAACCCCATGACAGCATTTAATCCATCGCTGCGTATTGGAAGGCAATTAGAAAAAACATGTTACTTACATAACCCCCAAATATCGCGGCAGGAATTACAACTATTAGTGAGCAACACACTACAACAGTTGGGCCTTGATGATTTGAAACGGATACTGAAGAGTTACCCTGATGCCCTTTCAGGTGGGATGTTGCAGCGGATTATGATTGCAGCAGCACTAATCAATCAGCCTACTATATTGGTTGCTGATGAAGCGACTACAGCAATAGATGCCTGTAACCGAATTGAATTGATGCAATTACTTAGGCAGTTATGCAGTGGCGGCATGGCGATCTTATTTGTTACACATGATTTAAGAGCGGCGTCAATGGCGGATCGAATTTTAATAATGAATGATGGCCAGTTGGTCGAGGCAGGGACAACAGAGCAGATATTCAATGAACCTAAAGAAGAATATACAAAATATCTGCTTAGTGCTTGTACGTTGGAAAGGCGGTGATTATCTATGATTGAGGCGAAAGATGTAAGTTGCACTTTTGCCCGCAATCCGTTTTCCAAAGAGGGATTCATGGCGGTTTCCCCAGTTTCAATCCAATTCATTGATGGTGAACGGTATGCCATCGTTGGTGAGTCAGGGTCAGGTAAGACAACACTCGCCAGAATGATTGCGGGCCTCCAGCGTCCTACGACGGGGAATATCTATGTCGATGGGATGCCTGTTTACGGTAAACACAAGGTTCATACAAATTACTTCAAGGAAGTCCAAATTATTCAACAGGACTCTTCATCTGCATTAGATCCTAAAATGTCCGTGGGTAGATCAATCGAAGAACCTCTTTTGTGTTTTTTTCATTTAGACAAAGGAGAACGCAAAAAAAGGTGTCATGATCTGATGGATTTATGTAATTTGCCTGTTGAATACTACTCGCGTCTTCCCGCAGAATTATCTGGGGGCGAGCAAAAACGAGTCGCTATTGCAAGGGCCTTGGCAGCAGAACCTAAGTGTCTAATTTTTGATGAGGCAACAAATGGCTTTGACCTTCCTTTACGCAAGAAGATCATTGAAGAAATTGTTGACTTGCAGAGGAAACTCGCATTTACCCTTATATTTATTACACATGATATGGAGTTAGCCGTCGTTATTGCTGACGTAATTTTGGTTATGAGAAATTCCACCTTGATTGAACAGGTTGAATTTTCTGGAGATATATCAGTATTTACAAGCGAATACAGCAAGACGCTTTTATATGCGAGTGGAATTACTGATACATAATCATTGTTGGAATTGATCATAGCAGAAATAAAATGAAAGGATAGTTTGCGATGAAATTCAAAAGACTTGCAACGATTCTTATGGCTGCGGCCATGATGGTTTCGTTGGTTGCCTGTACAGGCGACAATGGCGAAAACTCAGAAACGCCTGTTACTTCGGGCAATGATGTTGTGGAGGAAACGGAAACCAACCACATCACTTTGGCCGAAAGTTGGGGATTTGAAAATTTCTATACAATTATGACGCCCGATGTATCGGCAAGCAACTTCGGTATCACATATTATCTTAGCAATTTCTACGATGTGCTTGTAGAATATCAAGATGGAGAATACGTTGGTGGTCTGGCCGAGGATTGGACAATTAGCGAAGATGGAACGGTCTACACATTCAATCTACGGCATGATGTGAAATTTTCTGATGGTAGCGATCTGACTGCGGAAGATGTTGCCAAATCGCTTTTGGCCGTTCCCATCAATTTGGGGCAATACAATGGAACCTATGGCCGCCTGTCTACAATTATTGAAGATGCAGTGGTCGTTGATGACTATACTGTTGAAATGCATCTGACGCAACCTTATTATAATGCGCTGCGGGAGCTGTGTTTGGCGAATCCATTCGGAATCGTATCGAGTGAACAACTTAATGATGATTTAACGAAAAAGGATACTTTTGAAACTGCAACCTATGGTACAGGTCCCTATATGTATGCTGGAGATAATGACGGGCAGACCTGGAATTTCGAGAGCAATCCCTACTATTGGGGTGAAAGACCTGATGTTGAGAGTTTTTCTATCAAGAGCATTCCTGACAATGATGCTAAAATTCTCGCATTGAAAAACGGGGAGATTGATTTTGTCGCAGGAATCACGAACGTCTCCAACGAAAGTTTTGTGGAAATGCAAAACACTGAGGGATTTGGCGCCAAGGTTGACGACAAATCTTTCCGCACCGGATATATTGGTTACAATTTAAGTAGCTCTATGTTCGGTGATGAAGTTGTTCGCCAAGCCATTACATTGGCCTTAGACAAAGATGCAATTTCTGAGAGCATTTATGGCGGCCTGTATGAAAAAGCAGATACATTCTTCCCGAAGACCCTACCCTATTGTGATGTAGAGCAAACCGTATACTCTTATGATATAGACAGGGCAAACCAATTGCTTGATGAAGCAGGATACATTGATACGGATGGCGATGGCATCCGTGAAAAGGACGGTGAGAAACTATCCTCTCCGTTCCAGTACCAAGCAGGCTCCGCTTCTGATGATAACTTGGTTGTTTATATCTGCGACCAGTTAGGGAAAATCGGAATCGAACTTACACCGCAGTCTGCACAAATGATGGACTGGTATGCAATGATTACAACTGGAGAGTACGGCCTTACCTTATTTAAAACACAAGGCGGTTTCTATGATCCGGGCAATACGATCGGTAATATCGATCCCAGCATGGCCATGGACCCAATTATCTCCCAGGTCGCTGCATACTTGCCGGGCGGTGCCGATCTGATTACAGAATTGGAATCTACTACTGACGAGGAACGAATCCAAGAGATTTATGGAATTATTTTGACTACGATGGCGGATCAGTGCCTTACTACACCTCTGGTGTATCCTCACCAACTTGCAGTATATAGTGATAAGATTGCAAACTACGATTTTCCGCCTGATGCAAACTTTACTGCTGTACAAAATATCACATTAAAGTGAGCATTTTCCCATTCTGCAAACGGCGTGCTATGCAAAACATAGCACGCCGTTTGTAGAAAGAGAAACGACATATTGCAAATAGATTACAGAGAAGTTATGTTAAACCATATATTTGCTCTGCCGGTTGAAAGGAGTCCAGATATTGGTGAGCAATCAATCAAAAGGAATTAAGCGGATTCTCAGTTTTGCCGGCAGATACAGGGGCCTCTTGACTTTTGCCCGTTGCCTTTCCGGCATCAGTGCGTTGTTTATTATAGGCCCTTTTATCTGTGTATATTTTGCGGCAAGAGAACTTATCGCTGTATTTTTAGGCGATCAATTGAATGGCCAAGCATTATTGAATTGGGGCCTTTTTGCATTAGGATTAGAACTCGTGGGAGTAGTACTCTACTTTTTGGCTTTGCTATCTTCTCATATCGTTGCGTTCCATATTCAAAAAAACCTGCAGATGGCAGCATTAAGGCACCTTGCTCATATGCCAATTGGCTATTTTAATGCCAATCCAAGCGGAAAATTGCGTAAAATAATTGATGAAAACAGTTTTCAAACGGAGACCTTTATTGCACATCAGTTGCCAGATTTAACAGGCGCCCAAGTAACCCTGATTGCTGGTGTTTGCTTTATGATCATTTTTGACTGGCGTATTGGAGTTCCACTTATTATCTTATATGGAATGGCCTTTTATCTGCAAAGCTCTCTCATGGGAAAGAATAGTGCTGAGTTTATGAGAATTTATCAAGACGCTCAAGAAACAATGAACCATGAGGCTGTTGAATATATTAGAGGAATCGCCGTTGTCAAGGTGTTCGGACAAACTGTAAAGTCGTTCGCCAAATTTCATAATGCGATAGAGACCTATAAAAAGTACGCACTTGCTTATACTATGTCTTGCAAGAAAGGCATGGTTGCATTTAATGCTATCGTAAACTCATCCTTTTTAGTGCTGGTTCCGATTGGCTTTCTAGTTGGATTTACGACCCCGACACTCAGAGATTTTATTCAAAGTTTTCTGTTTTACGTGATTTTCTCTCCGGCATGCGCAGTGATGCTTAATAAAATTATGTATATGACTAGTTATAAAATGCAGGCAGAGGAGTCTATGCGTAGAATCGATATGATTTTAACTTCTAAACAGCAACCAGAACCAGCGATCCCCCAATATCCTGATACATATGAGGTCGCTTTTGAAGATGTGACATTTGCATATGATAATACCGATCACCCCGCAGTTTCACATCTCACTTTTATGGCAAAAGCAGGAGCAATAACGGCCCTTGTGGGACACTCCGGGTCAGGTAAAAGCACAGCGGCCAGTCTGATCCCTCGGTTCTATGACGTGCAGGATGGCGCAGTAAAAATTGGCGGCGTTGACATCAGGGAAATCCCACAGGGTGATTTAATGAAAATGGTGGCATTTGTGTTCCAAGACCCCAAGTTGTTTAAGGATAGCCTATTAGAAAACATAAGAGCCGGAAGACCATCGGCAACCCGTGAGGAAGTTCTAAAGGCAGCTCATCTGGCGCAGTGCGACGACATACTGAAAAAGCTTCCAAACGGAATAGATACAATTATTGGAAGTCAAGGTATATACCTGTCCGGGGGCGAAACACAGCGCATTTCTATTGCCCGCGCTATTTTAAAAGATGCTCCTATTGTAGTTTTAGATGAGGCGACAGCATATGCTGACCCCGAAAATGAGCATCAAATCCAGAAGGCCTTTGATGGACTTATAAAGAATAAAACGGTTATTATGGTTGCACATCGGCTTTCGACTGTCCAGGATGCAGACCAAATATTGGTGATGAAAAACGGTGCGATAGCGGAAAGCGGAACACATTCTGATTTGATAAAGCATCAGGGCGAGTATGCTAAAATGTGGGACAATTATAACAAAACGGTGCAGTGGCATATAGAAAGTTGAGGTGCTGTCTATGCTAAAACGTGCGTTTGCATTAAGCGATCAAGGCGCAAAAGATTTAGCGAAAGGAATTATAGCAACTGCCTGCGCCAATTTGATACAGATCATTCCAGCAAGTTTGTTGTTGATGGTAGTAATGATGCTTTTAGAAAAAGCGGCGGGGACTCAAGTTAATGTAGGTCGGAATATTCCGTTCTTTGTCGGAATTACCCTGGTGCTTTTTGGCATGATCGCGATTGCCCAATTAGTACAATACAATTTGACATACACTGCTGCATATAAGGAAAGTGCAAACCGAAGAATTGTGCTGGCTGAAAAACTCAGAAAACTTCCACTGTCATTCTTTGAAAAGAAAAATTTAGCCGATCTGACAACTACTATTATGGGGGATTGTACAGCATTAGAAAGGACATTTTCTAATGCGATTCCACAGTTGTTAGGCACAATTCTTATGTTTGTTATTATGTCCGTGGGGCTGGCAGTTTTAGACTGGAGGATGGCTCTTTGTATTATTGTCCCGGTACCAGTTGCCTCAATTGTTGTTGTTCTTGCTCGTAAGGCACAGAGTAAGGCGGAACTTGAAAATCTGGAGGCAAAAAGGTGCGCCTATGACGCAGTACAAGAATATATTGATACTATAAAAGAATTAAAAGCATACTCAAAAACGGATGTATACTTGGATGAACTTGATAAAAAGTTAGAGAATGTTATTCGTTGTTCCTTCCGAAATGAGTTAGCCCCCGGAGCATCTACAACAGCTGCTCAGTTCATCCTGCGCTTTGGTTTAGTTGCTGTTTTGCTTATAGGGGGAAACTTGGTGATTGAAGGTATGCTTTCTATTCCCATGCTCATACTGTTCCTTCTTTTCGCTGGTCGAATCTATGATCCATTCACCAACTGTTTCATGCTATTAGCGGAGGTTTTTGCCGCACTTGTAAGCATTGGCCGGATGAAACAGATAGACAATACACAGGAACAAACCGGCTCAGACTGTTGCAATAACATTGGCTGCGATATTGAGTTCAAGGATGTTTACTTTTCTTATAACGAGGAACCAGTTCTGACAGGAGTATCTTTTGTAGCAAAGCAAGGCGAAATAACTGCTTTAGTCGGGCCATCTGGCAGTGGAAAATCAACAGTTTCAAAATTAGCAGCGCGTTTTTGGGACGCCGATTCCGGACTCATAACACTTGGAGGCATAGATGTCAAAACTGTTGAACCAGAAGTATTGTTAAAAAACTATGCAATCGTATTCCAGAATGTCACCCTTTTTGACGAATCGGTAATGGAAAATATACGGCTTGGCCGTAGCGGAGCTTCTGACGAAGATGTTAGAGCCGCAGCAAAGGCCGCCCAATGTGATGAGTTTATTGATCGTTTACCGCAAGGCTATGACACGAATATCGGGGAAAACGGAAGTAAATTATCCGGTGGCGAGCGCCAGCGCATTTCTATTGCCCGTGCCTTGCTAAAAAATGCTCCTGTTATTCTTCTCGATGAAGCAACTGCATCTATGGATGCAGAAAGTGAAACAATGGTACAAACTGCCTTGTCAGCGTTATTAAAAGGTAGGACAGTGATAGTTATTGCGCATCGAATGAGGACCATAGCAAATGCAGACAAGATAGTTGTTTTGGACAAAGGAAAAGTGACTGAAGTGGGGACTCCCAGCGAGTTGGCTAAAAAAGGCGGGTTGTATGCGCATTTGGTTGCACTCCAGCAGAAACAGCAAATGTCTTCCTTACCGACATGAACGTCCTAAGAGGGAAATATGAAAAGAAAACAGCAAGCCACCACATCGGGTGAAGATTATTTAGAGGCAATTTTAGTGCTCCAAATGCAGAAAGGAACAGTGCGCTCTGTTGATGTCGCCCGGCATATGGAGGTGTCAAAGCCCAGCGTGTGCCATGCGGTGGCGACCCTGCGGGATGGAGGTTTTCTGACGATGGACAGCGACTATTTCCTGCACCTGACCGACATTGGCCGGGAAGTGGCGGAACAGATTTACGAAAAGCACCGTTTCTTTACCGAGCGTCTGATTGCCGCCGGCGTGGATCCGAAAACCGCAGAGGCAGATGCCTGCCGGATTGAGCACGTCATCAGCGACGAGAGTTTCCAAAAATTAAAGAAACAACTCATGTAACCTGTGGAGATCGAACTCATTACACCAAGAGTGTCTTCGAAATTGAGGATGACCAATATGCAAAACGATCCGCGCTCCCGAATTCTCCTATTGCTACAACTTCTCCTGAAGCAGACAGATGAGCACCACTACGCAACTGGCGCGGATATTCTCCGTTTTTGGGAGACTCATGGCATCCAGACCACCCGGAAAAATGTGTACAGCGATATCCAACTGCTCATGGACTTCGGCCTGGACGTCATCTGCATCAAAAGCACGCAAAACCGCTACTTCGTCGGTTCCCGGCTGCTTGAGCTGCCGGAACTGAAACTGCTGGTGGACGCTGTGGAGTCCTCCCACCTCATCACAGAGAAGAAAAGCACCGCCCTCATTGAGAAGTTAGGCCATCTTACCAGCAGACACAACGCCGCGCTCCTGAACCGCCCCGTCTACATGGACGGCACGGCCAAGCCGGACAACGAGGCCGTGTACTACGCCATCGACGCGATCCAGACGGCGATTCACAAACAACGGGCCATCTCCTTCCAGTATTTCGAGTACACGCCGAAAAAGGAAAAGGTCCTGAAACACAAGGGCTACCGCTATGGATTCAGCCCCTATGTCCTCATCTGGAGCCGGGATTTCTATTACGCCGTGGGCTGGTCGGAAAAGCACGGCAAACTGGCCCAGTTCCGGGTGGACCGCATGACGGCCATCCAGGATTCAGATGCCCCTTACATAGCGGATCCGTCCTTTGACCCAGCGTCCTACATCCGGGAAATCTTTGGCATGTATCACGACATGCCCCAGCGGGTGACGCTGCTGTGTGAGAACCGCACCATGCGAAACATCATAGATCACTTCGGGGAGGATGTGGACACGGAGGTGGTGGACGCCAACCACTTCCGGGCCACCGTGGATGTGGCGCCCACGCCGCCGTTCTTCTCATGGGTATTCACCTTCGGCGGCGCTATCCGCATCGAGGGGCCTGGGGAGGCGCTGGCGAAGATGCGGGATATGGCCTCGTGGCTGCATACATAAAAGCAAGAGGGATCCGCCCAGGAAACGCTGGGCAGATCCCTCTCACCTTTATAGAGCAGGAGGGCCGCTGCGGGGAATG